>Ga0307515_10019729_pt1 | contig 12100 bp, 6 predicted proteins | sample 17_EM_MG_FD_194513 | JGI IMG/M metagenome (GOLD analysis project Ga0307515, IMG submission 194513) | Populus trichocarpa ectomycorrhiza microbial communities from riparian zone in the Pacific Northwest, United States - 17_EM | ecosystem: Host-associated > Plants > Roots > Unclassified | place...
AAAACTCTTGATGTAAGAGGTTTTTGAAAAAATATATATTTTTAATTAATTTAGTATTAAAAAAGTTATTTTTATTTTATTTTTTCTATTTAGTATTATGAGGGTTTTTTAGTTTTTTTTTATATAAAGTTTGTAATAGACTTTTTGGCAAGTGAGACTATGATGGATAAAAATTAAATATTTTGGTTGTTTTTCTATAATTATGGTATTCTTGATTTTTGAGGGTTTTGATTTATAACAAACCTTATTATTCTTTGTTCCCATTTATATAATTTGATATCAAAGTTTAATAATTTTTGTTGTTAATTGTTGCGTGTTGTTGAATAATTATGATTAGAAATAGTCGCAAAACATGATGTACTTATATAGAAGGAGATAAAGAGGTTTTTCATTGAAAACAAAGATGTTCAAGAACTAATGTGTCGTCTTTGTATGTGCAAGTTGTTGGTATTCAAAATTCTGATGGTGAGATCTATGATGGGACAATCCATACAAAAATATTGTGTTAAAAATTCATGATAGGAAGATCTACATAAAGATATTAGAAACTCATTATAAAGTGTCACCACACACAAAAAAAATATTCATAATGGAGAATAATTCCTGATTGAGGTCTAACTTGATAACGAATTCCTTTCAACTCGAGAAAACTGATGTAAATGTTTTTTTAAAAATAAATTTTTTGTTAATTAATTTTTATTTTTTTGTTGTTTATTATTATACCTTTTTTGTTTTTTTCTCTTATTTGAAAGAATAGTTTTCTTATTTTATTTTTTATATTTAGTATGATGATAATTTTTTGTTTTTTAGTTTTTAAATAAAGGTTTGAAATAAACTTTTGATAAGTAAGACAAAATAAAAATTAAATATTTTAAATATCTTTCTATAAGTATGGTGTTTACTCTACCTACCCATTTTCTTTTTGATCTGAGTCTCGTTGTCTGGGCCAATCTATGCATTCGAGCGATTCGTGCCATCCTGGTTCTGGCTCTAGCTGTCGGACCAGGAGCAGCTCTTTCATCCGCAGCCTCACTCTCGCGTCTTCAATCCAAGCAAACGCTCCATCGATCCGAAACTTGATTTTGGTTCAATTAGCCGAGCATGTGTTCTTGGTTTTCAAAGCTTTCGATTTATAACAAAACTTCATTATTTTTTGCTCTTGTCTACGGTAATTTTCTTTACTAAATGAAAAGATAAAAAAGGATGGGCAAACGAAGATGCTTGCCAAATGCAATTTCAAAGTTGCAAGTAAATATCGTTTCATGGAGAGCTGGGCATCTTATATTTGAAATTTTGAAGCAACCCAGAAAAGAACGAAGGCGAGGAAAAGAAAAGAAAAGAAAAGAAGAAAGGACAAAAACGTTTCTCATCCTCCAATTATATTTGCATAATTTTGTGGATTTATTTGGAGTGTTTTTTTATATATATATTTAGAATGATGGTCCCATTATTTATTGAGCACGGCAAAATAAGTCAATTCAATGACTGATAATCTAAAACTTGCTTGGATAAAATTGACCTGATTTAACTTGTAATTCGGTTAAATCTAATTGTGATTCAATTGAGTTAAATTTAAGGATTTTTTTAAAACATATTTAAAACATCATTTTATTTATAAAAAATCTTCAAAATAATATTATTTTAAAATAAATTTAGATTGAATCAACTAACCTGACAAAAACCTTGGACGGGTCAGACCCCAGGCCACGCCTGACCATGAATGCTAGTCTGCTGGCATTAAATGGCAGGAAAGGTATAGCACAGAATTTGGGTTTTTCTTTTATTGACAAAAAGAAAATGATTGACAGAGAGACAACTTCAAAGAATATGGTGTTGGCTGTACAAATTCATAAATGTATTTTTGATAATATACCGAAAAAGAGAAGTATCAGTACTCCTCGCAAAACCTGTCCCTATCTAAGCATTTCAAAGAGTATTGGCTGAAACTATTGAGAAATCCATCCATATACAGCAAATCCATGCCACTCTCACACGGAACAGAGGAAACCAATGGTAAAAATGGTTAGTGATGCTCACGTCTGGCTGCTAAGGCCTGGTGTTTGGAGATCTTCCTGTGCCATTATCCAAGACAATTTCAAATAAATCAGCCTCAGACTCGTTATCGAAGTCAAGCCCTTGATTATTAGCTCCATTGATGTGGCTGTCCTTGGTGGTACTTCTATTGAGCCACTGAGAGTCGATTCTTCCCATTGAGAAGAGCTCCATGCTATCATCATAGCCCAATGTAGGGGACTTTACGAGAGGGCCAATGAAGCAAGGATTTGGTGTTCTTTGAGCATTTGCACGTGCATAACTGAAGGCACTTTGTCCGAAATTGACAAGAACCAATATGTTATTGTTTGCTGCAATTGTTGGGTAGAGGGGTGTCCCGAATTCCTCTGTCTTGCAATGAACTACATGTAGCAGCTCTCCATCTACTGTGAAAAACACTTGTTTATTCCTGGGATCAAATCCACAGCCAATTACTTTATCTGCTCTTGCCCATTCCGCTTTCTCGGATTCAAACACAAGCTCCATACCTTAAAGAGAGGAAACCATGCGAATTGATTAATATTACTCTTAGCAAATGCTCAAGCTTTTGAGTTTAATAAACCTGTAAATTAACTGCGAAAGTTGATTCATAACTTAAAAATGTAAGACCTTTTCCAAAAGGGTGATTAGAAGAATAAAAAGAGAATTAATTTACCATCAAGATAGAGAGAACCGTTGGAGTTGAATCCAATTGATCCTGGATAGCTTCCAGGAAGTTTCAAGGGAAGAGAGCCTCCAATAGTGAGCCCAACAGATAGCATAACTGCTGAACCTTGACAATCATCTTTGCCGGCGAGCTTTAATTCTTCAATTTTGCTTATTCTGCTGCTGCTTACATGCACTAAAGATTCTGAATTCGCTTTTGCATTAGGTTTTTCTTGAATGAGTTTAGCCCTCTCACCTTCCTTAGCCTTGCCAGCAGATTCTTGATCGTCGCCATGGGAATACAAAACTGTGATCTCAAAATAGGCTTCTTGGGGAAAAGAAGAGTTCCCCAGTGGAGGCCCTGGTAAAGGCAAAGCAGTTCTAATTACAGAAGCAGCAGACAGAGAAGGATTGCTTACATTAACCTTCTTTAACCCTGAATTCAGCCTTATCTTTTGCATAAAATCAGCTGATCCTTGACAAACTTCCCAGCTTATCTCTGTATCTGTTTCTCTTCCAGGATCACCAGCGGCACATAAACCTAACATGGATGATCGCGTGGAAGGAGATGGCATGTAGCTTGTAAAACAAAATCTAGACCATCCATTTTCGACCGCGTCAGTAATAAGCGCCGGGTGATCAGCCCAATTGAACAAAGGTCTTGTAGAAACCCCACGACGAAAAACATAATAATTTCCTCTTCTTTTGGTTTCATATTGACCAGGTTGGTGATGTATACTCCCTTGGTGAAGCTTTGCAATCCCATCCTGCAAGCTTGAAGTTCCATTGGTTCTTAACGGATCAACAGTACCTCTACGGTCTTTGAAACAAAAACATCGCCAAACTGCCAAGGCAAAAATCATCGAACCAACTACAACCGCACCCCCTGCCCACCAAAAATGTATCAACACGAGCATTTCTTCCTTCTCCTTCAGGAGTTTTTTTTTTTTCCTCTTTAAGATTAATTGTGGGTTTTCTTGAAGATTTCTTTTGCAGAGAAAAAACAAATGAAGAGAGAAGAAGAAGAGGGCTGCAAAGAAAGAAAGAGGGTTTTAGAGGCGTGGACCGTGACTGGTTCAAGAAAGGCAAGAGGGTGGTGTAAGCAATGAACAGTGCCACAAATGTGAATCAAAGAACTAAAGAGGTTGGCTATTTCAACTTTTCAAGAGAGATGTTGTCAAAAACGTTTTTCTTCGCAGTCCAATTCCTAGTTATTAAATACAGCTGACACGACAGTTTAATCCATGATTCAAGTCATGCCAAGTTTTATAATAATAAAAAAAAATTTGATTGATCATCTAGTTTATCGAATCAAATAAATTAATTCTAATAAAAAAATATTAATTTTAAAAAAATAAATTAATCTGAGTTAACTTAAATAATCTAAATCCAGAATTGATTAATATAAACAGACAGTCTTTCTTCATTAAAAAAACGCGTATGTTGTTTCATTTGAGTTTTGAACAAGAGAAAAGAAAGAGAGGGATGCTTGTAATTAAGCACTTCTAGAAAGCCGAATGTCCAAGTCCAAATACCAATTCTATTTTCTTGTCTGGTATGTGGACTTTTGGGAGGGAACATTTGGGGCTTTTGCCATACCATCAAGATGGAGACTGTTAAGAAAGTTACAAAAGTAGAGCAGAACATGAACACAGGAACAAGGATTTTATTGTAGGATTTGTTGGTAGTTATTTGTCGACTGACAGTTATTTCCAGTTCCCCTTGTTTGTTAACCTAGCAGTTCATAGTATTGGCTTCGTCTTGTCAAATCTTACTCAAAAGATTTATTCGAAAAAGATTTTGGCAACGGAATGAATTCGATTCAATTGTTTTTATTAAAATAAAAATGTTTTATTATATAAATACAATGGAATTTAAGGTTTAGTTAAATAATATCAATTCGTCAAACAAGCTAGGTTTAACAAGTATTGTGAAGATGATCGATGCTGCAAAAAATGCAGAAGATGAGTCTATTTACTCCCCATCATTTTATTTTATTTTGCCCTTTCCTACTTGCAGATAATTCAGAATAATATTCTGTTTGAACTGGACATCACTGTTCATAAAGCATGCACATAGAAAATTTGTCTCATTACAAATGAGCAAGGATTCTAGGCTTTGCAAAAGGCTACCTATTCTAGCTAGAATCATACAACGAGGGGACGCCACTAAACATTGTGTTTGCCAAACTGGCTAGGGCTGTGGGGAAAAGCGAATGTGGGGGCTTGGATTTGTATAAATGCTTGTTTCCTCGAGAGTCAAGACCTTTATAGCTTTCATTTTGACTACTTCAAGATTTAATTAAGGACTTAATCCTATTTAATTAACTACTTAAGCGATCACAAACCCCATTTCTAAAAGACTAAGTCTTTGTCTTGTTTTATTCTCTAATGAAAAGCTGTCCAAGCCTCTCATCTTTAATGTTCATGCAATGTTAGTGGGAACGAGAAGCAATTATGCCAGTTTGGCCTCTTTCCAAGTTGACATGTGGAAAGACTAGTAAGATGCAGCATAGAAAACTCTTGTGCTGATGAATCTTGTTTTTATTTTTCTATGATGATGACTTTCGCTGGTCTGTATCGATCCAAGAACACCGATGGCGACTGTTTGATCTCTCACTGGTAATTTGTTTGATTGTCAGAATCAGATGGCATGAACTCGCCCCAGTTTTCATCTTGTTTCTTTGCTGGATTTTTCAGATATATATCAAGGAATTTTTTATGGGATTTGTTAAATAACCAGCCTCTGCTAAAGCCTCCACAAAGCCATAACTCATTGACAGTGAGCCCACCGGAGAAATATTCTTAATGGGTGATCATGCAAGCCCCGGCATCGATTTTAAAAATAGTAGCAACCATCTGATTAATAAACAATTATCCTGTTTGGTAGTTGTGAGAAAAGTTATATTATCATATTTCCTAAGATAACTGCCATGATTGAAGGGGATAATGATTACAGAGAAACCGAAGCTCGAGGGGATCCTTTGTTGCTGGAAAACTATGAACAATCAGGTTAAACAAATACTGAGACTTAGTTCTAATATGAATGTTTTACCAAAGTTATTAAACCATATCTAAAATCTAGGTTATGAATTCTACAAATTAAATTGAATTAACCTCAGTCAATTCATTTTTTTTAAAATTCAAATAAAATCTTTACTTGAGTACCAAATTAATCATGTTAATTTCCATCTAATTTATTTTAAGACCCGACTCGAGTTAAGTATCAGATCAAGAAGTTACGGATAGAGAGTTTAATATTTATGTATTCTATGACAAAAGCATGAAACATGTTAGAATCTTGGTAGATCAAGAGTTATACTAATTGAAACATGTCTAAAATTAAAAGAAGAGTTGGTAAAAGTGAGTTATGGCAATGGCAAATGCTTTTCCTAAAGGAAAAGAAAAAAAAAAGGGGGGGGTAAAGATGAGCATCGAAGGAAAGAGTGTCTGGTGTGATAATCAACTGCAAATAAAAGCCTTTTATCTTTTCTTTTTATATATCATGATCAACATTCACCAGGCAAAACCATCCAAGTAAGAGCTCTGTGATCTCATCATGTCATTCTTGTTGCAGACAAAGGGTTACCAGGACAAATCATTTGTTGGTTGAGGAGCTGTCTGAGAGGATATTAATCTGGGACTAACAAACAAAATTGATATGTCATCGAACGTTGAAACTTCTTGATCATCAAATTTAATTAAGGGTCTAAACACACACAAATCCATAAATTTATGATAGAAGATCAGCATATTTGGTGAGAGAATCTAGATTTCTACATGCTAGGTTCAATGAATACATTCTTCGATCATAGTACTGCCCGCCAACATTCTCAACTCTCAACAATGAGGGAATCAAGAGAACCAGGGGTGAGCATGCGTTGATTCTACGGGTTTGAATTAAAAAACTCAAATTCTAGCTGATTTTTTTTTTAAAAAAAAACATCTTTTGCTGAATAACTAGTAGAAATTCAACCATTCAGTTTGGTTTATTTTTTTTAATTTTTAAAAAGACTAAATTAGTTTATGGGTCTTTTTAGTTAGATATTTTTTTTATGAAGTTTCTTATACTGAATTCAAGCTTCTAATTTGGTTATGCTCCGTTTGGTTTTTCTAGTTTTAAAAATATGAAATTGAATTAAGCTGATTTTTTTAAAAAAAAAACTAATCCTTTTTTTAGTTGATATTTCAAGTCAGTTTTTTTAATTAATTTGACTATTTTTCTCACCCTAAACAAACCTATTCTGTTATATATATATATATATAAAAAGATTATTAGATAATACTTAGTCAGATAATTATATAAAAAAGGAGGTAGTTTTATAGAAAAAAAGAATGGAAAAGAATGATAAATAAAGTATCAAAGTAAGGAAATTTTTGATTGGATCAGGAATTTATTTTTGGATTTGGTATGAATAAATGATCTTTTTATGTTATACTATTCAATTCTCGACGATAAATCGATTTGAGAGTTCAGATATTGTTATTCGTGATATTTATCTGATTCGATATCATCGAGATGGAATTCATTCCATTAAATTTAGAGGAAAAAGATTTCTCATCTTTTATGGGATTAAATCCTGAATTATTGTGAAGTAAAGAAAAACGAAACGAAGAGATTATGGAAGTAAATATTCTGGCATTTATTGCTACTGCACTGTTCATTCTACTGCTTTTTTATTTATAATATATATAAAAACTGTTAGTCAAAATGATTTTATATATATATATATATATATATTGCAAGAAAGGGCGATAAATAGCATAAGTTTCTTCATAAGCAAAAACAGAAAAAAAAGAGCAGTCACATTTTGCTGAAAGCCCAGTTTAGCAGTGTTGGCTACTAACAGCCCACTTGACATTCTTATGTTTACAGCCCATTTGCTTAATACAGTCTATCAAAGCCCAGCTCTAATTCTGTCCTCTTGACAATGGATAACCATGATCGGATTTTGTACTCTCCAAATCTAAAATAATCATTAAAACCTAATCCGAAAAAGTATGGATTTTTATACCCGAATAATCCGATCATTTCTAGCACCTATAATATTTATAATTCGAATTATAATTCATAACTTTTTAATATATAATTAATTTGATATATATATATATATATAAAAATTTTGTTGTTAAGATTTTAAGATTATTTATATATTTCAAGTTAGTTTTAGATTTTAGGATTTGAGCCTAAAACCCAACTTTTATATTCGAATTTTACCGAAACATTATTGAGTCTAAAAATTTCTTATCATTCAAGCCGGTTTGAGCCGGTATGCATTGGCGACGGTTGAAATTGCCATCCCTATCCCCTCTCCTTATCTAGCTGCTGCTGCTGCTGCTCTCTCACCACAGCCAAAAGATCAGAGAAATTCTCACCTCTTTGGGTGAGACTGTGAGAGTGATCTCTTCGCAATCACAAATGAGTCATGACTCCTCTCTGCAAAGCCATAGACACCACCACAGCTTCTCTACTAAAACCCTCAATTCTCCTCCACAAAACACCCCTCAACTTCTGCCACTCTCTCAATTACACCCCTAATCTCAGCAACAACAACCTCACTCTCACTTCAAAACCGCCACAAAACCACCTCCGCCCAATCACCGCCACAGCCAACGCCAGCCACCCAGCTGCGACATCCGAAATCGACATGGTAAAAAACAGACAAGGAATCTACACGTCAAAACAGAACAAAGTTGTTGTTTTATGGGACCTCGACAACAAACCCCCACGTGGGCCGCCGTACCCGGCGGCTATGGCATTAAAAACAGTAGCACAAAGATTCGGTGAGGTAATCGACATGTGTGCATACGCTAACCGGCACGCGTTTATTCATTTGCCACACTGGGTGCTTGAAGAAAGGCGTGAGAGAAAACACTTGGACATTTTGGAGAGAAAAGAAATTGTAAGCCCTTCACAGCCTTATGTCTGTGGCGTTTGTGGGCGCAAATGTAAGACTAATTTGGATTTGAAGAAGCATTTTAAGCAATTACATGAGAGGGAAAGACAGAAGAAGGTGAACAGAATGAGATCGTTGAAAGGGAAAAAACGGCAGCGATATAAGGAGAGGTTTGTATCTGGGAATCATAAGTACAATGAGGAAGCAAGGAGGTTGTTAACTCCGAAAATTGGGTATGGGTTAGCCGCAGAGTTGAAGAGAGCTGGGGTTTACGTGAAGACAGTGGAGGATAAGCCACAAGCTGCAGATTGGGCATTGAAGAGACAAATTGAGCATTCAATGAGTAGAGGGGTGGATTGGTTGGTTTTGGTTTCAGATGATTCGGATTTTTCGGAGATTTTAAGGAAGGCGAGGGAGGCCAATTTGGGCACTGTCGTGGTGGGGGATAGGGATAGAGCATTGGGGAGGCATGCTGATTTGTGGGTTCCATGGATTGGGGTTGAGAATGGGGAGCTGACTGAGAAGGATTTGGTGCCGAAAGGTAGGTGGAGGAGTGAGGATTTGGAAAATGATGAGGGGTTGTTTTCGGTTACGGATTTTGATGAGGATGGTGATTACGGGGGGAATGATTTGGAGGGATTTGTTGATGGACTTGTAATGGCGAGGTCTGGGTTTAATGGTACGAGGATTTCAGCTTTTTCAGAAGGGGAAGAGGAAGATGAGCAGGATTATTTGTTATATGATAGTGAGTATGAGGAAATTGAACTTGAAGATGGGGGTTTTTGGTAATGGTTGAACATTGTGTTTTAAGGGGCATTTCATTGTTTAGTGAAACGTAGGATGGAAACATAAGGGTATAGTTCAATTTATAGTATGGATGCAAGCAGCTGTTTAATGGACTGTGTAGTGTTAGTAGTTGGCTGCCTAAGGAAGTTACAGAATGAATATGAACAATGTTATTTTGCTGCCTGCACCTTGTTTGTCTAACTTCCTCCATGATCAAGCTCAGTTCATTATCTGAAAATAATTGTTGATGCCGCTGCATTCGATTTACAAACTGGTACATGATTGTCCCCAAATTATCTCTCTCGCTCTCTGTTGTTTATCTCATTTTTTGGGTAGAGTTGTAGCTAATACATGAATTATTATGTTTAGTTTACTAGAAATTAATTAGAACATTGAAATCCATCTAGGATATTCTGCTTATGTAGCATTGTCTTTTAGTTTCTCTATTTTTAGTGTGTAGGTGTCGATCTTAATATGACTTGGGCTATTCAGATGAATTTATATTCAATCAAGTTTATATATAAATACATAATTTCAATGATGACTTGAGCTTGGAAAATTGAATCTCAACCTATTGAGATGATGTAGGAGCTTAGTTATAAAAATTCACATGCTTCCTGATCAACCACAAAAGTTTGATGCGTGTAGCAATGAAATCTGTCTTGTATCATATACTAGATTTGAAATTTTGCTTATGTTTTAGCAGATGTAAAATATCATTTGAACATTCTATATTACATGGCTTAGTACAGTCTCAGTTTCCAATCATAGGCTATGCTGTCCCTTAACATAATAATCCTAGGTTGCATCCTTTATCACGTTAATTTAAATAATGACCATTGAAAGTTGAAATGTTGGAAAAATAAGTGGTTATCCAATAAGTTTGGGTGGACTGCAGCATGTGTGCTAACCCTATTATCTGAGCACTGTTATCATCAATTGACTAAGGACTGATATTTTCTGAAGCATGAAACCTTTCTTGCTCAGTATCAGTAAAGCCCCACCGATCTTATGCCAGGACTTTTGATGCAGTGGTTGAAATTGAGAAAAAAAAAGAAGAAAGCTTTTAGGATGTTATGAATGAGGTCATTGATCACCGCCAGATAAAAAAAACCCACAAACAACCATGGAGGAGATGGGTATGACAGATTTTGCCACAGTGCTTCTGTTATATCGAGCCACATGACACACATATCATGGAAACATATATTTTTTTGATGTATGTCTTGTCCATTCAATAGTTCAGTACAAGTCACTTTAATATGGACAACGAGTGGCAAGGCACGATCATCCAAGGGAGCTTTGGACTACTTTCCTTTGGTGAATGGATTAGAAAAGGAGGTGACAATATTTACATATAGGATATAGTTACCGAAGATGCTAGCATCAATCTTATGCTTGTATGATACCTGTGAGTTTTGAAGCTCAAGCTTTTGATTGCAGATCAGGTTCAGTGGCTCATTGAATTGCTCTGGCTGGATTAGTCATGCATAACAACCATCTAGCGAATGTTTCTTCTAAATGCTTTAGTGTCTGCCTAAACGCTCTAGTAGTGATCGATGAGTAGTCGTGAGGAACATCTGAATGGAAAGGTTTTAGGTTTAACATAATCATCTGCACACTGATGTTGTATATAGCAGACAAACTAACACGGGCCTTTTGTGTAAAAAACATGATGTTCTTTCCAGGCTTTTGACCCTTTTCGCTCATCTGTCATAACATGATTTTAGACTCTGGAGTTCTATATCAGTTCAGGATATACAAGCATCCTGAACAGAATTCTAGGAGTTACACCACGACCAAGACCAAGTTTTTCATGTTGAGCATCAGCAAGGGGTGGTAGCATGAATTAAGTATTGTTCATATTATAGCATTTCCTCTACAATTGAAGGTTAAAATCCGTCACGGTGTAGGTTTTGATCATAGGATTTCCACGTAGGAGTCAACTCTGCAGATATACTGCTATCTTCTGCCGACTGAATCTCCAAGTTTGGCCAATTGTTGCCTTTTTTTCCCCACTTTGCTGCCCAGCAAATAAATATTTTTCTATTCAGAAATCCAAGGTTAGGTAAACAACAAGGCATTCTTGTTTGCCACGCTGTGGCAGACCGGATTAAGCACGTTGGAAAAGAAAAATGAAAGGAGAGAACCAGAAAAAACAAGGAAAAGAAGGAAAGAATAACATGACAATCTGGCCTCTTATATTCATTGAATTAATCCCAGAATTTGCTCCATTTCTTTTGATTTTTTATTGCTCTCAGACCATCTGTCTGCCCCTTTTCAGTGCCTTCGCTTTGATTTGATTTATTTTACACCATCATCAAATTGAAGTAGTTTTCTTACTAGACTCAGCATATCATACCAGAGATATGCCTCCTGGATGTTACAGGTTTCTTTATAAATAAAAGTCTTTGTAATGTATTGTAATAGAGAACTAGGGCACGACATGATTTTCTCCTTATCAGCTTTTATTTACTCGTTAGTCAAATTTCAAAAGATAATGTTTATTTTATCTCTAGATGGATTAGCCTAGCGTGAGTGTGCGGCTAAAGCTCAAAACCCATTTATCTCAAGACTTATTCTTTCTAAAAGTTTCATGCGTGAACTTGATTTTAACCTTTTGACTATCCCATCACCTAGAAAATCTTGTAATGCATGATTGAAGGTTTTAAGTTTGTAAACAAAGAATTTTTAATTTTTAATTTTTAATTTTTTTTAAAT
>Ga0307515_10019730_pt1 | contig 12100 bp, 9 predicted proteins | sample 17_EM_MG_FD_194513 | JGI IMG/M metagenome (GOLD analysis project Ga0307515, IMG submission 194513) | Populus trichocarpa ectomycorrhiza microbial communities from riparian zone in the Pacific Northwest, United States - 17_EM | ecosystem: Host-associated > Plants > Roots > Unclassified | place...
CAGTTGAGAAAAAAGGTAGGAATTCGATAGCCGCAAACATGATTTTATTGATAAATTGGCAAAGTGTTCCTTACAGATTGTAGCTTGTATGGAAACTTATTTACACGCTAACAGATTGTAATTAAATGATAAACAGAAAAAAGACCGTGTTGAATATGAAAACTGATATGCACAGACAATTAATTAACTCTTCCCTCCGTCAGTTATTTGGTTATAGAAGTCCAGTGTAGGCAGGACTTTGGATGAAGCTAGATTTCATCCTTAGGATAGAATTAAATTAAATCAGAGTTGCTACAGGTTTTAAACAGCGGAAGTATAGGTAACGAATTCTCTTAAATTTCCAGCAGTAGCATTATCCATTATAGACCACTACAATAAAGAAATCTCATACGGGCTTCTCCATATGAAATGGATTGCAGATCATCTCACCTGTTGCGAATCTGACCACAGATTTCTCACCCATAGACTTGCGATCATCAATACTACCAGCCTAATCTGCATCTGTAAACCATGTAGAGCAAAGGAGGAACCTTGAGTTATATGGAAACCGTAAGATGATGTACCTTTAAAGTAGCGTAGAATGCGTTTAACCGTAAGCAAAATATCATCAACATACACCATGAGATAAAAGATATTAGTATCATCAGATAAGATAAACAGGGAGGTATCAATCTTAGAGGCAAGAAAACCAATGGAGAGTAGAAAGTCACTCAGACGAGTGTACCATGCCCTCGGTGCTTGTTTTAAACCATTCAACTTGTGCAATCGCACACATGAGATGGAAGAGTAGGGTCAACAAAACTTGGAGGTTGTTTCATGTAGATCTCTTCAGTAAGAAAAGAAATGCATTATGAATATCAAGCTGATGAATCTTTCAATTGCGTGAAACCGCAATGGAAAAGATGAATATGACAGTGGCTTGTTTAATAACTGGATTGAAAGTTTCAGAATAATTAATGCCTTCTTGCTGGGTAAAGCCTCTAGCAACTAGATGGGCTTTATAACGCTCAATGCTGCCATCAACACGACATTTGATCCGATATACCCATCCGCTGCCAACAACATTCATCGAAGGATGAAAGGGTACTAGAGACCAAGTGTGATTAGAACGCAATGCCTTGATCTCATCACACATAGCATTATGCCAAACGGCATACTTGTCAGCATCAGAGAAGACAAGAGGTTTAGAGGAAGGAGAGAGCAGTGCCCGGGTGGAAGCTGTATCAGTGGTAGCAGAACCCACTAGATTTGCTGTCTTTGGTTGCCACGACCTAAGGACCATAAGATGGCGGCTGATCAAGGGCGGTGATGCAGGAGAAGATGGTGGTAAGGTGTCCTACTGTAGCGGATAAGAGGAGAAATTAACCACCAGATTCAGACCAGCTGAAGAGGCTGTGGGAGAATCTGCTGCAAGCAGAGGGCTGGGAGCAACAACAGGGTAGTCAGCAGAGGTAGATTCTGTAACAGCTTGAACATTGGCCAAATAAGGAGAAGCAGAGGAGGAACCATAGGGCGTCCCAACACCAGTAGAGGCATCATGCTGGAGGGTAGGGGAGATTGATTTGCAACCTGTCCTTGTAGCAGAATGGTTAGATAAACATGTATGTGATGATGGGCAAGGGAAGGGTGGAGGTTGTAGTGTTTTGGTAGTGGGTGGCGGCAGAGCAAAGGTAGAGGAGGGATGGTGAGGTGCAGTATGGGTGGTGAACAATGGGGAATGGATCAGATTTGGGAGGAGGGTAGTGGCATGTTGGGTAAGGGTTGTAGCCGAAACCTTTGCAATCTGTTCAGAATTATCAAACGGAAAAACATGTTCATAAAAACGGACATGACGAGAGATATAAATACGTTAAGATACAATGTCAAAACATCGATAACAAAGGTGAGAAGAGTTGTAACCAAAATACACATATTGAGAGGAATGAAATCCAATTTATGATTGTTATAGGATGTAAAAATGAAAGTAGAGACATTCAAAGGTACGCAGAAAATGATAATCAGGAGACCGGTGAAACAAACAATCAAACGGGGATCGATTTACAAGAACAAGAGTAGGCATGCAATTTATGAGATAGACCGAACTGTCAAAAGCATAATTTCAAAACCGGAATGGTGCTTTACATTGTTCTAGAAGAGTAAGGCCAGTTTCCACAATATGCCTATGAAGATGTTCTACTGTGCCATTTTGTTCGTGAGTGTGAGGACAAATCAGACGATGATGAATACCAATGGTCTGAAAGAAAGTGGATAGTTAGCGATATTCACCGCCCCAATCAGTTTGAACATATTTTATTTTTAATGAAAATTGACGCTCAACGAGGATTTAAAACTGGTGGAAAACAAAGTAAACATCAGACTTGGCAACAAGGGGATAATACCATATATATTTTTTGTGCATATCAACAAAGATAACAAAATAACGATAGTCATCCGAAGAAAATAGGGGAGCAGGACCCCATACATCACTAAAAATTAATTCAAGCAGAGCAGAAGTTTTGTGACTTGTAAGTCCTAAAGACAAACGCGATGATTTTTCTAATGGATAACTTTGACATTGAAAATTAAGATGTTATTACAAATAATCTTATTTTTTGAGACTAACAATTGAAAAATACGAGAGGTAGGATGACCTAGTCGACAGTGCCATAAATCAGCAGAAGCAGAAATGCCGGGAGACCAATAGGCTTGAGGAATTGACGGGATGGAAGACCTGGACAAAACATAGAGACCATCTTTACTCTGACATGAGAGGAGTACTTCATTGGTGTTGAGATCCTTGACATAAAACACAAATGGGTGAAATTCAAAATAAACATTGTTGGCGCACGTGTGGTATCTAAATGTGGCAAATATTGGGAGACAAGGAATTCTTGTCTTTTATCAGTTAAATGGAATGGGAGTCGCCACCTAGTATTTTGGTCACTAGGAACCTAAACTGGTCTTAGAGATCAGGTACGGGGACTGGTTGTGTAAAAGGGAAGGTATTAGCACCCAAAATACGCCCTACTTAAGGTAAGCTGCATTGTTTTATTGTCTGATAAAATCTAAGGTCTTGTCGTGTTTTCTAGTTGTTGGTCCGTCTATGGTTTAAGAAAAGTCCTCATCGGTAAGGAGATCCTTATCTTATCGGGTAAACCTAACCGTTCTAACGTCAACAAAAGAATTTAATATCTGGAATACGTCTTACGTATAAGGTCGTAACTCTAGATACTAAAAGAAAACAAAATATTTTTTTAGAATTTTTGAAATATTGGCCTAGTTCTCGTGACTTTAATAAACCGATTATTAAAGCCAAAATGCATGCTAATAAAATTTTTTGAATCTTTGTTGTATGAAAATATGATATGATTTTTTTTAAGATACTTGGCCGTATGCTTGAAAACAAAAACATTTTTTGTTTTTTGTTTTAATTTTTTAATTTTTCAATATTTTGACGAAAACTGGGTATTTTAATAATGGATTTGTATCTTTATGGTGTAAAAATACAAACCAATACTAAAACAAATTCAGTAGGAAAATCACAGATTTTTTTGAAATAAATTTTGAAGAAAATTTTCTTTTTGTTTTTTTAAAATGGGCCAAACTGGGTCGGGTCTGGCCCATAAAAATCCAAACCATCACATATTGGGCTGGACACAGCCCAATAAAACACAAATCATTACAGAAAATTTTCTTTTTTTTAAATGGGCTAAACTGGGCCGGGTCTGGCCCATAAAAATCCAAACCATTACATATTGGGCTGGACGCAGCCCAATAAATCACAAATCATCACATATTGGGCTGGACTCAGCCCAGCCACCTAGACTAGGTTGAGTGAACCCAGACAAGTTACTGTGCCCGTGCACAGTTACGAGTCCAAAACATAATTACCCGGTTACCGTGCTCATGCACAGTAACAGGGTAATTATTTCTTCTTGCTTGCAGAACGTGAACTGTGCACGTTCTACATGCAAGAACATGAAGCTAGAAACTAATACAAGGGGAATAGGATTACCTGGAATGGAGGCACTGTCGTTCACGGTGCTGGTGGCTCACGGTGGTGTTGGTGTCGCGGCAGCTGGCTGTGGTGGTAAACGCTGCTTCTTCTTCTTCTCTCCTCTGTTTTGGTTTGTTAGTGTGTTCCTCTGTTTTTTTTGTTCACTCTCCTCTCTCTCTTTCTCTCTTTCGTTCACTCTCCTCTATTTTTTGGTTTCTGTTCTCCTCTCTCTGCTTTCTTCTCTTGCTGCCTTTTTTGTTTCTTACGCTGTCCCTCCCTCTGTTTTCTCTTCCTTACGTTCCCCCTCTCCCTGTTTTTTTTTCTTCCCATCTATTCGGTTCCTCCTCTGACTTTTATAGGCAGAGGATGCAGGTGTTTTTTGGTAACGGCCGATGTGTATCATAGTGGTGAGGGTGTCAGTCGCGAGACGTGCCTCCTGATTGAAGCTGCTCCACTGTCGCTGCTAAAACATCTCCCCTACCTTTACTGCCCAATCATTTGCTTTTAAGAAGACAATGAATAGTGCTTCAAGAAACGACGCTATTTCAAAATTCAAATGGATACTTCTGATTGGGTCATTGAATTTTTTGCAATTTTTTAATCAAGCCCTCGGAAAAATTGTAATTGGATCTCTTGATTTTAACGTCTTTTTCGGTTTGGTCCTTGGTTTCGGATTGTTTCAATTAAGTCCCTAATTGGCCATCAAACTTCAATAATTATGCAATTAAACCCCTGATTTAATCAAATCAACTCTTCAAAATTATAATTGGACCCATAACTTTAATTTCTTTCAATAAAAGCCTAAATTGACTTAAAAATTAATTTTTCTTGCAATCAAACCCTTCATAAATTCAATTAAACCTTAGATAAAATTTAATTGAGTGAATTAAACCTCAAATATTGACGATGTTGCTTACGATGTATTAAACAATGTATGAGTTTGTGATATTACATGAGAGAAATAGTCCATTAATAACAAAGTTTAAGTAGTATACTTACTGAATAAAAAGTCTCAGTTCATCGTAGTTAAATAGCACATAATTATGTGCTTGTCTGAATTCCATTTTAGACAAATATCTTCCCCTAACACAATTTTTTTGTGCGGGTCGTCCTGTATTGAAGAATATTGACAAGTTCCCACTTGAAGACACTTTACTACCATCGTCATGCCTTGGTACGTGATTGATTTGTGTTCTCAAAAGAGGCTCGAAAAAGTACGAGATAAATATTGAGATCTCCTCAACAATATAGGCCTCACATATCGAAATAGTACGGAATAAAACAAATGTTTTCAATTAACAAAAACAATAAAAATAGTATCGAAGATTACATTGTATATGTAATCTCTAACCTCTCGAATGGATACATCCATCTATACTGGACTGGGCCTCCAACTTTTGCCTCATATAGTAAATGTATGGGTAGATGCTCCATCGAGTAAAAAAATAATGGAGGAAATATCATCTCAAGTTTGCATATTATCTAGACAATAATCATTTCAAGCCTCTCAATGTGCTGTGTTTGCAACTTGCTAGAGCATATATCTTTAAAGAAATGACTGATCTCCATGAGTGCATCTCATATCCCCTTTGGCAATAAATTATGATAAGCTAATGAAATGAGTGTTTGTATAAATATGTGGCAGTCATGGTTCTTCATTCCATACAATCTGCAATCCTCCAAATTAACCAACCTTGATATGTTCGAGGCATGTCCATTGAGAAAACACAAAAACACAGACTCTTCAGCCATTGGTATACCTGTAGTTGTGTATTTTTGTCTAAGGTGAAGCTTGCTTTGGGCTTTGTGACCCGTGACACAACATTAACCAACTTCGTATTTTTACGGTGACAAAACAACGTTATATCCTTTCTAGCCTTGATGTTGTCCTTTGTCTTCCCCTTCACATTTATGACCGTGTTGAAAATGTTCTCAAACATGTTTTTTTTCTATGTGCATGATGTCAAGGTAGTTTTTTATATGCTATAAGAATCTTTCTCCTGCCAGTTCTGGGTTTATAACGGGAATGCTCATATATCGTGCACTCGGTCAACTCAACATTTTCAAGGTAGTACAAATGCAAAAGTTTGGAAACATGTTAATTTTCTGGTATCCTAGACCGAGAGGTGTTATCATGCAGTTAGCACTATAGAAGTTCTCTTTCAGCATGTTCTCTTTAGGTAAAATGCTTCTTGCCCATTCGACAATTCTATCATAACCGACCTCACTCAACCTATAATTTGACTTGATGGTAAACACCTGTGCAATGACTGATAATTTACTGTGATTTGTGCAGCTATTCCATAATGGTTTGTCATAATCTTTCAAAAGATAAAAAAAAAACCTGGCCGTGTTTGCATTAGGTTCTTCATCTACGATTGGATATTGATTGGCATGACTTTGATTCATTCTCATCACATCTATAACCATAGTCGTATAAAGATTATTGTTGTCAATTTCAACTCCATGAACATTGCTAGCAATAGAAGTTGACCTAACCATTCTTTCTACCATGATCTCGTGAGGAACAAATGGTTCTCTGTGCACATACCAACACATGTATCCTCCATGAACTCGTTGTGTAAAAGATGCATCGTTACAACATCTGGATGGAGCAACTTTTTATTTTACACCTCTTACATGAACACCTAATACCACCTCCACTAATATTTATCGGAATAGATGTTGTGTAAGTAATAAAACCCTGAACCCCCTTACAATAATCCATCCTCCACAATTCTTGGGGTGAATCTCGATACATCCATGAACGATCATCCATGACTTCTATCAAACCTATATATATCAAATAATAATGACAACAATATGTATTAATTAACTACGTTAAATAAATAATCAACCTACTTTCATATTTCTCTTAATTCATTATCAGTTATCTACGTACATACAAATTTGTACAGATTAATTTATGGAAATTACAACTCGGTAATAAAATTGATAAAATATAAAACGGACTCGTTAAGCAATCTATTATTTATATCATCACAACACATCTAAGTCGGTAATTCGACATAAGCTTCAACAATTTACAAACAAATATAATTTTATAAAATCTAAAACAAACCATAACATGTACAACAAGTTTGTATGAGAAAAAAAAATAAAACAAGTAAACACCAAAACAAAATACATATACTATAAAAATATACAATAAAAAATTGACATTTCAAAATTGTGTTCAAATTTAAAAAATGATAGATTTACTTAAAATAAAAAATCTGCAATAAAATTGCTGCTATAACTGGAGGGGAGGGGGGGCTGTTAGTTGTAGATTTGGGGGGGGGTTTGTGTAGTTGCAGAGGGGAAGAAGGAGAAATTGAGGAGGAGAGGATTAACGGCTAGGTCATATATTAACTATTACTGATGGAATTACCGACGGAAACACTCCATCTGTAAATCCGTAAGCAATTCTGTCGGTATAAGTGACACGTTACTGTATGGCTTTCCCTGTTTGAATCCAATTGTAATTCCGTAGATAAAAGCGTCTACAAAAAAATTACATGTCATTGTATTTTTTGGTTTTTTTTAAATTCCTTTTATTTCGACTACAATTCCCTCGGTATTTACCAACATAAATATTCCGTCGTTAAATACCGATGGAGTTAACGATGGAATAAATTCGATCGATAAATATTACCCTAAAATACCGACAGAATTTTTCTATCGGTGATTTCGTTTGTATTCGTAGATTTTCTGGTAGTGGAAGCAGGTGATTTTTTTTTTAATTTTTCTACGAGGTTATTATAGTCTCAAAAAAATATCTTGACATTGGTTTGTGCTTAATTTTATAAGTGTCTAATTTTTTATCGTATAATTAATTAAAAAATTAGTTTTTTAAAAATAAAGTTCTTAAACGTAGTGGAGTCCATCACCCTGTATGATGAATTTCACAGGTTAATTCATGAAGACAGGGTCAATCGAATATATCGTCGTCTCAATAAAAAAAAACTAAGATGATTTTTTTAAAAGTCAAACCATGTTTTTAACTGATTGTTTGGGTTGCCTATGGACCCCCAATTAAGTAGATGAGTTATGTCAGGACAACTATCATATAATTTAATTTAAACTCAAATTAGATAAGGAATCAAGTTAAAAAGTTTCAAAGTTAATCTATTAAATCGAGTTTAATAATAATACTAAATAGTTTTTCATCCCTAAAAGTTCAAAAAGATTTTAGTTCAAACTTGAGCATAACTCTACCCTCTAAACTAATGTGACCCTACTCCAATGATAAAAGCAATTACTACATTATTGGCTCTTGTAAAAATTACACATAAATGCTCCATCAAAATATAAGGATTTCATCCCTTCAAATAATATTTGTTCAGGTTTATTTGACAATGTTTTTGAAAGTGTTTTTTTGGGGGAATAAATTGAGAATAGTTAGAGGACTAAGTTGAAGTCAGTCCAATATTTAGAAGCGGTCAAAACTGAGCACATAAAAAAATCTAACGCCCTGGTCCAAGGGCCCCAAAATCTCAACCTCAATAACAGCTTGACACTTGTTAGTCTAAGTAATTTACGTGTCAAGCATTGGCCTGGTTTTAATCACTATAAATTAAGGCAACGATGGCTGATGTTTATTACCAAAAGTTGTGTGTTTTTAATCTTTCAAGTGTTTTAGCTTCCAATTCATTTTTGTTCTCTCAATCTTTCACAGAAATCAATAACCAAAAATGGCTGACAACACCCAGAAGATGAGCTACCAAGCTGGTGAGGTCAAAGGCCAAGCTCAGGTTAGCTTATGGATTTCTTTCTCTATTTTGCCTTTGTTTTTATATATAAATTAATGTGTAATGCTCTATAGCATATCGTGTTTGTTTCAGGAGAAGGCCAGTAACTTGATGGACAGAGCTGACAATGCTGCTCAATCTGCAAAGGAATCAGTGCAAGAGGTTCACATATTTTTGTTCAATCTCATGTTCTATATTTTTTTTAGAGAATTCATTCTCACCACAATGGCACAATGGATTGTGCATAAGATTTAAGAATGACAATAAACCAAAAAGAAAACGAAGAAAGAGTGAGGAACACTCATGAATAAAATTCGCAAAACTCTAAGTGTTAATAATTAGTTGCATATTTTGGCACAGATATTCTTAGCGAGTGAGTTTGCAGTAGGGTTTTTTTATTTTTATTTTAATTTTGATAGTTCTTTCTTTGTGTAGGCTGGTCAGCAGGTGAGGGAAAAGGCACAGGGAGCTGTTGAAGGAGTAAAGAATGCAACTGGCATGAACAAGTGAAGCTGGATCGATGGAGTCCAATTATCGTCTATTGCATGAAATTTAGAAATTAAATGCAATGTTCATCTATTCAGCACGTTGTTTTTGTTTCTGTCTTTCCTTTTGTATAAAGAAGAGAGCTCTCTGATCTGCTGTTCTCTCGTAAGTTTGGAGGAACATGCATGTTCAATTGTTTCAGTTTATGAAATCATAACAGTGCCAGCTTAGTGCTTCATCAATCGACCCTATATGTCCAAATGGCCTAAAATGCCAATTCCATTCTTAAATCTATTTGATTACAACAAATATTAATTATGCCTTCCCAATTCACAATCCACAGCTCCGATTATAGAGACTTCGTGTACTTTAGGTGTATTATGTGTTTTTTTTATACCATCACATTAAAAATTATTTAAAAAACACTAAAAAAGCTAAATGTATTTTTAAAACGTTGAATTAATTCTATTGTTAGCTATTATAGCACAAGTAATTTCATTAATGTTCTTGTCATCGTTATAAAATCCAATCTTGTTTGACAGGTTAATTAATCTGGATTAATTGAAATAGGATCTTGAACGGTTATATAATAAAATCCAATCTAGATTGACAGGTTAACCCGAGATCAATTGACCTGGAGCCTTGAACGGTTTTACCTAGATGAAAATTAAAATTGTATTTAAACTCAGGTGAGACTTGATATATATATATATATATATATATATATATATATATATATATTAACAAAATGACTTCAGGGATAGAAATTCCCTTCTTCTTTACTGTTCTTCATTTTTCTTCCTTTTGTTCTTGAGTCGTTTACATTTTTGAGAAAGTTTTTAGAAAAACTCAGTCCAATCTCGCTCCCTATGTTCTTTATTATAGGTAATTTATTCTTTCATCTCATAGGTTCCTTTTTTTTTTTTTTCCATACCTGATTATGGCCGGGTTCAAAATGACAGTCCCTTGGTTGAAAACAAATTTAGTAGCTCACTATAAAGTCTATCACCCAGTTCCATTTCAAAGATGCCTAAGATTCTATGGTGACAACTGACCATGTTAATTTCATTTACAACATTTTGACATAGCTATTCAACTAGGTCCATTTTCCTGTACATCAACAAAGCTAGCTCAAAGTAGGGAACAAAAAACATTCTTATTCTACTACGTACTATATGTTGTATAGTAAAATTGTTAATAATTAGTTGAATAATATATTGGAAGAAAAATAACAACAAAAGAAAAGAATAGGTTGGATTATTAGGGATTTTGGCATAGAAAATCAAGACCAGTATAGCATACACCATGCTTTATCTGCATGAAACTTTTGTTTTAAGTTTATCACGCCTTGATAGTATCTTTTGCACATAGAGGTTAAATCCATCGACATGTTAGAACCGACTCTGTAATACTAAGTTTGACCAAGGCACCCTATTTTGTTGCTCGGTTAAATCGTCTGCAGGTACATAAACTGCTTGAAAAGAAGTTATAATTAAGGGATTTTTATTACATATTTCAAAATTAAAAGATTCAAGAAAATTCTGCCTTTTGATCTGAAAATTTAATAGCGAGAATTGAAGGAGCACATCCCTTAACCATACCAATCCCACCAGCTAGCAGGAATCATACTGTGCATTAATTCATTAGCTCAAGTTGCAGAACTGGTAGCAGGGCTTCTTGGCATGGAGTTATTCAATTTGTTTTAAGTTCAGTACATGTTCAAATGTTTCAGTTTATGAAATCATAACAGTGCCAGCTTAGTGCTTCATCAATTGACCCTATATGTCCAAATGGCCTAATATGCCAATTCCATTCTTAAATCTATTTGATTACAACAAATATTATGCCTTCTCAAATCAATCGGTAGCTTTATCGATGAATTTAACATATCATTGACAATAAATGTTATTTATGTTTTTATTTATCTGTCGGTATATTTATCGGTAAATATAATATATTACTGATATAATACTATTTATAATTCTGTCGGTGTATTAATATTAACAATGATATTTACAGTAATTAATTTTTAACTTTCTGAAATATATCGATGGTCTAGTTTCATCGGTAATCCCATCAGTAAGAGTAATATCTACAGTAATTCTTTTCTGATCTCTGAAATATGCCGATGGATTTAGCAATGGAAAATTCGTTTGGTAAATGTCACCGCAATATACACGGAAAAAAACCATTAGTGTTTTCATTTGTATTTTTATCAATTTTCTAGTAGTGATTTACATTATTTTGACTGGGCTATTTAACCCAATCCATTTTCCTACACATCAACAAAGCTCAAGGTAGGGAACAAAAAACGTTCTATTATATGCTCTATAGTAAAATTGTTAATAATTAGTTGAGAAAAACAACAAGAAAAACATAACATTGGCAAGAAATACTACCGATGTTTTTATTCAGTATATTTATCGATAAATATAATATATAACTGATATAATATCATTTGTAATTTTGTCGGTGTGTTAATATTAATAATGATATTTACAGTAATTTTTTTTTTAACTTTTTGAAATATATCGATGGTCTAGTTTTATCGGTAATCCCATCAGTAATAGTAATATTTACAGTAATTCTTTTCTGACCTCTAGAATATACTGATGGATTAATTTAGCAATGAAAAATTCGGTTGGTAAATGTCTCCGTAATATACACGGAAAAAAACTGTTAGTGTTTTTATTTGTATTTATCAATTTTCTAGTAGTGATTTATATCATTTTGACTTGGCAATTTAATCCAACCTATTTTTCTATACACCAACAATGCTAGAGGTAGGGAACAAAAAACGTTCTATTATATGGTCTTTAGTAAAATTGTTAATAATTAGTTGAGAAAAATAGCAACAAAAGAAGAGAAAATGTTGGATTATTAGGGA
>Ga0307515_10019731_pt1 | contig 12100 bp, 2 predicted proteins | sample 17_EM_MG_FD_194513 | JGI IMG/M metagenome (GOLD analysis project Ga0307515, IMG submission 194513) | Populus trichocarpa ectomycorrhiza microbial communities from riparian zone in the Pacific Northwest, United States - 17_EM | ecosystem: Host-associated > Plants > Roots > Unclassified | place...
ATAAAGTACGCTATAAAACTAGCTAACTTTTTAAATATACCCCTTAAAGAACTGCCTAAACTAGTCCCTATTCGCGGTTATAACGGATAGATAGAACCACCTATTACAACTATCTTATAGATCTACCTCCGCGTTAACGGACGAAGGTAGTATAACGTCCCCTTCCTTATTACAGACCTTAGAAGCTATAATATAATCTTAAGGAGAAAATAGCTAGCCTACTTAGGCTTATAGCTTAATATACGGAACAGGCAGCTTATCTAGCCCAAAACTATACCCCTAACGCCTTCCTTTATAAAAGAGATCAGTATTACAATAAAAAACCTTATACGGCCGTAGATAAACACCATTTACTAGGCCGATGCGACGCGTAGGGACTAGGCTTTTAAGAAGGATATACAGCTTAATCCGTAACGGATCTATATACTACGCCGCCCCTAGACTACCTATATCACACCACCCGCACTAGAGACTTAGGAAGTCAGTAGTGGCCTAGCTAAGTCCCTAATAGAGAACTTAGGCCCTACGCAGCCACAAAGAAAGGCTAAGGATATTAGACAACACACTAAACTAATAAACTAGAAGAACAACTTATAGAAAATAGAACGTAAGCTAAGGAAGACTATAAACCCTATACCGCAAAATACAGCCTAAGGAACATCTGTAAAGAAACCTATAGACCTCCCACCAGTTAATATCTACTGCATTAGCGCTATAGGATTCTACTAAAACCTAGTTTAGCCTAATACCGTTGCCTTTACAACTAGCTTATACGAAATTAATTAAATAATTAAAGAGAAAGAAGCCCTAGCCTAAGAGAAAGGCAAGCTTATAGATAAAGAGCTAGTAGAACAGAAACTGCCCTATTAATACCAGAAATTTAAAAACACCTTCTCCAAAGCAGTGTCTAATATACTTCCACCTTACCGACCGTATAACTATAAGATTAAAATTAAGCCGGATAAGGTGGTTACCCTTAGCTATAGCCCCCTCTAATAGCAATCTACTGCCAAATTATGGGCTACAAAGCAGTATCTTATTAATAACCTAGATAAGGGCTTTATTAAGCCTAGTTAAGCCCCTTTTAACTTACCTATTCTCTTTACTAAAAAGCCAAATAGAGGACTTTGTTTCTGTATTAACTACCACAAGCTTAATAATTTAACCCTTAAAGACCGCTACCTACTGCCTTTACTTAATAAGACTTTAGCCTAAATAAGTAGAGCTAAGATCTTTACAAAGCTTAATATCCGCCAGGCTTTTTACCGGATTAGGATAGACCCTAAATTAGAAGACCTTATTACGTTTTGGACCTGTTACGGAACATATAAATATAAAGTACTGCCTTTTAGACTAACTAACGGACCGGCTATATACCAACAATACATAAATAACGTACTATTTAACTACCTTAACGACTTCTATACAGCATACCTAGATAATATTATAATCTACTCTAAAAACAAACTAGAATATAAAGAGTATATCTATAAAGTCCTACAACGGCTTCGGGAAGCTAGCCTCCAAGCCAATATTAAGAAGTTAGAATTTAGTGTTAAGCGTATAAAGTACCTAGGGTTTATTATTAGTATAAATAGGATTAAGGCAGACCCAAAAAAGACGGCCGTAATTAACTAATAGGTACCCCTAAGGACCGTAAAGGGGGTACAGTTATTTTTAGGGTTCTGTAACTTCTACCGACGCTTTATTAAGAACTATAGCAGGATTACCCAGCCACTAAGCCTACTTACCTATAAGGACCGGCCCTTTTACTTTAACACCGTATATAGGCAGGCCTTTAACGAGCTTAAGAAACGACTGGTCTCTACTCCCTTACTCGCCTACTTTAACCTAAAACGGCCCTTAATACTAGAAACCGATGCCTTAAATAGTATTATAGCTAGCGTTTACTCCCAAAAGCAGATAAACGGAGAATGGCACCCTATTGCTTACTATTTAAAGACTATAGTAGATGCTAAGCTAAACTACCCAATTTATAATAAAGAAATATTGGCTATTATCTATAGCTTTTAGCACTGGCGAGCATAGCTAAAAGGGACCCCTAAACCTATCCAAGTGGTTTTAGATTATAAGGCCTTAGAATATTTCATGATAATAAAAGCCCTTATAGCCCGGCAGGCGCGCTAGGCGGATATCCTATCTTAGTTTAATTTCCTAATTATATATAGGCTAGGCGCCACTAACCGTGCGAATGCTTTTATAAGACGTAAACAGGACCTAAATAACTAGATAGCCGCGAAGATCTTATTACGGACCTAGACGCTACTATAACTAGAGCACCTTAACCCTCAGATATAGGAAGAACTAAGTACTAAATCTTCAAGCGCCGAGATATATCCTATTAACCCTACGGAATTTAACCTTATTAATAAACTACTACAAGCAAACTATACGGACCTTTCTCTATAGGAGTACCGCGAAAAGGCAAAGGATATTATTAGCCTATAGTCCCTTAAAAATAGACTACTTAAGCACCGGGAACGGCTAGTAGTAGTAGAAGAACAGAACTTATAAACCCGGCTTATCACCAAAGCATATACCTAGGTCTCTACAGCCCACCCTAGAAAAAATAAGACCTGTAAAATTATTAGTAACCATTACTACTAGCCCAGAATAGTTATAGATATTAACCGTTATATACAGAACTATAATAACTGCCGTAGGTCTATAATTCCACAAGATAAGACCCTAGGACTATTAAAGCCACTCCTAATACTAAAGCGCCCCTAGCAGTATATCTCTATAGATTTCTATAAACTACTAGTAGACCGTAACGGGTACAATATAGTTATAATCTTAGTTAACCGTTTTAGCAAACGCCCTTTCTTAATCCCCTATCACAAGAATATTAATACTAAAGAGGCGGCCTAACTATATATCTATTACATTTACCAAATTTACAGACTACTAGACACTATTATATCGGACCGCAGACCGCAGTTTATATCGGCTTTCTAGAATGAGTTTACTTAAATCTTAAGAATTAGGCTAAAGCTTTCTATAGCGTACCACCCCCAGATAGACGGTCAGACGGAGATTATAAATTAATACTTAGACTAGAGACTCCGGCCCTTTATTAACTACTTCTAAAATAACTAGGGTGAACTACTACCTCTAATAGACTACGCCCAGGCGACCCTACCCTATAACTTTACGGGATTCGCACCTATCTAACTAGAAATGGGGTATCTACTATAAATAAGCTTTAACTAGGATAGACCAGAAGAACCACGGACCGTACGCAAGAAACTGTCTTATGAGGAAGCCCGGCAGTACGCCAAGCGCTTAAAGGAAGCCTAGACAGTAGCCCGTACAAATCTAAAAAAGGCCTAAAAATTAATAAAATAGTAGGCAAATAAGCATAGGCGCAAGCCTAACTTTACCGTAGATAATATGGTCTGGGTTATAATAAAGAACTAAAAGACAAAACGGCCAAGTTATAAGCTTAATTATTAGATGGCAGGACCGTATAAGGTCCTTAAGAAAATAGGCAACTTATACAAAGTAGAGCTCCCAGATTTAATTAAGGTTTACCCTATCTTCTCGCCGGATAAGCTATAGAAGGCAGTAAACGACCTATTACCTAGACAAAAGAACAAACCCCCCCTACCGATTTAAGTCAATGGCGACAACAAATGGGAAATTAAAGAGATACTGGCCTATAAGCTATTAAGGAAAACGCTAAAGTACCACGTTAGTTGGAAAGGCTATAACCCAGATCCTACCTAGTACCCTATATAGAACTTTATTAGCAGTCCCCATAAGCTTTAAGAATTCTATAGCTGTTACCCTAACAAACTAGGACCGCTAAAGTACCTAAACAAATGGATAGAATGCTGGCATAATAAAGATAATAAGCTACCGGAAGAGCATAAAGATAAGAACACCCTATAGGCATAATACGGACATATAAAGCCTAAGGGCAGGCTTTTGCGGAGGGGGGGGTAATGTTACGGCACTGGCAGAAAGCGGCAGCTATAGTAGACGTTATGGTAGACGCAGGGCTCACGTGACTCTCACGTGACTAGGGATTGTATATAACTCCTCGCGTTGCTGCTTATCCTTTCCTTTCCTTTTCTCTAGCTTTAGATTCTCGTTTATAGACAATCCAATCGTATAGGCTTACACGACCCTTTTGCCGTGCTTATGTCTCAATTGACTGAGTCGCTAACAAAGAAGACCGATTTCGTTAGATTTATTATTAAACCAGGCCAACTTAGTATATCTAAAGAAAATTAAGGCTATAGTAAATTAGCAGGAATTAGAGAACGTTATATAGCTAAGATTGTTCCTAGGGTTTTGCAATTACTGTAGAAGGTTTATAGCGTAATAGTTAAAAGATATTAAGCCATTTACGCGGTTAATAAAGAAAGAAGAACTATAGGTATAGGGAAAGGAATAATAAGAACTGTTTAAGGAAGTTAAGAGGTTGTTTACCTAGGAGCTAGTTCTTAAGATCTATTAGCTAGGTCTAGAGACGGTTATAGAGATAGATATATTAAACTTTATACTAGGGGTATGCTTTATATAAAAGCATTTAGATAGATAGCACCTAGTAGCATATTATAGTTAAAAGATAACACTACTAGAGTTAAACTATAACATCTATAATAAGGAGTTATTAGGTATAGTTATAGCGTTAAAGGAATAAAGAGCATTCTTATAAGGCATAGAAAAACCATTTATAGTTAAGACGGATTATAAGAACTTAACGGGATTCCTAATGATAAAGGAACTTAACTAAAGATAGGTTAGATGGGCAGAGATACTTATAGAATACTATTTTAAGATTTAGTATACTAAGGGTATAGATAACATAAGAGCAGATGCTCTAAGCCGAAAAGCTAAACTATAAAATAATGAGAAGCCATTAGGGGCTTTATTGCGAAAGGATATAGATAGATTAATTAGATATAATTATCCAAAAATTATAGTAACTTAAGAAGAACTAGAGAAGATTTATAAGTTACTAGAAAGCTTTTAGGCATAAAGAATTTTAGAAGCATAGCTAGAAGATCTATAGATGGATATATACGAACATTAAGAAGTAAAGTATATCCCAAAAAGTATAGTAAAGCAATTTGTGGAAGAATTTTATAAAGGACTAACTTAAGGACACAACGGAGCTATAGGCTTAGTGTTAAGACTCTAGAAGGAGTATATTATTAATAGAATCTAAAACCTAGCACAAGAGGTTATAAAAGAATGTCTAAATTATTAAAGAAATAAACTAATGAGGCATAAGCTATATGGAGGGCTATAACCTATTAAAATACTAGAGAGACCATAGGAGGTCATATTATGGGACTTTATTATAAAGTTGCTAAAATTAAGAGACCCTATTACCGGATAGGATTATAATACGATCTTAGTAATAGTAGATAAGCTTATAAAGTGGGGATACTTTATAGTATATACAGAAGAGATATTAGTAGAAGATGTCGCTAGAATCTATATAAAAGAAGTGTTTATAAGATATAGAGTACTAGGCAAGATTATATTAGATAGAGATTTAAGATTTATAGCAGCATTCTAAGAGATATTTTTAGCAGAGTAAGGAGTTTAAGCAGCAACTTCTACCGTATATTATTCGCAGACAGACGGTTAAACAGAAAGATTAAACTAGACACTAAAGCAGTATCTAAGGCACTATATTAATCACGTATAGAATAATTAGGTATTATTATTACTAGTTATATAGTTTATATATAATATAACACCACAAGAAGGAATAGGTATGTCACTATTTAAGGCGAATTATGGATATAAACCAAGAATATTATTATCGCCACGTTAAGCAAAGAAGATAAGTAGCATAGCTAAGTAAAGGATAGAGACATTAATAAATCTTTATAAGAACCTTACGGAAACAGCTAAGGTAGTGCAGTAGAGAATGAAAAAATACTATAATGCTAAGAGATCTAAGGGACTAGATCTTAAGGAGGGAGATAAAGTGTGGCTACTATATAAAAATTTCAAGAGTCAACGACTAAGTAAGAAGTTAGACTATGTTAGACTAGGACCTTTCAAAATTATATAAAGAATTTTACTAGTTATATTTAGGTTAAACCTACTAGCTAAAATAAAGATCTACCCTATATAGTATATTGTAATGCTAGAGCCAGTATATAGAAATATTAAGCCACTAGTTTATAAAGCAGACACGTATAAAGGATAAGAAGAAGACAAATAGTAAGTTTTAAAGATTATTAGTTATAAGGACGTTGACGATAAAATATAGTATAAGGTAAAGTAGATAGGCTATAATAAGACTACCTAGGAACTACTAGAGAATTTAAAGAACGCTATAGAAAAGGTATAGGAGTATTAGAAGAAAATAGGTCAGGTAATATTAATAAGGAAGGATCGCCAAAGAATAAGTCACCTAAGGGGGACCTAGGAAGAGCGACTACTAAGCTACTTAGAGTTATTCCCTTCCTAGGAAGAGAGTTAGTTCTTTTATTACTAAGTTCCTACAGACCTTATTCTATAAGTTTCCACTCCTTAAAACGGACCTTCTTACGAACCCGTTTAAGACGTAGAAGACAAGTAGAGGCCAGAAGACGAGTTTTAAGAGCACGCTGTTGAGCAGCCGCAGCTTCTTATTCCGCCTCTTACGACTAACGTAATTTATTAAGAGCGCTTAAGAGCTTACCATTAAGCTTCGCAGCAGTAGATTAAATATAAGATCCTATAATAAATTACTTAGGGAACTCGCAGACTATTAAGAATTATAGGATATATATATTTAGCGTTAGAAATAGAGCGAACGTTATAGGATAAGTAAATATTCGCTTTAGTGCACTCTAAATAAGAAAAAGGTTGCCGAGATAAAGGACTTGCTAGCGTAATATAAATTAACCCCTCTTTCGCACAACGAGAATACGGAGATGGTATTATTTTACCTAGTAATAGCACTACGGCGATAGTACGAGCGCGACAAGCTATAGAAGAAAGAGAAGTTACTTTAGGTATAATAAGTAACAATGTTAACTAAATTAATTAGATAGATATTATACCTTTAGTAAACGACTTAGAGATATTTAGGATCTTTAAGGACAAAGATAAAGAGGAGGGAGATAGTGTTATAGATGCTTTAAGTACAATATTATAACTACTTAGGGAAGAGTTAGAAGAAGCTAGTTGGTTAATATAGGTATAGTCTAGGATAGATCCGGTAGAACTATATAACAAGGAATAGTAACCAAGTTATATAATGTAATCTATATAATCTATATAATCTATATAATCTATAATAAAGTAGATAGAGTACACGTACCTTATATATAAGGAGGGTTTCCTAGAAGTACGGTTATATATTTAAAGGACTACAGTCCCTACTCTAGATAGTTCTTTCCTTATAGTAATTCTTAGAATATAATTAGAGTTAATCTATTAGGCAACTACTCCACTAGTTATTATTACGTTGTTAACTTTAGTTTATATCACCTATACACCTAGCCTATTAACGAGCCTATTATAGTTCTTGCTATAAGGTTCCGTTACACTTAAGTTCCTTAAACAGTTTCCTCTACTTATCTCTCTATACCTATAATTTCTCCTTTTTTATAAGCCTAGTAAATAGTTTAATATTCTTTAACTATTATGTTATAAACCTTTTATAGTAGTTATAAAACCCTAGAAATAACTTTAACTATATTATACTTTCTAGTTCTTACCAACTTACTATAGCTTTAATCTTCTTTAGGTCTATACTAATATAACCTAGTTTAATAATAAATCTAACAAAATCGGTCTTCCTAGTAAAGAACTTATATTTTTTAATTGCTACTAATATCTATTCTTTCTATAATCTCTTTAAGACCCATTTAATATATTCTCGATATTCTTCCTTAGTTATTAAGTAGATAATAATAATATTAAAATATACCATAATAAACTTATTAAGGTGTTCTCCTAATATACTATTAATTTGCTTTTAGAATATTACTAATACGTTTATAAGCCTAAATTATATAGCTAATAATTTATATAGTTCTCCCTTTAACCTAAAGGCTACCTTTTATTTATTACCTTCCTTAATCCTAATCTAATAATATACCTATCTTAGATCTATCTTTATAAAGATTTATATATTACCTATCTAATTCTAGATTTTGCTAATTAAGGGTAAAAGATACCTATCCTTTCTAGTAATGCTGTTTAACTGTCTATAGTTAATGTATAGTTTAAGTTTTCCGTTCTTCTTTAGTATAAATAGTACTAGATAACCTACTAATAACTATAATAGTTTAATATATCCCTTTTATAAGTTTTCTTAAATAAACTCTTTAAGTGCTTATAACTCTTCTTTAGTTAGCTTATAGATTAGAAAGAACTTTAAACTTATTCCTAGTTCTAACTCTATTTTATAGGCCTATACTATATATTCTAACAGCTTCTTACTTTCTAGGCTTTATAGTTTTTTGCTATACTTATAGTATCTCTTTAGTACGTATAATAACCCTTTCTTAGTTTCTTTATATATCGCTCTAAATTAGTACTATACTAGCTTAGTTGCTATATATATTCTACGTTATTAAGTATCTCTAATATTAACTAGCCTGTAATCTAATCGATTCTTAGGTTATATTCCTATAACTAAGGCATACTTAATACTACCTTATTCTGTCCTAATAGTAGGATATTAAAAGACATTTTAATTTATCTCCCTTTAATAGTTATCTAAATAGGTCCTATTTTAAGGTTAATAATCCCTCCTCTATAGGTTATTAGATCTTCTAAAATTATAATTAATAGATAAGGGTGCTCCTTCTGTCTATAAGGTAATCCTATCCTTTTTACTACTACTAGTAAGATATAGTGCCTAGTTACTTTACTATCTATTAGTGCTTTAAACTGTTAATTTTACCAATTAACTTATAAATTTAGATGTTATTTTTTAAATTCCTTTAAGGGTCTAAAGCTTTACTACTAGCTCCCTTTAGTTTTATAGGCCTCTACTTTTCCTAACTATTAGCTGCTTAATCCTATTATACTTAGCTTACTCTTTAGCTAATACCTAGTTTACTTTTTATCCTTAATATACTATAAATACGTATTCTTTAGGTATTCCTACTACTATTATCCATCTAAGCATTCTTCTATAAGAATTTTTTTTAGTTAAAGTATTAAGTCTCCTAACTCTTAAACTTCTATTAAACACCATCTATATAGGTATTTAGTATTTCTATACTATTGCTTCTCTAGCGTCTAATATATCCTTATAGGGTACTTCTAATTCTTTTCCTTCGGATTTTTGTATATATTCTATATATTATCTATATATACAATCTACGCCAGTATATAATACGCTAGGTGCTTTAAGTTAACTCTTAATTTGTTTTTATCCTTAAGTTTAAACCTCTATTATATTAATCTAAACGTTATAACCTTATTTGCGGGTACTAAAATTTACCTTTTTTTTTTTAGCCCTCTAATTATTCTTCTAGATCCTTTAATATTATAATTAAGGCTCCCTTAATATAACTTATAGCTTTTTCTATAATTAGGTGGTCCTAAATAACTTATTTATCTAACTATATATAAAAGTCTTCCTACTTATTATTATATCATTGCCTATACCACTTTTAGTACAGTTATTAAAGTGTATATAGTTTCTCTATAAGAAAGTATCTTTTTATTACTACGTTATAATAGCCCTTTATATATTATTCTTTAAATATAGTTAGAATCCCTAGATCCTCTTCCTACTCTAGTTTATTTAACTATTTTACTCTTAGTGTCCCTACCTTTAGCCTATTAGTAATTCTTTATATAGGTACTCTATTCCTTATACGTCCTAATATACTAAATCTCTAGTTTAGTTTCTATTCTTACTATATAAGGATTCTTTGCCTAAATTCTTCTATAGTTTCCTTTATATCTTATCTCGTAAGTAGATCTTTAAAATCTTCTTACTTTATAATCTTATTATTGCTTTTATTAATAATCCTTATTTATATTTTAAAATTTTAGTCCTAAGCTTACTTCTTTCTTAAGCTATACTTTAGCCTTAGTCTAACTAGGCTTTTATAGTATTCTTATCTCGTTTTAAAAGTCTTAAATCTTACTTATTAAGTCTTAAGAGTCTTATACCTTTAGGAAACTCCATCCTATATAACGAAGCCTTATAGCAGGAACTACTGTAGACTTATTAATAGGCTGGGTATATAGGTAAATAAGAAGTTAATAACGTAATAACAACTAATAGAGTAGTTGCCTAATAGATTAACTCCAATTATATTCTAAGATTTACTATAAGGAGAGAAGAACTATCTAGGTAGAGACTATGGTCCTTTAAACACACAACTATACTCCTAAGAAATCCTCCTTATATGTAAAGTATGTCTTATATATAAGGTATATAAGTTCCTCCTATTCCTCTTATTTAATATATAGCACGTTATATAACCTTAATTACTATTCCTTATTACATCGTTCTATTAGTTCTATTCTAGACCGTGCCTTAATTAACTAACTAGCTGCTTCTAACCCCTCTCCTAGTAGTTGTAATATTATACTTAAAGCGTCCGTAATAAGTAAAAAGGATATAAAATATAAACCTAGAAAACCTATAACCAGATTAAGGCTAACGCGCCTTTCTTAGTAAAAGAATTTTATAAGGACTATTCTTTACGGCCTACTCTAGCTAAATAGACACGATATAAAGGTAAATAACTGCCACTTAATATAAATACACGAAACACAATAGCAGGAAGCTTAAAATTAAAAAGAACTTAAAATATATTATAATATTTGTAATATAATTATATAACACGCAAAATATTAAGGAACTTTAACCACTAGTTAAAGTTATCTAATTGGTTAGATTTACTTTACTAAGACCTACTATAAAGATATTAGTTTTGCTTACCGCCTTAACTAAGCTAATAGCGATTTTCTATCCTAGGGATAGAAAATCCTAATTAGCCTATTTAACAATAAAATCGGCAAAACTCTATACTACCCCCTAACGCGAAAATATAACACGCAATAAGTTATAAGTCTTAACTAAAATTAAATTATTTAGATCTTTAGCTAAAAGAGGGGGTACTATAACGGGACTAGCCCAGTTACAGTAGGAATATCTTAGTGAAATACTTAATAGATAAATTCCGATGCTTTAACTAAATTCTACCAAATTCTACCAGCTTAATTAACTTCTGCTAAATTCTGCTAGATTAATTAAATTCTACTAAAGTCCGTTAAAGACCGCGTGTGTATATACGCACGCATTAACCACTAAGCCTCTAACTATTTAATTATATAATTATCTTGTTATTCCTTTCTCTTCTTTACGCAACGTCTTATTCTTAGCGAGAGCTATATACCCTTAGATTTAAATAGAATTTATATTATTCCTTTAAATCTTCCCTAAAGTCTCTCCGCGCCCTTATAGGTTAAAATTTTCGTCAAGGGGCACTAATAATCCGTATATTATTAGACCTGCAGAGAATAGGCTAGATAGCCCTCTTAGATAATAAACCTATTAGCTAATAGTATCTAGAGACTATCTAGATAGTCTCTAAATAGTCTTAGCAAAATCCCCTAATATGCTTATACTTATAATACACCCCCCAATATTAAATAAATAAATTTTCTATTAGTATAGATTTATAGAGCTTATAAAGCGCTTTAAAATAGTACCACTTTTATCTAAATATCCTAAGGATAAGTAATATTATATAGATATAAAACTTATAAGAGCTCTGCGGAATAAGGCCTAGGGAAAGCCTCGCATAGAGCTTAGTGCAGAGTCTTAGTAAATATCTTTAGCTTTCCTACTAATTAGATATCTCCTTTCTACCTCTTTATTTATGATTTTCTTTATATAAAATACTATAAAATAAAATAAAAATAGTAAAAAAGAGAGGAGACCTAGCAGTCTAAATTTAGTAACTTTTATCTATTCCTTGTTAGCGACTCAGTCAATCGAGACATAAGCACGGCAAAAGGGTCGCGCAAGCCTGTACGATTGGATTGTCTATAAACGAGAATCTAAAGCTAGGGAAAGGAAAGGAGAAGAAGAGCAGCGCCGTTCGGTGTTTTATAAGATCTTCGCGTCACGTGATCGCAA
>Ga0307515_10019732_pt1 | contig 12099 bp, 7 predicted proteins | sample 17_EM_MG_FD_194513 | JGI IMG/M metagenome (GOLD analysis project Ga0307515, IMG submission 194513) | Populus trichocarpa ectomycorrhiza microbial communities from riparian zone in the Pacific Northwest, United States - 17_EM | ecosystem: Host-associated > Plants > Roots > Unclassified | place...
TAACTTTTTTTCTATTATATTTTATATTAAAACAATTGTATTTACATGATGCATTTATAAAAACAAGAATCATTTGTTCTTGGCAAGTATAATTTACCTCTTAGATAAAATAAATAAAAAATGTACAGAGAATGTAAACTATTTGCATGTGTATCTTTATTTTACTTTTACTAGGAAGATGAACTTCTTGTTTTAGTATATAATTATCATTAACAATTCTTTTTTATTTATCAATTCATATATTTTTCAATTTATTTTATTAAGCATAAGTACTATAATTTTTGTTTCTCAGATAAAAAATTCATAATATCAAAAAAAACATCCATAACACCAATATATTTTTCTCTTGTGTTAAAAATTAACTTAAAATCATACCCACAACGTGAATAGATATGACTAGTCTATACCAAAACCAACACTTCGAAAGAATTAAGTAATTTTCCTCATAATTAAAAAAAACAAAAAGCATCGGGTTTTCATTATAGCCTATAAGGGAATGCACTATGGATTCCATAATGTTTTTTCTTTTTTCTTTTTTGTTCTTTGTTTTTTTTTTAATGTGATCCTTTGATATTTAGTTCATTTAGAATTAGGCTTATTATACTTTGGTTAACTTCATAAAGGTTTCTCACGACATTAAAAAAAAAAAAGGTTTCGATATTAAATTGATTCTCGATTTGGCAAAATCAAATTCAATTTCCTTGATTAAATATAATTAAAATTATAAGGATCAAAATTGGCACTGAAACAAGATTACAGCCTCTTTTTTCTTCTTCTTTCTTCTATTGTAGCTGAGGCATGTTTTTAGGTTTTTTTAGTTCCCAAAGTTTTTTTTTTATATTTTTAATTCTTATTTTTTAAGGATTTTGTATTTTTTTTTCCAAAACTTTATTTTATTCACCTTCTCCTTCAATTAGAGAGATGAGAGAGAAAAAAATCATCATACAACAAGGGAGGAGAGAAAAAGTTATCGATTGGTTATGTTCTAGCGACCAAAAAAGTCGTTATTGATGTTAATGAGTTTCATTTCATGAGAGAAATTTCAATGATGTGTTTTTTGCCTCTCATCTTATTAGAAAAAGTAGATCTTGCTTTTTCTTGACAATTCTAAGGGTGATTTGGGTTAAGAACTGGGTGTATTAAAATTTTAAGAGTGGTTTTTTAGATTTTTTTAGGTTAAAATAGATTGAAAATGATTTTTTTAAAATGATAAAACATTGCTTGATTTTCCAATAGCCTCTCCAATTGTTAAAATCTTGAAATGCAAACACTGTGCTATCTGGTATTTAAAAAAAATTAGGGCAGATAACACTTCTTCTTAACATAAAAGAGAGAGAAAGAGAGAGGCCTGGTGCATGAGCCTAGCCTTCTTCTTCATGGACCAGGCATGTTGACCCACTCAAGCACATATGCTTGACTGTTTTGTTCTTTATTCTTTTTTCTTGAAATTTTGATTCAAGTACATTAAAATTGACTAATTAGAATTTATTTGAAGTTTTTTTTTTATTGAATATCATTCATTTTTTACTCTTTTTTACTAAGAGCATAGTTTTTTTTTAATTATATTAGCAAGTATCATTTTGTAGAACCATTCATAATGTTTTTTTTTAAGAAAAAAGTTATTATATCGCTTTCATGTGTATATTTATTTTTATTATCATGTAATTTAATGAAGAAATGGTTTTAAAAATAAAGTTGTTAAACTCAACTATATATACGTTTGACGAGATAATCCAAATTAATTCGAGACCCATCATCTTAATATTTTAAAAACAATGTTTAAACCTCTTTCTCTTGATGTTTTGAAGTTAAATCAGGTTTTTTTCTATATTAATAAGATTGTATTTTAATTTACTTGGATTGATTATGTAATATAAAAATTAATTTTAACTTGATTTAATTTAAAATTCAAGTTAGAACTAACTGTTCTTTAGTTTTAATTGAAATTTATTGAAGCATTAACAGACAATCAAAATTAATTTTTGATCTGATCCGCGATGAAACAAGTAAGGTAGCATGAATTGTAATAGTAATTCTCAATTTTGTTTTATCCTTTAATTTTTTTCTACCCCGGTTATTTATTTTGTTTTGTTTTATATATAAAAAAATTATTAGTAAAAAACATGTTAACAAACAGGTGAGAGGCGCGCAAAAGATAATGACATCCGGCGTCGCCTTAGGGAAGCCCACCCTAGCTGGATTTCTGGCAAACATAAATGAGTAGTTCATGCCACGACGACATAGAACGAAGCTTCGTGCCGCTAGTCCTCGAACAAATTAAAACGTTGTTAGGTAGCGCGTAAGAAACGAGAGAAAAAACGAAACGGGACAATTGTTGGTAATATCTTATAGTTTCAAGCGGATGGAAATCAGACATCCTTGGATGTGGAGGAGATTACTGGATTGAGTGTTCGAATGGTTGGTGAAATGTCTCAATTTTCTTAGTGAAAAAGTAAGTAACGTAGTTCTATTTATATAATTGCAGTTAAAAACTAATATATTAATGTTGACTGTTTGTTTTTTACTCTTCTCTTGGATCTTGCCATTCTTTCACGTGTTGCTGTTTGCTAACCCTACAAATAGGAAAGGATATGCAGCAGCTAGTCAATTTTCTACTGCTGCCTCTGCTGCAAGTTCTTGATCTCTCCATTTCATTCTTAATCAATTACTATAGTCTTATAGATAGACAGATAGGTCCTGTCTTTAACTTTAAGTGAAACCTTTCTGCTCTAACATTAGTTAGTTTCAAATAGTAGTAGTAGTAGTAGTATTAAGTTCATTCTCGGCAGTCCTTTTCTATTTCAAAATTCTAGTAATTAAAAAGAAAAAAAAGGTGGGATTTCATTCTTTTGCTTTGTTTATCTTTCAATGATGATACTAACTGGGTTTTGTAATATGAGTTCTAAATGGTAATTTGATTGTATTTTTCTTGTTCTGTCTGCCATGGGATTCAAGAGAACGCATTCTTTGAATTCAGGCTAATGGGTGAAGCAGAAGTGAGAAGAGCTAGCATAGGAATTCCCAAGAGCAAGTGCAATGGAACCCACAAAGCTTTTGATCCATCATTTCTTGTGCAGCTCCCAAACAAGCTTCAAGATTGTATTAAGGTTAGTCTTTTTTCCATCCATGTTGGATAAATTAGCATTGTGATAGCTTAATGAAAGGAAATTCTACTGTAATCTTGCAATAGTCACAACTCAAGAACTTATTAAAAGATGGCAAGGGCGAAAACTTGGTGAGAAAAGAGAAAGGATCATTTGCTTCTACCGCTGCTCCTGCCTTGGGGATTGATTTGGAGAGGCAATTGCAAGCCTGGAGAGAAAATCCTGCTTGGACTGATCAACCTCCACAAATAAAGGTGAACAACTTTTAAAGAAACTGCATGTCGTATTGGACAGTTAGTTGCCTTTCAATGCTAAGGAGTAGCAGGGTTGATTGAGTCATAAAAAATTAATGTGCTTGGAATCTCATGTTATTCTTGGCAGGTCAGTGTACCAAGAGGTTCTCTCTGCAACCTCAATGCCAAAGTGGATATCGGGTTGCCCCCGGATGCAGTGTATGATATTGTGACTGACCCAGATAATAGGAGAGTTTTCAAAAATATCAAGGTAAGTTGAGTCTTTCTCATCATCTGCTGCTTTCATTTCAACCGAAGTATAACTATTTGTTAAAACGCTGGTTAGATCATCAAAGTTTGGCATTCTCCTTAGTTGTGGGAATTAGTCTTCAATTTAAAATTAAAAAAGAAAAGAAAAGAAAAGACGTCCATTTGATTTGTTCTTGTAACTATTATTTGCTTGATTAAATAGTATTAAGCATCCAATTGAAATTCCATTTTGATGTGAGAAAAAACTGTTTTATGTCTAGGAAGTGCTATCCAGGAGAGTTTTGCTTGATGAAGGTCACAGGCAGGTGGTTGATGTAGAGCAAGCTGCTATTTGGAAATTTCTTTGGTGGTCAGGGACTATATCAGTTCATGTTTTGGTTGATCAGAACAGACAAGATCACTCAGTAAGGATCAACATTTTTCTTTCCACTGTTTCTATTGCTGCCATAAGTAATCAGAAGCTTGTTTTCAACCCATCTGGTGAAGATCTGTTTGTTCTCTTCATGGCATGTTATCTGTGAGTCAGAATTCTTGAATAAATCCTTAATGTGGAAATGCAAGTGGGAATGCATTTCACAACGTATATGGATGGTTTTTCACTTTGGGGAGTGGTAGTTGTGGGAATGCATGTAGATTGGGTGAATTTGGTTAGACATCATTGGATAACTTTGCTCCTTAGGAAACTCAAATTCCACAAGACCAAAATTTCTCTGTTCACCTCAGAAAACGGATGTTTTAGAGAACTTTTGGCAGTAACAATAACAGAAACCTAGTTGATACAAAAACTGATTCATCTAATTATGTTGGCTAACCACCATCTAATTCCTGATTTACCTTGTAGTCATAGTTTTAGTTCTACCATAATAGGGCACCATCATTACCATAAACTTGTCTAATCCAATGGCAATTCTCTTATGTCTGGTACTTGCTTGACAGATGAACTTCAAGCAAGTGAAAACTGGGTTCATGAAAAGATTCGAAGGTTGCTGGAAAGTGGAACCTATATTTGTTGATGAAGCAATCTGCTATCCATTTAAACCTAAAACATTGGCGGACTATTGTTCATGTACAAGGGGGAAAGGAAGGATAGGGTCGAAGGTGAGCTTGGAGCAGTTAATCCAACCAGCAATTGTTCCACCGCCACCAATTTCCTGGTACCTAAGAGGAATCACCACCAGGACTACTGAAATGATTGTAAATGATCTGGTCGCAGAAGCAGGCAGAATCAGGGTAGGTTTTGATGCTGAAAAATGTGAAGATTGGAGCTTGTATGATGAAAAACAACCTAACAAGTCATCTAATATTAAAGAAAGATGGGCTCTACATAGAAGAAATGCAAAGAAGCGTCCTAGAAAATTGTTGACTGCTAAAAGATCATCTTTTGGTTCAAGTAACAGTTAAACTACAATTTGTATTCCAATTGTATTTGTATCAGTTCAACAGAGATAAACAGCAATGCTTATATATATTATGATCTGTCTAAAGAATGAGATTGTTGTGACTGCTCTTTAAAATGCTCAGTTGTATCACCTCTGATAACCCTACTTCGAAATATGCAGAGCGCAATTTACCTGTTAGAGGAGGGGAGAGCTTTCATCAACCTTCTTTATGCCTGTGCTTACTGGTTATCTGCTGCCCTTTGTTATTATAATCCTAGAAGAAAGTGGTTATGGAAAGAGGATCTAGTGAGCTGCAGCTCATGGGCGAAGTACCATTCTCATGAATACTCGGTGGTCACCACATCGTGGCTGCTTTATTTTTTACCAGGCAATGCAAGTCGTGGGCAAAACCCAATGTTGTTTAACGTAACGAGATTTCTCTAATTTTAAAAACACGGGAATATATGAGCTACAATTTGCATTAGGTTTACCCAGAAAGTTAAAAATCAAAATGGAATTCAAATCAGTTCTAGTATAATGTAATATGTTTAAGTGAAAGCTCACAAGGACAGGTCCTGGCTTCAAATCAATCCTTGGAAAGCATGTGGATTTTCATGGAATACCAGGTGCGCAAGCTTTCCCGCAACAGACAAGGTGGAGCCTTGTCAGTCCAAGGGTTGCACGACCAACTTGTTCGAAGTAGTGGAGAACTAATTGTGGTGATTCCAAGGAATCCTCAAATACCCCAACGCTTGTAAATATCAACAAAAAGAAAATTAGTTGAAGTAAAAGTTCACATGTTAAACTAATCTGCAATGATGAAATTGATTTTATTGAAGGATGAAGTTACAGAATGTAGTACTGTAAATTACAACGGGGGCTATAGATTACATAAATAATCAGGCAAAGTAACAAATTACTTTGACATCTCTCTCTCTCTCTGAACTTTTTCACTGATACTGTTATGCTACAGGTGCTAAAATCTTTCTATAAAAATTGTTGGTCCTGAGATGTTTAACTATGTTACACTAGCTATGAATTTTTTCGACCTGTAAGCCTGCCCAGTGGTACCAACAAATTTCCTTCAAACACCAAAGTACAAAGAAGGGAAGTTTCAGCTAATTCTAAGCTTGATAGACACTACACTGCATGCTCTCAGTCTCATTCAAATCCCGCTCTAGTGGATTATAATTTGTATCTGTACTAGAGGATGCATCCACTGGGATCTGCACTGATTGATTAACCATCAAGTCACCGAGGCTGTGCCGTTCATAGCTCATGAATGCACCTAGAGCTCCAAGAAATCCTTCATGCCGCAAAAACATTGCTTTTGCCTCACCTTTAGACCTGCCAAATAAAATAAAATAAAATGATTAGAGTGTAAGGAGAAAATATGAACTGGGAGAAGGATAATATCACCAAACAATGATGAACTTGTTTCAGTTTTATCAGAACAAAATGAATTTCTAATTAGTTTAGTGCATGGAATCTCCGGTAATGTTTAATTGCATTTCACTTTTCATTAAACATTATTGATGATTTTTTTCACTTTTAATTACCAGGACTGGTAGTTTTTTATCATGTAAGAATATCTCCATGACAAGTTTCCCTTCCTTGCTTGCTGGCAAATCTCATACTGTACAGGCTGGATGGTATTCATTATCAAAATATGAAGATCCACCACAGAACTTCTCGACAGTCACAAATGCCCTCCAAATAGGGGAAGTGATTTTTTTGTTCAAATAGAAAAATTATTTTGTTGTTGACATGTGAAACCCCGGATAATTACCAGAAATGAACTGCAACGGAAATGGTGTCCATAGTATAAGAATGACCCCGGGTGAAAAATCCTCCAAAAAATATGCGCTTGAGCCCAAATCGAAGTGCATTCAAGTAAGAGATCTGGGAGCAGAGAAATAAGAGGCAATGAGAGAATAAAAGTGTGCACTAATTAAAAATAACTCAGGGTATCTCTGTTAATTTAAGTGATCAATACTCCAGATATAAAACAATAAAATTTAAAATGGCGAGTCATGGAACAAATGAGAGGATATAGAAGAAAAAAGCAGAGTGCAGAAAATAATCAATTATGTCAAGCAAAGTTTTCTATATGTGCCACATAAGGTCTTGTAAATTTAATTTTCTATGGCAGTGAATAGCATATGAAACTCAGTCAAGTTGAATTTTGGATACGACTTCCAGCTCTCAGGTATTCTATGCCCTTCTTAATCGTGACTAAACAGCACTGTAGGTGATGGGAACCATCTCTAAGTATTAAATATCCAAAGGTAAGATGAATCCAGCTACAAAAGCCTTGGCTAATGGTTTTAATCTTATTTCTCCAAGCTAACTTGGTAAAAGGATGGCAAAGCACTAAATCTGCAACAACCAATTGAGGTGTATGGTTGTCAGAATGAGTCCGTTCAATGAGTAAGGCAACACAAACAAAATATTCCTCCAAGAAAATCTTACTAATAGAAATAGCATTTAATGCAAGGATGCCATCCTGTGAAATCATTACCTGGCAAGTTCATCATACATCACTTGCCATGTTAGTTTGTGAGATTTTTTGTATGTAAATACTTTTCCTTTATTAAATTTTAATACCATATAAATCTTATAGCGTACTTCTTGACAACATACAACAGATGTGCCTACTGAAAGTTACCTGTCCAATATTATTTGAAATCATTCTTAGAAGAGACCGTGAGACATCTTCAGGTTTATAATCATGAAGTTCATTACTGTTAGAAATTGCCCTCCCAAAGCTGGAAGCAATGGCTGTAGATGAGAGACCAATCTGTCATCATACGAAATGAACTGTGCAGTTAAATTTTAAAGATTGAAAATCAATGTGAATCATGAAGCTGTTAGGAACCTGAAAGGGCACTTCAACATGACAAATGAAAATATGTGAACTGGCAAAAAACAATCTTATAAATTAAAGAAAGGACTTGAATATACCTTTGAATATTCCATCCCACCATAGATATCCCCAACAAGCATGTCTAGAACTCTGTTATTTCCCCGTTGACTTAACTCCAGCAACTCATCAAAACTGAGAAAGAAAATGCATCGGTATCCACTAATATGAAACTATATACAAGAGAATTTGTAAAGGCCAAAGATGAGGAAACAAACCAAACTACCTCTGGCATTTTGTTAGTAACTTTCCCAAACCCCAAAAAGTGCCACCACCAACACTTGTTCCACTGACTCGCTCAAACTTTCCATCTCCATCCACCTGTATTGGCACAAAACTGAATATCATTTAACATATAAAAACATTTTAAATACATAAAACAAATCATAAACAATGAAGGTAAACTGATCTGATACTGATATGAGTACCTTGATCATGCTAACTCCAGATCCAATATTAACGAGTAGATATGGATACAAATCATTATGGTCAATCTGCACAAATTCCTTCTGACCATTCAAGTATGTAAAAGCTTCATGATTGACTGCCTACTCAAAATAACAATCAGCATGAAGCTAGGACATTAGTAAAGTGAACAAGAAACAGAATGGGCAATTACTAATTATTATCAAGCAAGGGAGGAAAAAAAATATGGCATGGTAGGTAAAAGTTTCCCTCCTGAACAAACACACATGAACAAAGGAAGTTTTCCTTTTGTTGAAGAGGGAAGAGAGGCACAGTTATACAATGACATTTTCCAACTGCAAACAAATCCGAACAGGAGGAGAAATTTGAACCTCTTTCTTTTCTAAGATGTAGATGCTCATTTCAATAGTGGCATCAGAATACCACTTGCAATACCCTCTACCAAGAATCAGGACCTAGGGCTAGATCTATTGCCATATTCTCAAACCTCAAGCATACATTTCCTTGGGATGGGGTTTATATTATGGCAACTTACTAATGCATGACAGAGTCAGCAAATGCCCTCTGCAGCGTGAAGTTTATTCTTTTGAAGATTCAACACTTTCTAGAACTCCCAATATCAGGGCCACACCATACAAAAACATCTCCAAGTTATTGCATTGTTCAATTTTCTAAAAGGTTGAATTTAAGAGCACGTCCTCCCAGGGCCCATAGCAACTAATACGTGGCACTTATCATGATGCATTTATAACTTTCATCAAAAAGAAAAAAGATCAATATAAATTGAGATGAGACATTTGTCTACAGAGTGTGACCAACTGAAACGATCTTTTGTACAGACCAAATGCTTGAGAGAATTACATGCAAGCTAAGTGTTTTTTGCATGTATACACACGAGCAATCAGAAACAGTGAGATTGTTTTGCATATGAAGCTTTCTTAATGTTTGAATAAAAGACAACAACTTGCTGATATTAAATGTACGTGACTATGTGGTGCTAGAATCCCACCTTAAGCAAAAAATTTGCTCCCGTCACAAGACAATCCATTTCATCTTCCTTTTCGAGACTAATGCCAAGCTTTTCTTTGAAAAGATCAGAGAACTTGTATGCCCCACCACCTGTGGCCTTCAAATGGATTGTAACTAGTTAACAATGTAGCATATTTAGTACCTATTCCAAACCCAAAACTACCTTGCAACATAAAAATGAACTAACCAATTCATCAGATTAAAAACAAGTTTTTCCACCATGGGAATCAAACACCAGAAGCTAACTTTAAAATAATTGTTCAGCTTAGTGGGAACCTATGTATGACAGGCAATCTATGATCACAGAGAAGGAAATCTGGATTTAAGACAGAAAACATTGAATAGTTGTTTTCTAAAAAAACTTGCATTTTCTCTCAATAAATTTATGTTTACAATTATAATAATGACTATTATTATAATTATATAACAGAGCTTTAGAGATTTAGCTTCTTCAAAATCAAAGTTTGGCAACAAACAACAATAATATCTTACCTTAATAAAGCTCCTGTCATTGGTAGGGTTTTCTTGATGCTGGAAACCTGAGTTCACCTTCATTTTGTAAGCAAGAAACAAAACCGGCCAAAAAATATCACATAAATGAGGAAGTTATCAACATGAAGCAACTCCAAGAAAGACGCCTCTGCTAAGTAATATAATCACAGAATGAGTTATAATAGCCTGTTTGCCCACCCCCCCACCCCAGCTACTGCAAGTAGCATTTTGATTAAAGACCGCTAAAATCAGATCAATCCAACATTAACAAATAGCAATGGCATGATACATGTCTGTGTAGGCAAAATTTGAAAAAATCTATCTGCATGTGACGGCTTCCATGTTTATGCATTATCCCGTAAAGGCATCAGAATGAAGTAAGATACAAAATTTGGCCAGGTTGACAACCTAGCAGGCCAAGCTTACCCAAAAAAAAAAATGCTTCAGAACATCAAATTGAAGCATTAATGTACACGACCAGCAAGAGTTCGGAGCATAACGAAATAAGCGCAAGCCAAGCCGAGTATGAAACTATCAGTTCAGCTTAAATCAAACTCAGCCCTAAAGTTTGCAAGGAAGAAAACCACACCATACTGTTGATAACATCTAGAGTTTCAAGAAATGAGAAAGACAAAAGGATAAAAAGAAAAAGGCAACAAGGATGGTCATGGTCACGATAGTGTACATACCACCAAAGAAAAGTTTGTTGGCACTAATAAACTGCAAGCAATCATTGATATTGGTCGTCTCAAACTTGGCAAAATGAAGCCTTCCATTAACACCATTGGAAATCCGAACACTATCATTCAATGGGTCCTCATGATCACCAGAATCTCTCGAGAAATATACCAATTTGATTAAAGACCCTGCAAAGCAAGATTAGCATTTCTTTTTGTTCGCTTATTATTGATTGAAAAGACAAAAAGCAAGGAAATTTAACAGATACATACCTCCAATATCGAGGGCCAAACGAGATATTTGAATTGGATTTGAATTCCCATCAGTTTCAATCTCTCTGAGACGATCCATCAAAGTAGTTCGTCTGCCCTTTATCTCTCTATCTATCTTTATCAGTGATGAATGGATTGAGCTGCTCTGGGTGTTTGTTGTTTCTTTTCTTGGCTTCTAAAACGGATTCTTTGAACCTAAGGAATTGCCACTCATATTATATAGAAAGAACATGACAGAGAATAACTGAAGTAGTTTGGTTTTTGTGCAGGTCTGATAACACTTTGAAGAGAGTAATAATTTTGATTTTTTTTCTTCCTATTATGTTAGACTTTCCCCTGTCTGCAGATGAGATGAGATGATGGTACAGTGAATGCACGTCACGACAAATAATCGGGGCCGCCAGCCTGCATAGTTATAAAAGTAAAAACACGTGCTGTTGTGTGTGGAGAGTTGATTCTCCAATTTATTTTTAAAGAATTAAAATAATTCTATCTTCATAAAAAAAAAAAAAAAAGAGTCAACTAATTAATTTGTTTGATGGATTAATTAGCTCAAAAGCTCTTGTAATTTCATGAGTTTCTTAACCTGGTCCTCGATCAATTATAAGTGTACTAGTGGTTGTTTTTTAAAGCATTTTTTACTCGATAATTTTTTAGTAATAGTTATTTTTAAAGTATTTTTTAAAAATTATTTTTAATATCAGCATATTTAACTAATTTAAAAACATTAAAAATTAATTATAAATAAAAAAATCAAATTTTACCCTAACCGTTTAGAAAAAACACAATACTTAAAGAGTGTTTGTTTAACCTTTATGGTTGAAGTTATATTTATATACAATTTAATTATGTATAAAATTCAATCACAAAAACTAATTTTTTTTATTTTTTTTAACGAGCAACAAGGTGCACCGTTGGATAGTAGTTTTTTGCTGACTTTTGAAAGATGGGCTCTTGCAAGCCAGGTTTGACCGGCACTATCCTCGACTCGAGCACCACTTGGACGGCATCTTTTACTAGTGAAGAGGAAATGATTAGTTTAAATATCAATAAGAATATGATTATTGGAGTCAAATTATGAGAATGCGAGAGAATATTCCCATGAATTGTCACCCTAATAATGAAGCGAGTCCTCAAACTTTGAGGGAACATATCAAGATACAGGTAGGAAAAATATTATTATTTGAAAAAAATAATTCAGATCGGATCATATTAAATTTATTTTATTTTTATTAAAATCCAGCTCAACGTAGAGTTTAAGTTAATTGGTTCGTGGATAGTGTTTAAACAATG
>Ga0307515_10019733_pt1 | contig 12099 bp, 12 predicted proteins | sample 17_EM_MG_FD_194513 | JGI IMG/M metagenome (GOLD analysis project Ga0307515, IMG submission 194513) | Populus trichocarpa ectomycorrhiza microbial communities from riparian zone in the Pacific Northwest, United States - 17_EM | ecosystem: Host-associated > Plants > Roots > Unclassified | place...
CTATAAAACACATTGAAGCATGCGAAGCCATTGAAGCGGCTATCAAAACACTGTCTCAGATGACTCGGAGGTGGGGAGTAAAAAGGAAAAAAAAACCACACATTGAAACATGTGGGCCAGCTGAGGCAAGTGGCTAAAGCCCACCAATCCTCTGGATTGCTGGGGGCTGCGAATAAATAGAAAAAAAGCGACCAATGCGTCGAAACACATGGACCTGCCTGAAGCAAGGGGCTGGCCCACAATCTAGAGAACCCCTCTAGATGGCTGGGGGGCCGCGAAATAAACGGAAAAAAAGCGACCAACGTGTCGAAACACATGGGCCAACCGCAAAACAAAGGGCTGGCCCACCACCCAGAGAATCCCCCTGGGTGGCTGGGAATGAATATAAACCCAACGCGTCGAAACGCGTGGGCCAGCCTGAAGCAAGGGGCTGGCCCGCCATCCAGAGAATCCCTCTGGATGGCTGGGGGCTGCGAAGTAAATGAAAAAAAAGCGACCAACGCGTCGAAACACGTGGGCCAACCGCAAAACAAAGGGCTGGCCCACCACCCAGAGAATCCCCCTGGGTGGCTGGGAACGAATAAAAACCCGACGCGTCGAAACACGCGGACCTGCCCGAACAATGGGCTGGCCCACCGTCGGAGAATCCCTCCAGACGGCTGGGAAATTACAAGCAAAAATGAAAAGCTATCTAAAAAACTAATCTACATACAATACTGTAGATATTTTTTTTTTGGACCAGGTGGAGGTCGGTGAACACAACAGTGATCGACGCGCGTCCGCATTTAGGCACGTGTTTGTTTGTCATTATTTGGGGTCACATTCCATCACAACCGTCCTTCCTTCAGCGTGACCTCCCACATCACGAGAACAGTTTTTTAGCAATTGAAAATGGTAAAGTCGATCCACATGCACCAGGCGTCGCTGTTCTTACTCGGGCACCCGTCGGAGGGTTTAGCTTTCCAGGAAGAGGACTTGCGAACTTCCTTCCTCTCTAGCCTCAATGTCACCGCTGCTCGCTCCCAACCGTCTCCTCCAGCACTCCCTGCCCAAGTTGAAGCTACATCACATACTGTTTCCGAACCTTTGAAGAATCCATTGTCGAAATTTTTTGACCCTTTCCTGCACCTCATCCGACTCGGGCCTCTCAGACACCAAATCGAAGTCAACTTTCAAGTCGTTGCCCCTCCAAAGCTTGAACGGCCCTCGGGCAAACTTGCCAAACGTCGTCAGCAATCGGTTGATGCCACACAGACCCCCACCAAGGCCATCCCAGTTCCTCAATCTACCAAGGGTCGCACTCCCAGTGTGGTAGACGTCTCCCGTTCCGCTCCTGTCAGCACCTATCGTTCCTTTTTTCCCTCTCTGACAACTCATGGCCAGCGTCGGCCCTCAAATGTACTTCCATCTCTCCCTCGACAACATCGTCCCAGCTGCCGATCCCCTTCCCTCTCCTCCCCTCACACCGACGTTACACCTCTCCTCGTGTGTTCCGGTTTAATGGTTTTTGGTTGTCGCTTAGATTGCTACTCTTTGCTTTCCATTGTTTCCGTAGTTTTCATCGGTCTCCCCCGATCACGGTTCTCTCGTACAGGACATCCTCTCACTCTCTTCACACTCATCCTCCCGATGCGCATACCTCCAACTTGGCCTCTTTGTGGTGCCCTGCTTGCCAGGATACCACTTTCTGTCATCAGTTCGCAATCCCTTTCTCACACCGCTCTGTTTCTCTATTGCGCTACATTGCTTTCGTATCTCTATTGCGCTACATTGCTTTCGTATCTCGTCTTCTCGTTTGCCTGGTTCTCTCCCATGTGGGGGTCGCGGACACGTGTATCAAAAGGCGTTGACGGAAAAAGTCGAAGAAGATATATTCGCACTAATATCTTGCATCCTCACCACTCTCACCCCCATCCCCACTCTACCCCACCAACATCCGCCTATTCCCCTCTCCGTTGCCTTGCCCACCAATCATCATCCACCAGGCTGTGGATTGCTTACTTATACCGCTGTTTGTGAGCGACCATTGCGATCCCAGTTGCGCTGGACCAAACCACATTCTTGGCAGACCCCCATATCCTCCGTTACTCCCCGGGCTTGAGATAATCGATGCAAGCATTACTATAAACATCTCCCTATCGTCGTCGCCCTACTTTTTCTTGTAAGTGATTTCGCTCGTTCTCACAATTACCGACACTGATCAATTTCCTCAGACCTTTGTTTTGTCGTACCTATCACACCCATACCCTCCTGCTTTGACGGTCGCTCTGCCATCCTCCAACTTCTTATCACATCATGCTCGTCGTCCCAGAGACGACGAACTTGACCATCAAGTCGTCATGAGCGGGCTCAAGTTCCAACTCATCCCGTTTTCTCTACCCCACCCTCGGTTTCTAGTATGTGGCAGATCACATCAGTTACACGGCGCGCGTCCGAGAACGGCGGTGCAGTCTTACCCCCATCAACACCACTGAACATCCCCACTACGACAATACCCATCCAACAGAAAGACAAGCCGAAGGCCTTATTCGAGGTTCCCCTGATTCCTCGTTCGGTCTTGCGTCCTCATGCCCACGTTCACGCTCCGACACCATCTACTGGCTCCAAGAAGAAAAAGTCATGAGGTGGACAAAACTAAGTATGAGGAAGCAGACGCGACTAAGGACAGAGAAGAAGAGGATGGGGTCGCCCCCACCACCACTGCCAACTTTTCTAAACTCGAGGCTCACCGCCTCTGTCCTTCCGCATCACCTTGACAACCGACCCTTGTCTCCCATCTCCACTTCCTTCGTTGTTCCATAATTTGTATGTAGTAGGATGCCCTCATTAGTCATATAGGTAGTACGCTATGCTAGTAATACATTATTTCTCCCGAGACCTGAAGCAGCCTGGAGTCGTTCAGGGCGGCCGGAGTGATCAAAAGTGTTCCAAAAACGGTGTGAAAATTTTGGTACTTTGATACTTTTGGTCACTCGAGGGACCTTCGGGGTAATTTCTGTTTTCGTGATGCTATTGGAATGCCAGCAGATGACCGCAATTTCAAACTATCAATTATATTGCCAATCTAAGTCAAAAACCGTGATTATAATATCACCTCAAAGTCGCAATGCTGGCGACCCGCACTGCAACTCGATTGTAATCCGGGGGACGCCGTTACAACCGGTGGCAACGCCCGATCGGCATTGCAACTGTCTGGGTGTTCCGGTGATGCGGGTCTTATCACGCAGAACTACAAGCTCCTCTGAGTGGACCAAAAAAACTTTAACTCAGCTGCAATGTTTTGCGCGTGTCTCTATAGAAGCAACGAGTTCGCTGACCTCGGGAATGCCGGCGGTGATCTTAGACTTCCTACAGTTGCAGCGGATCCTCAGGAGTTGAATGCAATTTTTGCAAGCCCTGGCTGGTGGTCAACGACAGATGAAGATCTGGCACAAATGTCATAAATCCTGGGAGACATTCAACAAAGGTTTTGACAATGGCAACTTTTATTCATTGCCCTAACTGAATAGCATAGGGAGACGCCGACATCATGAAAACAGTTTTTTGGCAAAGTGGGAAAGTCGTTCAAAGTGCGGGAATGTGAGTAAAAATGTGTAAATCAACGCCCGAGTTGTTCGTTGCCGAAAAGCCCCCAAAAACCGGCCAAAGTGACCAAAGCCCCAAACTCAACAAACTGGACAATGTGGCTTACACGCGGGATCCAGCCGTTCGCCTGTGGTGACTTCACTTGGTTGAGGCAGGTTCCCCCACTTCCATCGTGCGGAGTAATAACATTAGCGGGGTTACACATATATTCAAATTGTTCGACTTTTATCTATTCAGATTTGCTTAGAACTTGTACGCGCAAGCTAGGGAAACCTAGTACCTGCTAGCCTCTTGGGACTGGGTCGCTTCAGGACGAGTTTTGATGGATTTGAAACCAATCAGCTTTCTGAAGCGGTTCAAGATATCTATCGCGGTGTTACTGACGGGGTGACATGAGCGGTAGCGAGGTTCGGTTGGAGGGGTGATTTGAACGCGATACAAGCCACCCTCGCCGTGAATGGAAGGAGCAGGAGGGATTTTACCAACAGGGCCAATTTGATTAGCAGAGGAGACTATGGTAATGCGGAGGGATATCACGTTTGAAGGATTTGCCGGCAGGGCTGATTTGATTAGTAGAGGAGACTATGGTAGCGCAGAGGGGTTTTGCGTTCGCGTGAGTTGGCTGCCGATTGTTAGCGCTCGATCATGCGCAGGCTCAAAACACACCCTATGTTCTGCGCGTTCGACGCATCAGGAAAGGGACACGTAGAAAGCGGGGGTTGGATGGTATCGGACGTAGTTCAACTACAGGTTATTTTGTGAGATGAAATAATACAGTTCTTTATCAAAAAAGCGGTTGAGATGGAATTCAGTACTGTACTCCAAGCTGTTTCTTGACGTCAACTTTGGGTCGGCCTGAATCCCACACCGTGGGACCAGGGGAGCAGGGATTCGTGCCTGCAACAGCGGAATTATATCTCCAAGGCGAGATCCATTTGCTCTGGTCGATCGTTTCACCGCATACAGACCCGTGATGGGGTCTGGGCAGATCCCCCGGGACTTGCTGCCATACGAAGTGGGCTGCGGGATTATCTCGAAGCGTTCGGCGTAGGTTAGATAAACGTTAATCGACCAGATGGGGTGGAAGATAAGCCGGATCTGCGCGAGGTCATAACCTTCAAATTATGTCAGCATTGAGTAGAGATATGGATGTAATAAGTTTACCCCTGAGCCCGGGTCCTGGTGCTGTCCCATTTGAGGTCATACCACCCAAATGGCCAGTCATCCACAGCCGGCATAGCACTGACCCGTTGCGGATCAGTTAATCCAGTTGCGTCGCTCGAGCGCATCTGCATCCAAACCGAGTACCACACGCGAAGGTGGGTGAATGGTAAAATGGCGTCAGGAGGAGACGAGTGTCGTTGGCCAATTTTAAAGGTGGGTGATCGGAGGTCTCGTGAGCGTTGAACGTAATCAGCGAGGGCAGGGCGAAGGTCAGGAAGCTTGAACTTGATTGTGGCTTCATCAACAGTGACACTTGAAAGACTGGGATGGAAGTTTAACTGGAATGCTGTTTTTTCAGTACACAGGGTGTGGAAGGGGAGCGGCGTAGACGGTGTGATGTTCGTGGGTAGCCATGCGGCACGAAAGAAAAGGTCTGGTTGAGATGAATGCCAACGTGCAATGGTCGTTTGGCTGTCGTTGTCGTTGTCGTCGTCATCGTTGTCGTCGGCGTCGGGAGTGGCGTTGTCAGGATCATCATCGTGCTGATCAGGCTCACCAGTATCATGTGCCTGGAGTTGGAGTTCACGAATCGATAACACAAGAGCAAAGCTCCTATGTTTTTTGGAACGATCCAGCCACCTACAGATCTGTGGGTTGTATGATTGGTTGTTGCCTGACCGCCCGGGAACCTTGATCTCGGTGATATGGGCATGCTCCGTTGTGTCCGCTGACCACTGCATCACCACTCCGCAAGCGGAAACACTGGGCACAACGCCATGCATGAACTCGAGCTTAGGAATCTGGAAGTGGTTCATAGGCTTGTTTTTCTTCCCAACACGAGCGCCGGCATCCAGGATGGACTGTTTGTGGTTGTGGAAGAATTGGAGGGAGGGGGTGATCTGGGCGAGTTGGTTGTCGTCAAGTTGTCGTGACCGAGCAAGGTAGCGGAAATCCATGAGGGCGCGGATGGTGATGACGAAGAGTGGTGGCGCCTTCCCAGCAATGGCACAAACAATGTACCTCTCGACATCACGATGCCCTCTGCCAGTGACTTGCTTGAGCTTCGATACACCGTCCTTAAAGTGTTTGAAGCCAGTGACCGGTTGGATGGTTGCAAACCGGAAGTCAAATTCATCCGCCCCAACCGCGCGAATTGCCCACTTGACATTGTGATCCCAGAACTGTTTGTGCCAGTGATGTAAGGGTTCTGGGGTAAGAAACTCGGATGGGTTGGAGAGGAGAATTTGTGTTGACGACTGGAGGTGCCAGTCCCTCCAAAAGGGAAGGTGGACACCGTTGAGACGTATAGCCTTGGCGGCGGGTAGGTAGGTGGATAGATTGAGAGGGTTGAGCGAGGGTTGTCGATGCAGTTCGTGGCTCGTGGAGAGTTGGGTCTCCAAACGTACGATAATCGGCCATTGTGAGGTGCGAAGTCTTGCCAGCAACACAAGCAACCATGGCGGCCTCGGGTGTGTCAACGATGTATGACGCGAGGGAGGTAAAGCAAAAGCGGCTGTAACCAAGGGGATCTGCCATCATACGTCCAGCGCGGGCGGCAAGTTTGAGGGGGCGGGTGATGATGTCGAGGCATAGGTGGATGGCTCTGCTCTCGAGTGCACCATGGGTAGCGCTATCTTTGACGAGGAACTTGGGGGCATGGCAAAAGGGCAGTGAGGATGAAAGCGTGGCTAGAGGATTTCATACGGACATCCATGCGGATGTTTGCGAGGCTCAGGAGGACTGGGTGGGCAACTCTGTCACCGGTCATGACCGAAATATTCGTTTTGTCTGATGAAAGGGTGACCCCAATGAGTGTTGCACCATCTGGAAGAAGTGACTTTTGTTTCGGTCAGGAACGTTGGCCGGGAAATATAAAAGAGCTTGCAAACCTGCATTTCCCAGGCAGCATTGCCCATGATCCACTCTGTGTAAATTCGAATCGTTCGTTCGGCATCTTGATAAAGCCGGACAGGGCAGAAGTCGATGCAGTCCGAGAATAGCGGATTCCCTAGGAGGTACTCGACACAATCGAGGGTGTCACGATAGAACAAGAACATCGGCTCGCGGGTTGCATAACCCATGATGCTGATCTTCTTGACTTTCCAGTCAGGGACTTTGGGGAGCAACTCTACCCTGCCACGGAGGGCCTTCGCCGTGGAAAACGAGACACCGGCATCTTGGATCTAGGTGATAGGGTTAGTACGCTATGGCAAGAGATGGAGTTAGGAGAATTACCATCTTCAGCTGAAGGAAGTCGTTGATCTTCCTCATCGGTAGGCCGGAGGAGAGGAGAAATGATCCAAGCTCCCACTCGTCCTTCCCCGAGAATGGGTAATAAATGTTCGTTGTGCGAAACCCAGAATACCGGTCGTCGTCAAACCGGTCCATGAATGTTTTCGTTCGACCATAGGTCTTTGCTGCGCCGGGAAATTCAACATGCTGTACCCATGGTTGGTGGTGAGATGGCGGTGGTGGTTGTTGGGTGTTAGAAAAGTCGTCCGAGATGGGGGAGTCCATGAGATCTTCAGTGGAGTGTCCGTGGTGATGTGGCAGTGAGCTGTGGCGAGGTATAGTGATGTTAAACCAGTCAGCGCATTTTGACTCTCGGTGGTTGAGGTGACGAAGGACATCGCTAAACCGTTTACCGCAGGAGGGACAGCGCGGGCGTTGGATTTGCTGTCGAGGATAGCGTCTTGGATGGTCTCTTGCCATCGGAGAGGGGAAGGTGGAATGAGGGGAAAAGGATGAGCTGGAATGTTGGGGGAGTCATTGCAACCCCGGCCGTGCGCCCAAGATGATGGCATGTGCGGTAACCAAACACGCTGCAGATACCTGAGAACATGTGGCTTGGAACGAGGAGGGATAGGGGTTTGGCGTGCTGCGCCTTCGTAAAATGCTGCAGATACCCGACAACGCGTGGCTTGCAATGAGGAGGATAGGTGGAGAGGGGTTTCCCACGGTGGTCTCATCTGGCGGCCGAAGTCTACCTCCTGAAGCAACAATCTACCCCCTGCAACAACGACGCGATGTCGGCGAAGACCCCCGCATCGTTGTTATCAGGTATCTATGCCGCCTACTTGTCGTCGCTTCGTTTAAAAATGATTGGTACTACAGTGATTGGGCTGCTCATCAGCCAAGTTTGGCATCGAACTCTGGCCAGAATCCAGAGAATGTACTCAGGGGGTGCCTCTCCGGAAACCTCTACGACACGCCCCTCCCCTGCCACCAGACTTCCCCAGGAGATTGTCGAAATGATAATTGCCTACCTTATCTATGACAAACGCAGTCTCTGCGCATGCACCTCGACCTGTTACTCCTGGCACATCGCCGCCATTCCTCATCTCCATCACACCCTTACCATTGACACGTACTGCCCACAAGTTTTCTGGTGGGCTGATCGCCTCTTGTTCATGCACATGCTTGGTTTGCTTCCCTTGGTCAAAATGTTCCGGATCCATGGACAGGAGTATGCCGACTGCGTTGGAGTTTCTCCAAAGCTGTTCAACTGCTGCATCCTACTCCAGTTTTATGCATTAACAAATGTTCGGGAACTCGAGATACAGTTCCTGGACATCCCCAAGTTCTTGCCGAGGAATCTATGGTACTCTAGACACTTCTTACCAAACATCCAATCTCTCGCTCTGAGAGAACCCAGAGGGACCGGTCGACAGATTGTATGCTTTATCGGACTGTTCCAACACCTGCAAGACCTCAAACTCATCTACGATGGGAACAGAGTGTGGGGGAGGGAACCAACAGATGATTTGACACTCATGCCACCCTTTGCCCCTCCCCTGGGTGGACACCTGACGATAAAGCGGTACAGAGGGAGGGGCATCTTGGAGAAAATGATTAACTTGTTCGGGGGAATCCGATTTCGTCACATGGATCTTTACTATGTGCGCAGGATGCGGCTCCTCCTGGACGCTTGCGCGGAAACGCTGGAAAGTGTGGTGTTGACTCCGAGCAATATTTTTGACAGTGAGTAGTATTCGCTGAAAGGCGTGCAAGTTCTAATCAACGGTTTCTCAGGTGAACTCTCCTTCCGGGACTTCGATCTATCACGGAACAAATCGCTTCGAACACTCTGGATCCCGGCAGCGTCCATCAACTCCATCTATGGCACACCACCCTGGAGCGACCCAAAATGCACTGCCACTTTCCTCACACATGTGCTCCCCACCATCACATCCCCCGCACCACTCAAGGTCATTATCCTGTTTGAGGATTGCGACTTCCGTGGTATAAAACTCGGGCACTCAGACTGGCCTCCTCTCCGCGAGCGGTCACAAACTGAGAGAGAGGAGGAAGCCTCACGGCACCGTGAGCGATTCAAGGTATTACGCGAGGCGCACAGATTGCGGGACTTTCAGCTAGTGCTGTGTGCGAGAGTTTGGGGTTGTGTGGGGGAGTACCTGGTGCGAAGGTTGGAAGAGGCTGTAGCAGAGGAGAAAGCGAGAAATGGGTTTAGGAATTCTTTTCCCGAACCGTTGGTGGTGTGCGATCTGCAGAGGACCTACCCTGGCTATTAATGTTACATCCCTTGTTAGTCTCGAAACACTCAGCACATGTGAGTTTTGTTGCGTTCAGAACTGGGCCTATTCGGACAGTGAGAACCTTGCTCGGACACTCCACCGTGTTGATCGTTACAACGTTGACAGCACACGACGGATGAATACCTCGACTCGCTTTGTCGAAGGACGACCAGTTTCTTCGTTTATGCTGTCGCAACGGTTAACTTCCCCAAATACAAGTAAGTTCGAACGCCCCTCGGAACGGCTTTGGATGATATTGAGATCTCCAAAGATTACGGCCTACGAAGGAAAGGCGGAATTGAATACTCCCTCTACGTGTCAATCCTTCAGAAAACCTTCTGCAAGAACGATACCGGAGGTGAAACCATGATCCGTTCTGTCATTTGCGCTGTGATCCTCGTCACAAAACCCCTCTCACCGTCTGCGACCGCCATGGTGATAAGTTTTGAGCACGAAGAGGTCCAGCCCTCCTCGAGTCAATCCAATTGTTGCTGGTTCTACACGAAGATATCAACCACCCCATCCAATCATCCCACAAGCCGTTCCCCGACTCCATCACAGACCTGTCCCGTTGCAGTGGCCCACGTTTCCAGCTATCACGTCAAACTCATCCTGCGTTTCCTCGAACTTATGGGTGAATCGCTGAGGAAGGGCATGCGGTTGATCCCTAATTCTCAGGAGCCGCATGGATCCGCGAGCCCCCCGGTAACCCCGAACAGGGCCCCCTTACCCACTCCGAGCAACCTGAAGTTTTGGTCCCCGAGAATGTCTCGCTGAGGGAACAATGCCCAACGCTAACTCGTCCATCCTCGCCAGGAAATATCATCGGTTTTCCGATCAAACGGTTGGGAAGGAAAGACATACCTGTGGGCAAGTCGAATCGGGAGCTCCTGAGCGAGGGCCCGGCACAGAGACGTTCTCTCTGTCCCCAAAGGTCCGTGGAGAAGGGCCATTACGTTCCGCGACACGATGTTGACTAAGACCGAAATCAGACGCATATAGTCATACATCCTCGATTGCATCTGCAAAGGTAACGATCTGCAAAATCAAGATCGGCATCGTTCAACGAAATCGTCGCGTACAGATGTGGTCCGACAGCTTGGACTTGATACCAAAATCTCCTTCCCCCTTGTGATTACGTCCGGCAAGGGGAAAACCCACACCGAAGGTCTTCTGAGGAGCTTCGAGCTCGAATGAGTACGCTCGATTATTCCCTGGTCTTGAACGTTATGTTGATCAGCATTGAAGGCGCAGAGGACGTGGGCTATACTAATCCCCCTCCTCTGGACTTGAGGCTGGATTCCAACCCACTGATCGGTATCCTGATTTCTCCTTCCGCCTCCTTTCCTGCGGAGTTCTATTCCAAACTTCCTGAGCCGCCCGCACAACTCATTCTTACCGGGGGTAGTGCACTCTCTGCGCCTTTGCAGGTTAAAAGGAGCACTGCGCAGAGCTCAGCTACGGGAGGTTACCTTGGGTATCACGCGTAGGCAGAATTGGGGCCGCCCTCTCAGGTCACAAAGAATCCGTGATTAGAGGCTATTCTCATTCGAAATGCATCGTTTCCAAACCTTGGGCGTTAGGAGAAGCTACTCCAGGGTCAGAGGACACCTCTCACGGCACCGCAGCGCCTGGCAAAAGCCCCATCGTGATCACGCGCCTCAGGTAGGACAGAGTAAGGAGTCGCGAGGTTCGTCGTCGCGCCACGTTCAAACGTTTCGTTATTCAAGTGTGGTCGTCAGGGATACTAATGGTCGGCTACAGCACGGTTCCCTCCTTCCAGAAGTATATGTGGAAGGAAGTGTACTGCGAACTAGGTGGGATGGCAGTGATGTGGGTGGGTTCGCTGTCATCGTCGCCACCAGGGCAGCTCAACCTACATGAGACATTTTTTTGCTCAGGTCTATCGAGTTCAAATTGTAACGACATCCAGTGTTCTTGCGGCTGACTATTTTCCTAGATCCCGCGCATGTCATTCGACTCCTGGATGATCCACCTGCACAGTCCAAAATGATAAACTTCCATTCGGCCCGAACAGTCCACCATCTCCCCAGTGGGATCGATACTCCATGAAGACTGGTGACTGTAGGTTGGGAAAATGAGTCGTGGGAATGCCGGACAGAACCTCATCCAGCTTTGTCCTAAAGTAGATGGAATCAATTTCCAGATGTACACCTCTCCGGAGCACTATGTTGGAGATGAGTGCTTTAACGTCCTCCAGGCTGTGAAATGGCATCGATAGGTGTTGAAGTCGGTCCATGGTCGCGGCCCCACGCCGGGAATGACGGAGGTGACGTTTCGTAAACTCAATGTCTAGGGTCACATTTTCAAGCGAGTGGTTCTCCTCCAAGAAGTCCAAAAGAGTGTCCAAGTGGAGAGTGAAGCCGTTGTTATAGAGGGTCAACTCCGTGAGAGCCTTGAGACAAAGGAATGAAGGGAAGAGATGGAGGTAGCACGGCTTGAAATGTCTCAGCGTCGGGGGTAATTGTTCAAATGGATCTGTGGGACTATTCCGGCGGTCGTACCTAGACCCTGCAGTGAGTGTCAACGATTGGAGATTGAGCATTGATGGCGCATTTCACGAGGGCGGGTTTTTAGAAGGACACGGTTGACCTTTTTGGAGGAATCCGATTCTGTTATATGGACCCCTTTAGCGTAGGAGACGCGGCTCCTGCTGGGCGCTTGCGCGGAACATTGGAAACACTGCGGTTGTATCCAGCCGACCCTCGTGGTGAGCAGTTGCACCCGAAACGTATGTGATCTTCAGTCAACGATTTCACAGCTAGGTCCTCCCTTCTGGACTTTGACCTCTCGC
>Ga0307515_10019734_pt1 | contig 12099 bp, 6 predicted proteins | sample 17_EM_MG_FD_194513 | JGI IMG/M metagenome (GOLD analysis project Ga0307515, IMG submission 194513) | Populus trichocarpa ectomycorrhiza microbial communities from riparian zone in the Pacific Northwest, United States - 17_EM | ecosystem: Host-associated > Plants > Roots > Unclassified | place...
CAAGGACTATTATTATAAATAGTACTATAGTTTAAAAAACTCCATCGAGACTTAATTAATATTTGGAAAAAATTAATTTTTTTTTTTTTCATTTTGACCGAAAAACACAAAAAAGTCAAAGATTCCAAAGGCCATTATGTTGGGTTGGTTTGGTGATTGAGGAGGTATGCTTTCTTCTTAATTTTATAGATTTAACTCTTATGGATAATTTTAAGAAAAAATGTTAAATTTTCTTACATGTATCAATCCAATTAATACGAGGGATGCACTCTCGAAATAATTTGAAGATGAATTATTTGTTTTGTAAAATATTTTCTAATTAACCAACCTTTAATTAGGACAAGTGGGTTTGAGAATGCTCCTTGCCATGCAGGTAATGGGAAAACGTGCTTATACAGATAATGGGACAAATAACAGAGATGATATAAATGGGTTTTTTCCTTCAATTTCTCAACGTAATTCCAATGGAGGAGCAAATTGAAAAGAATCATATTATTCAGGGTAGAAAAAGAGCACATTGAAACAATCATGATGTTTAGGGTGGAAAACCAAAGATTTGTTATTTAAGGGTATTTGTTTGAGAGTTTTTACAATTTGGCCGAACAAATAAGAGAGAGAACAGACAAAAGAACAACACAGAGAAGAGAGATCGGCATCGGCATCGGCATGGAAAGTAGTAAACGAGAAGGGGGAGAAGAAGAGAAAAAGCAAACTGAGAAACGAAAACAAATCCAAAACGAAGGAGGAGGTTCAAATTTGAAAGGGAAATCATGCAAAGGGTATCTTTATTACTCTTCAACACTCAAATCAAACGGCATCAATCCTCGCTGTATTGGAATCCCTCGTTCTCTCCCTCAAAGTTAGTATTTTCATTTACAGTTACCATTCTTTATTTAAGTTTGTTTTATGTTTTGTCGACTTGTTGGAGTTTCAATGTTTTCTTTTCTATTGAATCTGTGAATTATTGAGGGAAAGGGAAGGTTAGGTGTGGAATTTTTTTTTTTTTGGGTTCTTGAAAAGAATGAGAGAAAAGGGAAGGTGGGTTTTTTTTGGAAGGCTTATAGGAATCAAATTTGGGATTTTATTTTATTTCGTGGTGTTTAGAGAAGTGTGATTGGTTTCAAAATTTGAGGGGTTTGATGGGTGTCAGTCTCTCCTTGTGTTTGAAGAAATTAGGTGATCGAAACTCTTGATTATGGCATAAAGTTGAACTAGAAAATGCTTATATTATAGATTTTTTAAAAAGATATATGATTTTTATTACTTGAATGAATAAGGGCTAGGAATAGCAATGCACTTTTTCTTGATCATCTGAGTGTAAAATTTGATTTGGTTGTAGCAAGGCAAGTCACTAATAAGATTGTAATCCAATTAATTTGAGGCATTATGGCTGACATTCAGTTCAGTGTTCCGAAATGCAGACATTGGGAATCAATCTTCTTGGCGTTGGAGCAACTGATAAAGGGTGTAGGAAAGGATATCCTTACCGAGCTTATTTACTGGTTTTCACTGATTGTGGGTCATATTTTTCCACTAAGGAATTGGGAATGAAATGGGAAATAGGATTCTTCCCGATTCTGTTCCAGATAGAAGTACGTTTTGTTATTATCTGAATCATTATTGGTTGGACTAAACAAAGTTGCTGAGTGATTCCCATTCCAGTCCCAATCCAAAGTGAACGAAATGTGGTCTCTATGCTTAATGCTTCGATTGAGCTGCATTGATCTATTTGTACTGTTTTATTTTACCTTCTCATTATGATATTCTGAGAGCTGGGAGAGCTAATTGTTTTTGGGAGATTAGAGAAAACAACTCGATGCTGATGATTTCTAAAGACATCTATTATTGGCAGAAATTCCTACACTGCCTTTGCTAACTATTTTGAAAAGTAAGCTAGGGATGTTTGTCATTTTTGTTTGAATCCTGTTTGAGAGTGAGTTAGTGTTTGCTTTTCCTCTAAACCACAAAAACATAGTGTTTGGTTAATTATAAGAAGTTGTGGTTTAACTAGTGGGTCCCACCAATAACTGAGGTCTGCCCCAGTTATTGTGAAGCAACTTTAACTTGCTTTTACTGAGGTCCGACCTCATTCACTAGTTTCTCTTGTCAAGTTTATTTTTCCAAAACAGAGAGAACTGTTGAAATTACAGCGAGACCTTGTCGACAAAGAGAGAGAGAGAACCATTGACAATACACATACCCAAAACAACCCTCACTATCCTTTTCTAAAGTTTTCGCTCAAGCACCCTTTAGCTCTTCTCAAATCATATGAAGAGAAATAATAAACACAACAAGAAAGATAAAAGTCAAATCTCTTCTTACTTGATTGATGTTCTTCCACTGTAAGTTCCTTTCTTAGTTTGTTTTGGGACCTGGAGCTGATGAAACTAGGCACTTGAATGGTGGTTTGACTTTTACCTTATTGATCTCGTTCCCATTCCTTGTTCACTTCTTCTATTGGCAACCCACTAGTTGTTAATATAATTTTCTTTATATTGCTTGTGTCTATTGACTATCATTTTCCAGGTTGTCCAGTCATAGTAAGTTTGGATAATGGATAGTCAACAACAGATGATCTTAGATTCTTAAGTGATAAAGTCATGCATTCTTGTATGTACTATTGTCAATAGCAATTTAAATCTATTAATCTAATATTCACTTTTGTTGCCAGCTTGAGCATTTAGCATTCTACCTTATTGAACTTTGCTTGGTTGAATATTTTTAAAGTTCAAACCTTCAATGCTATTATTGGCTTAAGTTAATTATTGTTTTATCAGAAAAAATGGTGATCTAACACCAATACATTTGTTTTTCCATGGGAAGAAGCTACTATTACTTTAGAGGATGTGATTTTGTTTTGGGGCTACTCTGTTTTGAGATTGCCTGTTTCATGCTTTGTTGATAACAGAAAATGGGAGGTAATTAAAGAGAAATTGATGGATGCTAGAAAAGTAGTAAGAAGTATAGCTAGGAAAGCATGCCAGTATACATGAATGGAGATGTTTGTCAAGTTTCATAGTTAAACAAACTTCTTGAATTGCAATTTTTGGATAGTATCCTTTTTCAAAATTCTAAGTAACTCTTGGATTATTTTTTTCTGGTAACTAACAAAAATACCCTAAGCATATCAATGTTATTCGTTTCTTTTATTTTGGACTAACACAACCAACCAACTTTCAAGTCTCTAATGACCTGACTGTTAGCTCAAGAGGAGAAGATTTTTTAACCGATGTCATTACATGCTCGCAAAGCCATGGATACTAAAGGCCTTCTCGAATGGATTATGTTCATGTTGAGATTGCAATTAATTTAATGCAACAATAAAAGTAGGACCTTAATGTTGCATTGTTGTATTTGATGTATTAATAATCCAATGCACAATAATATAATTCAAAACTATGAAACTACATGTCATTTTTAGTCATTTTATTATTAACAATACTTTCAACAGTAGTTTTAACCAAACACCTTTAATTGCTTTTTATTCAACAATAATTTCATCCGCAGTTTTAACCAAACACATATTTTTACCCAACCAACACAGCTAAAAGTGATTTTTTTGAACCCATGTTTTTCAAACCACAACCGTAAAATCTATTGCAATGCCAAACACACACTAAAGCAATGCATGATCTTTTCCATACTTTAATGATTGGTTTGGTCCCCTTATCACTCGTATAAAGTTTGGATTATCAATGTAACTTCTGTTATTGATTAGTTGAGTATAAAAACTATTTCAGTTGTATTAAGGCATGTAATGAATATGATGGAGGTCAGATTATGCAAGAGATTATATGCTTAATGCATGGAATATCGTGCATTGTTTTATTTCTAGTGGAGATGGTAGTGACGGTATGAGTTGTTCACCATGACATACTGAGAGTCAGGAGATCTAATTGTCTCCTAGAGTAATTTTATATGGAAGGAATTCCTTACTCTGCCATTGCTAATTGTGTTGAAAAGACATCGCTTTGACTTTTTTCATGGTTAAGTTCCAAGATGTTTGACAATTCCAGTAGTTATATATGCATGTTGTTGCTGTTGAATATCAAGGCCTTTTGATATGTGCTGATATCTCGGTTTTATGGTCAGTTCCTAATTATGTTGGGCAATCTGAGGTTGAAGCTTCAAAAGATGGGCGGACTCTTATAGATTTTTATTATGGTTGTGCTGGTTACTCTGTTTATGTCAATAAAGACCTCTCAACTGATAAGCAAGTGGCAAAAACAGAACTTCCTGTCTGTGTGGGTCTGGAGGTACTCTCTCTCTCTGCATGTGTGCACCTGTGTTTGTAATTATTAGGTGGCCTATGCCTTTAACTTTCGTGGCAGTTATTGTTTTAAATAACTTTGAAGTTGTATAATTATTTTTGTGATCATCATACTCTATCCATAATCGTTGTGAAAATAATTGGTAACTCTCCCAGTAACTCTCGTCATCACTACTACTACCTATTGAATATGTTTTTTTGTCACTTGTGAACCTTTGGTGTGACTTGCTTTCTTGAATTTGTCTCTGGCCATGTGACAAGTTGCTTGAGCGGGAATAGAATATCAGTACTATCATCTCATGTTTTATCTGCTTTTTTGATAATCTGACTAACACAAGTTTTTGCAGCTTTTAGTGGATAGAAGAGTTGCTTCTGAAGATAGTGCTTCTGCTCCAGCTCATATTCACCACAAAGAAGGTAAGCAAGTCGTTGTGGTTATGCTGCATCTTATTTCATGTACATGTTAGTGATGTCAAGTTCTCCAGGTACATTTCCTGATGTGCAAATTGTAGGGCCTGGATTTTTTATTCTGTCCCAAGTTATTCAGATGTACAAAGCTGATGGTTCAATTCTCTTGTAAGGTTAAAATCAAGGGCTATGCTAGTCATCATCATCATATCGTATACTAAAACAACATGTTCTTTCTGTCATTCAAATCCTATCAGAGGACCCCATTCACTTTTTATTGGATGAATCTTCATTTCTGTTACATTCTGATAATGTTTTTTCTTTTCTTTCCTTTTTTTGGGTCAATTTGTCCTAACAACAAGATATTGAAGCACAAAAAATGCAACATGCTTCAGTAAGCTCTTGACCTCAACAGTGAATATGTTTCCATGCTACTCATTGGCCAGGCCATGACAGTAGTCTTTGGTTTGGGATCTACATTTGTCAAATTATAGTCTTCAAGAGCAGTACTTCATTCTAAACCGCAAAATGGTCTCAGAATTTACCTTCTTAGGAACCACTTTGGTGGAATTGTAACTGTGCGAGGGCGTTTTTGATGGTAAACTTGGATAATGAAAAATGAAATATGACCATTTTCTCAAAATTGATGCATTCTTTGATACTTCCTTAAGGCATCAATGACATTCTTTTAGTTCAATCATTTTCTGGAATGGTAAATCACTTCATTGTCCATATCTCACCCATTTAATTGTTGGCAATTGTTTTCTTGAAGATGGTGGTGAATTACCTCAGCTTCAGCCTCGACGTGAATTACCTCAGCCCCGAGCACATAAACCAGTGATTTCTGCAGCAGATGACTTCCTTAGCAGGCAAGGAAACAGTTAATAATGTTTTTCAATATATTAATGAATGAACATTAAATATCCGACTCGTACAAAACTGCAGGTATACGAGAAATGCAAATCTGGTCGCATCAGGGGTGGCCAGAAACATGCGTAGAGTGGGGAATTACGTAAAAGATAGTGTGGATGATATTTTGTACCCTTACAGAAGGCGACCCAAGTAGGCCATAAATTCTTGAATTGATGCACGGAGGAAGAGAATTGGCCTGATGGTGTAAAAAAGTGCTTCATCCCTACCTGTACTGTTCGACTTTCTGATTCATGCACACTTCTACTCCTTTAAAACCCCTTCACACCCTTCCCTCATCCAATAAAACAGTGTTGCTGGTGGTACTTGACATGCTGTTATTCATTCACCAGAACACGATACATATAGTTAATGTCATCTATTGTATTTAAAGCCCAGGCGGGGTTGGTGGGGATGACAAAAAGCTCTTTTCGTATGATACAGTGAGCTGATCTTAAATTTCTTGATGATAATTTGATGATAATGTGATGTAGAATATTTTTCAAAATAACTTTTCATTTTAAATTTGATTTTGAAAATTTTAAATTTGATCTTTAATTAACTCCTAAACTTTGATTTTCTTGTAATTTCATCATTATTATCATCTAATTAAGCTTGTCAAAGTTAAATTTGATTCTTTAAAATTTTAATATTTTCAAGTAAGCTTTAATTAGGCTTTTGAACTTAATTTTTCAACAATTAAGTTTTTAATAAAATTAATTTGATTATTTAAAAGTCTAATTAAGTCCTTGTATTTAATTAATTCTTTTAATTTTAGCTAAATTAGTTATTAAAATTAATTAAAATTTTAATCAGGTCCATGGTTAAATCAAATCAGCATATTAAAAATTTAATTAAGTTCCCGAACTTAATTTTTATGTAAATGCATCTAATATTCACTTAAGTTAACCTTGGATTTGCATTGTTTTTCACACTTAACTCCTTTAACGGTGCAATTGAGTTTCTAATATTTTTAAAGATTTAGTTTGGTCCCTTCATCTCTTATTTATATATTTAAATTGCTTTTCAGTCTGTTCTTGCCAACCAAGTCGCTTATTCTCCTATATATTTTTTTAACCCTTTTTATATTATTATTTTTGTATTATTATAATTTTTTTATAAAGGAAAATGATAATTTTAGGGAACCTAAAATTGGGTGATGACAAGTTTCATTTCCATGATAATTGTAAAAAAAAAAAAAAAAACTTGTTAGGGTTCCTTTTGTTTGAACCACTTCTTATAAGAGATGGGTATTACACGAAGTCTTTTCATTTGATAGCAACTAATACCTCAGCACATGCGGTAATGAGAGGTGTTGTTAGGATATTGAAAAATATCAAACGCTAATAAATGTTCTTCTTGATGCTTTTTTTTATGCTCTAATAGAAGACTCATGGTGTTGTGAGGATTCTACTATTTGGAAACGAGGGTCTCTATATAGTGGCACTTCTTCTACTCGAATATGATTCTCCCTTTCTTATGTTGCATTAAGAAGATTCTTGTAAAGAAGTGTATTTATGTGTTTCTATAATAAGTAGTCGTAGACTCCACTGATCAGGGTCTTAGTGGTAATTAATTCAAGTAGATTTTTCAAGTTTAGCATTTTCTTGTTGAATCTTTGAAGATAAGCTCTAGTGTTTTCATCTTCTCATTACGTGATCAAAAAGAGCTTAATCATGTTTTTTTTTTAGTTGGAATGCTAGTGCTAAAATAAAAGGTAAGCTTCACATAAAGATCGTGAAGGTCAAGGATAAAGCTAGGTTCAAGGTTGTTTTGTACCCTAGTAGATACACAAAAGATTGTGGAGAGAGTTTTACATATGACATCACTTTTTTATGTTATGAGTTCTAGGATGTTCCTAGTTTTTTATCTATGCTATATGGGATTGTGATTGTCTAAATTGGCCTTTATGGAGACAAATTTTTTGGAGAAATAAGTGTGTAATACTTTATAACAAAGTAGTGAGTCTCTCACCTTGTGGGAATGATGTTTATTTTTAGAAGCTGATCTCATATCACGTCTAGGTCTTTTTCATCGAGGAGTATATGAGTGCAAGTTAGAGAAGGGTTGATGAAGATAGTCAAGCTTGTGGCTAGGATATATGGAGGAGTGCTTTTCATAGCAAGAATGATTTCTTCACAAAGTTAGAGTATCATGCATATTTTGCATGTCATTTAACCTTGTTCCTTCATGGAACTGGGCTTGTTTTGTGCATTTGGTGCACATAATAAAGTTATGTGTTGACTTTCTTATTTATCAAACGGAAAAGTACGAAGATGTCTTTGTATGGATAAAATAATTTTTTTTAGAGAGTTGTTGGAGACATAGAGGAAGTAGGGTCCTAGTGATAGAGAGATCACTTACTCTCCCTTGACTTAGAATTTTGTTATCCATGAAAACTATTTTTAGTGAGGACTGAAAGGAAAGAACTAGCTTTTTGTTATGTTCCAAAAAAACAACGCCACTAATAAAATCGTGAAAGAACTTCACAAAAAATTAGGCTTTGTTGGATTGGTTAACAGGCGGTTGTTTGATTTGCTTAAAAAACTTTAGTCTCATGAGGGACAATGAAATCTCTGATAGTTAAGTCAATATGTGCATGTAGATGAAAAAGGTATAAACAAGAAGAGAAAAAATAAAGTAAAAGTTAAGGAGTACATATTTGGCCTAGAAATTGTATGTCGTAGCCTGTTTGATCTAGCTTTCAATGGTTAGGCTTGACTTTCATGACCTTTAACTGGCCTCTATGGTCTTTGACTGGCCTCAGCTAAGACTTGTCTTGCTAGAGATTGCTCTCTAATTTGTAGGCCTAGTTGTGCTCTCTTTATATTGTAATGGCTAGAATTGCCCTCCTTACATGAGCTAGTAGATGTATTTTATGCATCCAGGCATTAGAGTTTCTTCATCGAGAATGAGACATATCATTATTGAAAAATTGATGATTTGTGAGTGTTATCCATGATAGAAAAAAATCACTAGCTAGTAATGATTGTTTTTGTTCCAGGCATGCTATTGGTAAAAACTATCGGTAATGGTTTGTCATTGGCATAGAAAATGACACCCTACACTGTATAGAAAAAACATGTGTGCATGAAAAGTTTGTGCGGGCAGTTCATGAGAAACAAAGAAAATGCATTGAAGAGTGTGTTGGGTAGGATTGGTTAGACCATGTTAACACCGGGTCTAGGATAAGTTTTCCGTTGAAAATCTCAGTCATTTAAGCTAGCCCGAATGGTTGGAATTGGCTTAAATGGTTGGAAAATTCCAATCATTTGGGTTCAAACTATTAGAAATCTTTTTTAAGAATGTTTTTTTTAGTGGACCATTAATAAGAATTAATTGAGGAGGAGAAATCATTGTTCCCCTTCTCATAAAGTATTGTTCATTGGAACAATACTTTGTTTTTTTTTAATTTTATTTTTTAACATTAGATTTATTAAATATTGATCTTCATAATTTATTTTGGTTTGCTTTCTATGATATTATCACAATCTCATGAACCGAGTCATGAGTTTTGCGGGTTAACTTGGTTAACACATGTTTTTTAGGTTTTTTTTTAGTAATTGATTTTTTTTCAATTTCATCATTCACCATTTAGGTTGATTGAGAATTAATCTTCATAATTTATTTTAGTTTGCTTTCTATGAGGTGATCTCAGTCTTATGATTTGAGTCAAGGGTTTGATTGGTTAAACATGGTTGACTTGTGTATTTTTATTTTATTTTATTTTATTTTAATTTTATTTTTTAATGTTGAATTGATTATGAATAATTTTTATAATTATTTTGATTTGCTCTTAATGGTAGGAAAACATTTGTGAAGACAAATATATCTAATTTCATTTTGGTTTATAATTTTCAAACTAAAAGTACTCGGATGAAATATAACAAGCTAAAAAGAAAAATACCAGCTGACGTTTGCAAAACATAAGCCTGATATAAGCCGGTAGCAAAATCTGACCTTTTGTGATGTGATGATTTACATGTTTTCTTACCACAATAAGCCTGATGTAAGCCTGAGTCATGGTCGAACTTTGGAAGTTCGGTGGGGAGGCAAACACAGTGCTTGAAGAGGATTTGAAATTGAAGCAGGCAGGCACTAGCATGCCATCCAACAGGACTTGACGTTCCTGGACCCGCATGATTGGGAGATTGGTTTGGTATATAATTTATAAATGTGACTTATCAATTGAAGGGGAGAGGGTAACCAGAAAAAAATTAAAAAAAATTAAAAAAAATAATAATAATTGAAGAGGAGAGGAAACCGAGTGGTGGGTCCTATCGGGTGTAGAAAATTATATGCAAAATGATCCTGAAGATCGAAGATATGATGGGTTTAAAATCTGTGTAGATAATGGAAAAAGATTGCAGATACGGCTCTTGCATTTTTCACGACTAATTTGAACATGACAGTACTGTGTCTATCTTAATTAAGCCTCGCCAATTCTATCATTATTAAGAATCGCTGCACAGATTTGAAGTAATTCTTCATTCTTGTAGTATATAAAGAATTAATGGACAGACTCGGAGAGACTCGGAGAGACGGGAGATGAGTACACGCTATGTGAAGTGGATTATATAAAGAATTGTGCCTTGTTGATGACACCAGTTTCGATTCACTTTTCTTGAATGATATATCATTCTCGACATTATAAATAAATTTCTTCGGAATGATATCAAATGATATTAAAAAAAAAAAAAACTGAATCTTGTGATGATTTTAATATTGAAGTTACATTGTGATTTCCCTCACAACTCACAAATCTATAAATAATTATTTTTTAAAAAAATATTAATTTTATACTCAATTTTTTTTTTATAATTTAGCTCTTTTGAGTCCGAATTAATAGTCAATCACATCTTATTTTTTTAAGATAATAAATTTTTTTATTGAATATAATGACATATATGACTTGTACCACAAGATTAGATGATAGACTCGAATTCACATGTTATTTTTTAAAAAAATTAAGTTTTGTTTTTTTATCATTTTCATCTTTAAATATTAAATTAATTGTTATTTTTTTAAAAAAATTGAGTTTTGGTTTTTAACCATTTTCATTTTTAAATATTGAATTAGTTTAAGATTAAATCTTTTAATTTAATTTATTTTGCATGATAACTCAGATTAATCTTGATACTTCCAATACGTTTCCATCTTTAACATACAATTGATTTTAAATTCGTAAACATGCAATTGATTTTAAATTTATAGTTAAAATTTATTTTTTCACGAGACCCGTTGACAACACCTAAATTTTTTATGGTATTTGAAATTTTTTTTTTTTTACTCGGACGCTTTTTTCTACCGTCCCTTCCATTTGTTCTCTCTTCGAAAAAACTTCTTCTGGCGCGGAGAAAACGAGAATCGCTTGAATCCTTCAACGCACCATATATACATCTACTTAATATTCGTTTGACTGGATCATGCTATGACCCAAACTAAGAGACAAGAAGACGAGGAAAATCCAAAGAATGAGAAGACACAAACACTTCCTCATTTGGAAGCAGCTTCTTTCCTTTCCTTTCATTGATCAAAATAGTACTTCTTTTACAAGCTTTATTTGAATGTTGCAAATTAAAACGTAAAGAAAGAAAGAGATACAATGAGAAAGACACATCTCCACATAAATCAAATGAAATTGGAGTCTTTGTAAACATATTCAGCAAGTAAAAATCCAATCTCTCCCATTTTTATCTCTTCATTATTCTCTTTTTTTTTCAATTTTATATAAAAAGTAAAAAAAAAAAAAAAACTAGGAAAAAAACATGCAAATCCACCTGCTGTCACCTTCTCCAACATGGCCCTAATTATTTATAGAATACACAGATTGAGGAAACTCCCTCCATTTATAGTCCTTACCTTTTCTTTCCCCTTCCTTAAAGTGGACAGACCACGCGCTTTCTCGGGACGGCAACGAGTCGAGTTGCTCTTGGCGCAGTGAGTCCAAACATATCAGTCATGTCGAGTTCACTTGGTTTCATGCCATCAGGCAACTCCCAAGTAAAACAATGAAGCAAATGAGCAACAGCCAAATCAAGGGCGTATAACCCCAGTTGCATGCCAGGGCAAGACCTCCGACCTGACCCGAACGGAATAAATTCGAAGTGATTCCCTTTGAAATCAGGCACCCCTGGTTCCAAAAACCTCGAAGGCTTAAAAGAATCAGGATCTTCCCATGAATTCTTGTCTCTGCCAATAGCATAAGCATTGATCATGACCCTTGTCTTTTTTGGAACGTAATAACCAGCAACCTCAGCATCTTCAGATGTTTCGTGTAAGAGAAGTGGGATTGGTGGGTGAAGTCTTAAGGTTTCTTTAAGCGTGCATTTGAAGAATGGTAGTTTATCAAAATCACTTTCCTCCACGCGCCGATCTAAACCCACCACGTCGGCGAGCTCTTGCTGGACTCTTTTTATATCTTCTGGACTCTTCAATAGCTCTGCCATGGCCCACTCTATAGCCGACGCCACTGTCTCCGTCCCACCAAACATCACATCCTGCCATAAATG
>Ga0307515_10019735_pt1 | contig 12099 bp, 2 predicted proteins | sample 17_EM_MG_FD_194513 | JGI IMG/M metagenome (GOLD analysis project Ga0307515, IMG submission 194513) | Populus trichocarpa ectomycorrhiza microbial communities from riparian zone in the Pacific Northwest, United States - 17_EM | ecosystem: Host-associated > Plants > Roots > Unclassified | place...
GGGTCCTTAAATACACAACCGTACTCCTATAAAATCCTTCTTATATATAATATATATATGCTCTATCTGCTCTATTACGGATTATATAGATCCTATAAATTATACAGATTATATTACATAACCTTGGTTACCATTCCTCGTTATATAGCTCTACTAGTTCCATCTTAGACTGTGCCTAAATTAACCAACTAGCTTCTTCCGACTCTTCCCTAAGTAGTCGTAACATCGTATTTAAAGCGTCCGTAATATCCTTCCCTTTAACCTAAATTAAGCCCTTACGCGCTGCTCTAGCTAGTCTATACCTCCACCTTATTACGCAGAGGTAACGATCCTATCCTCCCCTATATACCCTCCCCTAGTAAATAGCGAGTACGCTTAAGCTTAGTATACGCATATAATTATTTATCTAGAGACTACACCGGAGGTAATAGAGGTAGTTGTCTTAAAGTTAATATAATACTTACAATCCTTAAAGGAATGCCTTAAGCTTATATAAGTTAAAAATAACAATCTTTGGCAATATACTAAGAGAAAGGCTAAAAAGAAGCGTAAACGGAATATGCTCTTTACTAAATTAGTTTTTACTTTAGAAGTAATAAGGGAGCTCACTACTACTAAAGAGGCTACTTAGATAGCTAAAGGGTAAGCTACACTTACTAGGAAATAGCTTAAGAAAGATTATTAGGTAGTAGTGGAGCTTACTAAGAAGTAAGTTAAGATTTAAAAGGTAGCTTAGAAAAGGGTTACTAATGCGAAGAAGCTAGCTATAATTTACTGTATAGAGGTAGTAGAGGTAGGAAAAGTAGCTAAGAAGGCGTATAAGGACTACGCCGTATGGATTAAATAGATTAAAGCGTTTATATATCTTAGTTATATACTAGTTATATCCTAATTATATTATAGGTATAGAATATTATATAAAGTATAGAGCATAGCGCGGAGTATTAGGGTTAGATATTATAATGTCTTTATATCTAGGTAATTACCTTAATATAACCTCCGCCCTTTATACTTATTAAATATAAAAGTTTATATTAACTTAGTTTTTATTTTAATTTTCTAAGCTCTAATTCTATCTTCTAGTTCTATAGTTTAATTGCTTTTACTTTAGCTTCTATATATAAAACCTAGGTTTTTTACTTACAAATATTTAATTAAGATTATTATAGCGTTAACTATTATAAAAATTAAGCTTATTAAGTAATAGTTGTATAAAGTAATGACTAGGAGCTACTTTTATATTCTAAATATAGTTAGCTTATAAGCTGGATATATTAAGGATATATCTAAATAATTCTACCTATTTGTATCAACTTAATAATATAAGTAAGTTATCTTATACGGTAGTGGCACGCAGTAATATAGGGTATTAAAGCCGTAACAGCAGCGAAACCAGCCCAAAAACCACTTAATAAAGCAACCCGATATCGGAATCCTATTCCCCGCACTAAGAAACCCTATAAAACCACGCCGCCCCCTATCTAGAGCATGGGGGACGACAGAGGGGCGTAGGCTCCCCGCTGGAGTTGTAAGAGTTATAACGCGCGGGAGCCAAACTATAAACTAGGTAGGCAATAACGCAAAAAGGACAGCTGCTAGCAATAATAAAAACTAAAGGAAATACTTAAACAAATTAAAGACAATCTTATAAAAGAAGAGGAAGAAACTCTACGGCACTAGATACTTACCTCTATTTAAGAGGCAATATAGTATATTAAAGCCCTTTTAACGCGTCTAGTCCCCTAGATAACCCAAGAATAAGAAACTAAGGCCTAGCTTAACCGAATTAAAGCTAATATTAAGAAAATCTAAAAAAAAACGCGTAAAGGAGGACCCCTAGGCCTAGGAGTTCCCTTAGTACAGGTCTAAACCTAGGCAGCCGTTGCTGCGTAGGCGGCCCGCACGGTAAACGCAGTCGCGGCACTATAGAGAGCGAGTGTACGCGTCCGGCTTAGGGAGCCCTAGGGCCATAAACTAGGGGAGCTTCTTAAGACTATTTAGAGAATAATACTAAGCGTATATACCGTACGCACCCTTAATAGTAGGGATATAGATATCTATATCCCCTCCTAAACAATAAAGGATTAAATCCTAAACGGGCTAGACGCGCTAGGACTTAGGATACTAAGAAAAGATTATCTCCTAAAAGTACCGGGAGTCCCGCTTAAGACTCTAATTAATAATAAAAGGAACGCAGATAATTTGGAATTAACTTAATCTATTTATAAAGCTATAAAGCGCCTTATGCCTAGGATAGCTATTAGCCGGATCCGATAGCTATACAACCCTAAAGCGCAGGCGAAATGCTAGGTAAACTCTAGTAGCGCCTAGAGAGAACCTAAGAAGACTAGGGGAATAATTATAATTAGCGTCCTAATTTAAGCAATTTAGTAAAAGATCGTGAAAAGTGGGATAGTTATTAAATCCTAGCTTTTTAAGACTAGGCTATTTAAGAGTAGTATAATTATAAAGTAATGCTACCACTGTAATTAATAGGGGTATATATAAAGCGTATGCGGAAAGTAAATAAAATGTAGGTAATATATGGGACTATATAACACTATAGATTGCCCTAAGAAAAGGGTATCCTATATTAACTGCGGTAAAGCCTATAAAGTATAGCAAAGAAAAGAGTATAGGACCTTTTAAAGCTACCTTAAAGGTATCTAAATAAAGAGGATGGCCCTCTTAACGCAGTCGCTCTGTATATAAGAAGCCGTAGAAATAATATACTAACCCTTAATACTAAGAAACCTTATAATTAGCACTAATAAGAAAAGAGGATAGGAAATATCTTACCTAGGGACCTAAGAATAACCACTTAAACGGGGACTAGGCAAACTATCTTTTATTAAAATAGTAAGCAGAGACAGATTATAATTAAGGCTCCGGCTTCACGCTAATAAAGTAATAATAGTTAATAGTAAAAATAATAAGGAATAAAATATAGATATAGATAAGCCTATACCCACTTTAAATAAATAAGTATATAATTATTTAGTATAACTGCGGAAATGTAAACTAAGGGGCGTATCGCCCCTTTTTTAATAGCGTTACGCCGGCGGACTACTAGGTCCTCGTAATTTAGGAGCTAGTATATAATAGATACACTAAATTAATATACTGCCCTAGGGGATTTACACTTATATATAACGCTCTCCCTATAACAAAGGTCTGCTTTATAATTAGCTGGAATATTAACGCCGCGTATTAGAAGTATAGATAGTACGGCCCCTTTACCGCAGCCCTCTGGGTACGCCTAAAGGGGCTAGAGGCTATAATTATTAATATTTATAACCCGCGCGAAAATGGCCCTTAGATTAGGGCATAGCCTAAGGTTAAAATAGCTATTAAGGAAGCTAAGGGAGAAATTATACTTTTAGGTAACTTTAACGCCTACTACTTAATATAGGGCGGAAAGTATATAGCTAGCGAAGAGCAGGCGGAACGCCTTTTAGCCAAAACCGATACTAGAGGCCTAGTACTCACCACACTAAAAGAAGAGCCTATATGGAAAAGAGGGCAATAGGAGAGTGTAATAAACCTTACGTTTATATCACCAGATCTATATAAAAAAGTTAACTTCTATAGTATAGTTAAGGAATAGGCCCTTATAAGAGACTATATACTAATCCGCATCTAAATTAATAACGCCAGCTGTCTACTAGCGGAATGCTAGCGCCTTACCCTTAAGAAGCTAAACTTATAGGGCTTTCTCTAAAGTATCTAGGAGCTTAACTAAACTATATCTAAAGACCCCTTTTAAGCCCTTTAGGAAGGGATTAAGCAAGCACTTAAAGAATACTGCCTATAAGCACAGCCTAGCTAGTAGGCCTGTTAAGAATAGTTGCCATAGGCTATATAGCTCTACGCCGGCGCCTAATAGGCGCAATAACAGCTCTAAGCTTATAACAACCCTAAGGACCACTAAAGATATTTAGTATTAAATAATTAACTATAAAAAGAGACTAGGAGAGTTAGTTATAATAACTAGAGACGCTTTATTTATAAACTTACTAAAGACTAGTTAAAACTATATAATAAGGGACTTTAGACTCTATTAAAATAGAGCAAAAAAGCAAGCGTAGTAAAGGCGGACCCCTATCTACTAGACCTTAGGAGGTTTACTAAGGATCCCTTAATAGACAATAATATTATAAAGGCTAATATCCTTATAGCCAAGTTTTTTCCTAAAACTAGAATAGCAGACCTTAGCGATATAGAGACAATAAGGGAATAAAATATGCTTAATATTAGCCCCACTATCTTAATAGAAGAAATCGGTAAGCTTATTAGGAGTCTTCTAAATAAAAAAGCCCTAGGGCTAGATAGTATACTAAATAAAGTCCTTAAAGTAGTTGCCCTAGTTATTATAAAAGATTTAGCAGAAGTAGCTAGTTATTACTTTACTAGCGGAATAATACCAGAAAGCCTTAAAGAATCTATAACTATAGTGTTATATAAAGAAGGAAAGAAAGACTACTCTCTTCTAGGCAGCTATAGACTAATTACCCTTAAAAACACGCTAGCAAAAGTCCTAAAAAAGTATATAGCTAATATTATATCTAAGGCTGCAGAGGAGTATAAGCTACTCCCTTAGAACCAAATAGGAGCAAGGTATAAATAATCTATACTATTAATAGTAGGACTATTTAGCTTTTATATATAGATAGTATAGCAAACACACCGCGGGTGTATAGTGTTAATGCTAAGCCTAGACTTAGCAGGGGCATTTAACAACATCTCCTATAAAAGGCTCCTCTATATTCTAAAAAAAAAAGGCTTTTTAAAGTGGCTTATAGACTTTATATAAAGCTTCCTAACAGCATATAAAACCTATATTAAGTTTATAGAATATAAGAGCAACTAAATTTAGATATAGACAGGCATCCCCTAGGGGTTACCCTTATTACTAATCTTATTCCTCTTTTTTATATTAGAGCTATTAGAGGAATTCTAGCGCCCTAATAGCAGTATACTAGGGTTTAGCTTTATAGACGACACAAACCTTATTACCTAGGGGGACTCCGCGGCAGAGAACTATTAACAATTAGAGGCTACCTATAACTGCTACGCTATATAGGTAAATTAATACGGGGCGGCGTTCGCCCCTAAGAAGTACTAGCTTATACACTTTATAAGGCAATAGCGCCACGCCACCGCAGACCTTATATCTACTGTGCGTATTGCTAACTGCGAGACAGCCCCCTAAAAAACTAGCATACGAGTCCTAGGGATCTAGGTAGACCCTAAGCTCCAATAGAAAGAATAGGTCAAAAAGGCCGCGAGTAAGGGCTCAGCAGCCTTTAAAGCAATATTAAGGATCACCGCGTCTATATAGGGCCTATTAATGCGCCGCTTACGCCTCCTATATATAGCCACCGTCCGACTAGCGATACTATATAGCGCCTAAGTGTGGGAAGTACGGGACAACGGCAGAACGCCAGTAAAAAGCTTACTTAAACTACTATAGAAAGTCTAGAACTAGTGTCTTTATAGGGTTATAGGGGTATACCGGCAAATACTAATAGCTGCAATAGAGAAGGAAGCGGCTATTCCCCTAATCTAACTCTATATTAAAATAACAGCCCTTTAAAAAGCTACTAAGACGGCCTCTAATAGAGTAGAAAAGGAATTAGTAGAGGTACTTAACGGTATCTAGAATATATTAGTAAAGCGCTAACAAAAAATAAAACGGCTACTAGTACTATTAGAAGCGCTTAGGGAACGCGTAAAGGACTATAAAAATAAGATATAAGGCTTCCTTACACACTAAAAGGACTATATAGAGCGGGAAGCTATAATAAACTCCTATAAGCATGGCCAGCGGAACGCTAGCAAAGTATAGGCGGAGTGCCGCTACTATATAGGAGGTCACCAGCACCAAAGGCAGGCAACCACCTTTATCGCGAAATAGGTAGATTTAGAATAGCAATAACGGTAGTAGGCAAAGGCTAAAGACCATATAGAAACCACGTGGAAGACCCTATAGGGGAAACCTATAATCCTATTATATAAAGGCCTAATAAAAGCAGAGGTTATAGTACTATTTCTCCTTTATATAGAGGTAATAGGGCTTAATATATAGCTTATATCCGTTAGTGTACTAGAGGTTCTTCTATAGTGCAAATATAGCTAGATAAGGTAGATAGTCTACTATATACTATTCTAGTGCCCATACTACTAAAGGGCGGACTTTATAGCAAAATGCGCCTCTAAACGCCTTTAGGATATTTTAAATAATAAAGAAAGCGCCTAAGCAGCAGCAAAATGGCTAGTACAGTTAGGTGTTTTACCTTAGTTTTAAGTAGTAAAGGTAATAGATATAAAGGATATAAGTAAATACTAGCCCTTTTAAAGCCTAAAGGACTAGTAAAAGAATAAGGGTAAAAGAATAAGGAAAGAAGGGGGTAGAGTAAGATTATCCGCAAAGCGCGGCTAGTTGGCTTAATATGCAGACTTAAAGGCAGGTAGAAGGCGAGCCGCCAGCGCTCCGATGTCGGAACGCTGCCATCTCTCTAGCGCGGCCTAAGGTGGGGTTTTCTCTAAGTTAGAGTTTTTCCTATAGAAGGTATTAGCCTGCGTGGACCCACTAGGGGGACCGGGACGGGCGGTAAATTGAATTTATTATTATTAATATAAGTAAGTTATATCTAGGGGCACGAAATACGTATAGTATTATATGCTCTTTTAGATAGTAGTAACTTGTTCTTCTAATTATACATAAATAAGTAGAATTTAAGGGGTTTCCTAAGCTCGCTTAGCTCACGTAATTGCGTCTATAAATTCCTGTCCGAATTTATTTAGACATTGGCGGTACTTAAAAAATAAAACCACTTATGTATAGCCTCCGTAATTTCTTTAATAAAACCGTAAAATATAAAAGAAATATATAAGAAATAAAACTATAAAACATAAAAGAAATATATAAGAAATTCCTCCATATAATAGGTGCTATAATTATATACTAGTAGTACTTAAAAATAGACCCACTTGTATATAGCCCCCGTAATTGCTTTAGTAAAACTATAAAATATAAAAAAAATATATAAGAAATAAAACTATAAAATATAAAAGAAATATATAGGGAATCCCTTCTGAGTTGCCCTCTAGGCTGCCTTCTAAACGGTGCCTTAAGCTGGCCGTAAGTCCTGCTTATAGTCCGTAAAATGAACCGTATAGCTTTCTAATGGGCTGTAAATGAACTATAGAGTGTTTAAGGACTCTATACAGCTTTTCGGCTAACAGGTGGTCGAAACGGCGGTATAGGCGGTGGATTTTGGTACTGTATAGTTTGCTTACGCTCCTTAGCCATAGGCTTTGCCTTATGTGGCTCGTTTTACTCCGCCTTTATAGAGGTCTCATTTTAGGGAAGGTAAGGGTTGTATATAGGTTGGTCCATATACAGCTGCATATTAGGGTTAGTGTTGGCAGTACTAGGGTAAAGATACTAGGTAGGAGGAAGACTAGGTAAGGTCGGAGCAGTTATTAGGGGGAGGGTAGAGGCGGTTACCGTAGGTAGTGATTGCTAGGTAGGTTGCGGAGGTTTATATAAGCTTAGCTACTATAACTCCTTAGCTTTAGTTAATAAAGAGGGTAAAGCTAGCGGAGCTTATGCGGACGGAGCTTATATAGACGGAGCTTATATAGACGGAGCTTATATAGACGGAGCTTGCGCAGACAAAGCTTATACGGACGGAGCTTACATAGACGGAGCTTGCGCGGACGGAGCTTATGTGGACGGAGCTTGTATAGATGGGGCTTATATAGGTGGAGTTTGTGCGGACGGAGTTTGTGATATTATATATTGCAAAAGTCCTACTAGTGTTCCTTTAGGCAATGGTGGATTTATATATATTAAAGGTCCTATAAGACTAAAGATCCTATTAAGTTTAAAGAAGGTAAAGAATTCGCTAGTTTTAATATAATCTAGGATCTGCTCTTTAGTCTATTCCGTTTAGTTCTCCTTATATAGTGTATTATATAGAGACCGTATAATAGTAACTCGCCTATTCTTTTTAAGCTATATACCTTAGTTATATAAGAGGGTTTGTAGATTATAGGTAGCTATAAGGTTACAAGTCTTAAAAATAGCTTCTATAAAGTCCGTAAAGTCTTCCTTATATTATTCCTATAGATTATTATTTAGAAGCTTAAAGTGTCCGTATTTAAGGATTTTAAAATTAATATAGTTGTTAACGCCGTTTGTAGACGTAAGGTTAGCTCCCTAACTCCACTTCTTTTAACCTTTATTAATTTACTTGCTTATATCTACTATATTATATAGCGTAGTATATCTATATAAGCTATAATGGGTTAAGGGGAGCTTATAGCGGGTAGTAGTGGCTTATAGCGGGTGGAGGTCTTATAATAGTCCGTAATAGTTTAAGAGGTCTTATAATGGTCCGTAAAGGCGATTAATAGGTCTATAATAGTTTATAGGAGGGTAAGAGGTTTTATAAAGGTCTGTATTCGCGTTTATAAACTTCTAGTAAACTATACTAAGACTTAAATAAGTATATAGAGATGGTAATATGGTCTATAATCCCCAACTTCCAACCTTCTAGTAGGTTGTACTAGGATTAAACGGGTAGTCGCTGTTATATATCGCTCAAGGGGAGGTATTAAGTAATTGCTGATCTATGCGCGCTCACTAATTAGTGTTTATATTAACTTAATAATATAAATAAGTTATATCCAGGGGCACGAAATACGTATAGTATTGTATGCTCTTTTAGATAGTGGTGACTTGTTCTTCTAATTGTATATAAATAGGTGGAATTTAAGGGGTTTCCTGAGCTTGCTTAGCTTACGTAATTGCGTCCATAAATTCCCGTCTAAACTTATTTAGATACTACCTAATAGTAAAATAGGCCTAAGAGAGAGCGAAATCTAACTATTATTTAATTTTATAATAGAGGAAACTAAAAGATATTAGTATTATAGAATTTGGTAAGATCTAGAATATAATATACTAGAGTAAATAAAGGTAATAGATTATAAGCGAGATTTTAATTATATGCCTTGCAAACTTTATAATTATAATTATAAGCGTATACTAGTTCTATAAGATAATATATCTAGTATAATATTAGCTTTTCCTTTACTAGTATAGGCCTATTTTCTTAACTTTTCTAGCTCTTTTAAAACTTATAGAACTACAGCAGATTATATTAGCGATATATCCGCATTAGAGCCGTAATAAATTTATATATTTATACTTTTCTATAAAAGCCATTCTTTTGGCAATAGATATAGTTCGCAATATATATAAAATTCTATACTAATAATACGCCTTCCACGCTTTAAAATTAAAAACATTAATTCTCTGCCTATTATAATCATTATTATAATACTATATTACGGATATAAAAGATATACTAATATTAAAATAGTAGCTAGAAGGCTTAATTAATGCCTAAAATTATTCGCTTAAAAGTAAGAGTATTTAATAGCGGTTGTATTCTTTATAATTATAGAGAATATATTACTATCTATTTTACTATAATATAGATTTATTCTAGATGCAATATATATATATATTACTTATGTTAACACCAGTTTATAAATTTATAATTATTATTATACTTTTCTATAACCGCAAATATTAGAATATAAATATAATATAGATTAATTAGGGATATAATATCTCTATACCTTTAATTACGTCTAAGATTTTGTAGTATTGCTTATAGCCTCTATAATTAAAGCCATATATTACCTAATACTATCTTAGCCTATATTTCCGGCTCTAATAACTTAATAAATACTATAAAGAATATAGATTTAGTAATATATAATTATAGACTTTATATAGTCCTACTAGGTCTATAAGGGGTTAATATCTACTAGGTAAAGGCCAAACCCTAATATATTTTAGTAGTGTTTTTAATATATACGTATTATAAAATACCTTTTACCTATACCCTATCTATATCTATAAGAGCTATATAAAATCCATGTTTATAAATATAACGCTAATAAGTTAGATAGCTGTAATTCTTATATAAGCAGAATATAGTATAGAAAAGTTATTAATAGATCTTTACTAATTAGCCTATGGCTTAGTTTATAAAAACTCTTATTAGCATAATAACTATAACCTTATTAGAATAAAGATATAACTATAATATAACCAGGTTATATAATACTATATAATTATAGCACCTGGTATACCAAACGCGTATTTACGCGTTTGGTGTACTAACTACCTACTTATAACTAATTAGGGGGGAAGGCGCGTTAGTATATAGATTACGTAATCTACCTTAATAGAATTGAAAGTCATTATTATCTAAAAGAGTATACGATACTATATGTATTTCGTGCCCCTAGATATAACTCACTTATATTATTAAATTAATATAAATACTAATTAGTAAGCGCGCATAGATTAGTAATTACTTAACACCTCCCCTAAGTAATATATAATAGCGACTACCCGTTTATATCCTAGTATAACCTACTAAAAGGTTAGAAGTTGGGGATTATAAACTATATCACTATCTCTATATACTTATTTAAGTCTTAGTATAGTTTACTAGAAGTTTGTAAACGTAAATACAGACCTTTATAGAACTCCTTACCCTCCTATAAACCATTATAGACCTATTAATCGCCTTTATAGACTATTATAAGACCTTTTAAACTATTACGGACCTATTAATTAATTTTACGGACTATTATAAGACCTCCTCTACCCGCTATAAGCTATTATTACCCGTTACAGCTTATATAGATATACTACACTATATAATATAGCAGATATAAGTAAGCAAATTAATAAAGGTTAAAAGAAGTAGAGTTAGGGAGTTAACCTTATATCTATAACCGGCGTTAACGACTATATTAATTTTAAAATCCTTAAATACGGACACTTTAAGCTTTTAAATAATAATCTATGGAAATAATATAAGGAAGACTTTGTGGACTTTATAGAAGCTATCTTTAAGGCTTATAACCTTATAGCTACCTACAACCTATAAACCCTCTTACATTACTAAGTATATAGGTTAAAAAGGACAAATAAGTTACTATTATACGATCTCTATATAATATATTATATAAGGAGGACTAAATAGAATAAACTAAAGAGTAAATTTTAGATTATATTAAAACTAGCAGACTCTTTGCCTCTTTAAACTTAATAGGATCTCTGGTCTTATAGACGACCTATTTAACTAAATTTATCCTATAGACTAAAAAGATCTTAGAATTAATCTTATAGTCTAAAGTATACTTAGTACTTGGGTTACGGACTATAATACCCCTATAAACTAAAATACGGACTAAAATTCTCTTATTGCTTAAGTTATAGATCCGCAAACCTCCTAAGTAAAGACCTATAGTAAGGAGCTAGCTAACCTAGCTAAGCTCTATACCAATAAATCTAAGTATAGCGGTAAAAACAGCAACTTTAACTTTAAACTGACTATTTTTATAGACCTTTATTAGAAGGCTAATATTCCTAAATAAGAGTTTAGTTAAGCCTACTCTACTATACTACGCGGCCTAGCCCTTAACTACTATTATACTAACCTTAAAAGCAACCCCCTTAGTGTTCCCTTTAATAAGCTATGCGAGGCTATATATAACTACTTTAAAGGGCTAGAATATAAGCGTGATATTCTAACCTAATGGAATGCAATTAAGTTACGGACCGTAATTAATAAGAATACCAAAAAATCGACTACAGAGTGCCTGTAAATTCTTATTAAAGACCTTCGGCACCTATAGTACGGCCTTAATATTAAGCTTTAAATAGATAACTTCCTGTATAATAAACTTATTACAGCTTATTAGGAAGTGGAGCCCTATAAATATACTTGTTATAAGCCTACAGACACCTTAACTAGCCTTATTAATAATTTACGGTCCTCTATTATAATGTATAAAGTCTTAAACCCACTAGGTAGCACTTAAGCCTTTATTACAGACCTATAAAACCCGTAAACTAACTTAGACGCCTACTTTACGGACCGCCGCTACCGCTAGCAGTACTTATACTAACTAAGTCCTACCTATAACCCCTAAAGCAACTTCTATATAAAAGTATACCCCCATAGATAAACTAACTAGAAGTGCTTTATATGCGGTAAA
>Ga0307515_10019736_pt1 | contig 12098 bp, 9 predicted proteins | sample 17_EM_MG_FD_194513 | JGI IMG/M metagenome (GOLD analysis project Ga0307515, IMG submission 194513) | Populus trichocarpa ectomycorrhiza microbial communities from riparian zone in the Pacific Northwest, United States - 17_EM | ecosystem: Host-associated > Plants > Roots > Unclassified | place...
ATGAGAGATGATTAAAATAACATAAAGGAAAATAGGAAAAATTACGATATTACAGTACACCTCCGCATGCACAATAGGTGCTCTAGGACAGTTCAATAGCAATATCGCCAAGCCTCCACCGCTGCAACCAAAATCGCAATACATTCAAGTTCACGTTTATCATGAATCATGCTTATCAACTGACTCTATCCACAACGCTTTCGCAACGTCCACCTCGTAAAGATCGGAGTTACGGCATTATTTCTATCACAGGGCATCAAATCCAAATAATGAGCACTTCAAAGGTCTTTACTCCCAGTCCCTCCACTTCCTCGCAATATCACCTACCTCCGCCTTCAGCCTCTCCTTCTCCACACCCTCTGGCACGCTCCCACCGCTCTGCCAACTCGTCCACTCACTCCTGCCCTCCAACATCCGCAAAAGCACTTTGTGCTGCCTCTGCAAATCCACCTCGACCTGCTTCCTCTCGCGCGCCTTCTTCGCTAGGTACGCGTAATCGTCGTCCTCGACCGCCGCCTGCCACACCCTGCGCATGCGCGGCGAGTAGAGCTGGCAGCTGGTGCCGCCCGCCGCCTCCTCTCCCGGCACGAACTGGATGGTGCGGTTGAATTCGGCGGCAAGCTTAGAGCCGTCTTTGATGGCGGGCCAGACGACATCGTCGTAGCATTCTTCGCACACGGTGAATTCGGGGAGCTGCGGGATGAAGTGCCATGCTTGGTCCAGGACGAGGTTGTCGCGGGGACACTCGTGCTTGTACGCGTTTTCCTTGGCGAAGTCAACGAAGGGCCGCATGTCGGGTGAGCGTCGGTCCCGGGACGCCTTCTCGTCGAGGTCAACGAGCATGTCAAGGTATTTAGGGAACCGACGAGAGTTGATGCGAAGGGAGCAGATGAATTTTTTACGTGGGTCTGCTGGGTAAATGCGTGTGAAGTATCCGCGCAAGGATGGAAGCAAGGCTTCGAGTTGCTTTAGGTCACAGGGGCAGATGGCGAAACCGGTTACGAGATCACCGTATTGACCTCGATCTAGAAGACCGTACCACGTGCCTGCAACTTCCTGAGACCCCGGGCACTCTTTTTCAATTTCGCAGATCGTAGCAAGACGGTAAATAAGATCCAAACTCTTTCGTTGTTGCTTAACAGTAAGAAGCCATGCTAGTCGTACCCATGGTGAACTAAAATCACATTTTCTTTGCACAGGCTTTTCGTACTGCCTTGTTTGATTAAAGTAGTCTGCGAACTGGGTATCGGCAAAGACGGCATCATAACAACTTGGGCAGACGTCAAAGTTGGGACAGTTCTCAAGAGTATACCAATCAATATATTTGTTGGTGTACTCAGATCTTGGGCAAGGAGGGAGCGGCTTGCCAAAGGCGAATGTCGTTGGCTTTCGGTCTTTCCTGCGGCTGTCATAACTTGATACCGATCTCGTAGAGTTGGATCCGACTCTTGTAATTCGCGGTACATCTTCATCAGTAGTATGACGGGATGCAACAGGCGGCCTGGAAGAATTCATGACTGGCGAGGAGATCTCATTTGGAGTCCTTGGGTATGTGGGCTTGGGGGATGGACTCTGAGGGATTGGTGGAGAAGTGGGATAAAACTGGTAGTTTTCCTCTGAAGGCATAAATAACTCGATGCTCATATTATCAACCGGATAAGGAAGGGCCTTTGGAGGCCTCGCAGGAGAAGGTGATTGAACGTCGATGCGAGGAGGGAGGGGCATAGGTATTGTGTCTTGTCTCCTGTGTCCTGATTCTGGCCTTGGCCGATCCTGTCTTACAGGGGGGAAAGACGCGGTCCAATCCATATCCCTTGCGCTAATACGCGGAGGGGAGGGCGGAGGTAAAGAATTGCTATATGTAAAGGCTAACGGTGGGGTAGCCCTCGAACTAGATCTTGATCCGGGTCTAGAGCCGGGCTTCGAACGGGGAGGAGAATCCATCGCACTTGTCTGACTTAAATTTGGAGATCGAGGGGGAGACTGAGGTACATAGGGACCGTTTGCCAAAGGAGACCCTGGGCGACTATCTTGATACTTTCTAGGGCTTCTTGCGTAAGTGGCCTCCACAGGAGCGGGCCTGCTACTCGGCACTTGCCGAGGTAATGATACGTTGTGTAGGTATGAATTCGAAGATCTTGGGGATTGCGGTGGAGGGGTTGCAGACTTTGACGAGCCAGGGCCAGAGGCGGAGCTAGAGCTAACGATACTTTCATTGGCCAGTCTTGGGTTTGAAGACCGTGGAGTTGATCGAGTTTCTTTTACAGGCTCATTTAGAGAAGTCCTTAGATCGTCTCTCTGCAACTCTCCTTTGACGAAAGAATATCTTGCAGGTTTCCGTTTCATCCGAAGGTTTGTAGATTCGTCAATGTCAAGATCTGATTCGTCGAAAAGCTCAGTTTTGCTTGCCCGAGGTGAGGTGATCGAATCATATCGTCCATGCCATGAGCTTGTCGGATTTGAATTCTGGTTTCTATCCCCATCCCACCCATCTTGCTGAGGAACAGATCTCGGCACATTCGAACTCGTTGGAGTAATGACGTCGGGAGAAAGGAAATATTCAGCAGAACTCCGGGCACTAGGTACTTTGGTAGGTTTAGAGTATGCATATGGACTTGGCTCTCTTCTTGTGAAAAGAGCCGGTTCGTCTATATCAGTTTTCAGATACGGTATATTGCCTCGTTCGGCGAAGCTCTTTCTCCGACCTTCCCTGGCTGAACTTGATGATCTTCCCGCTTCCGGAACCAATACGAAGCGTCTTTCGTCGTTCTCATTGCTTTTTGGTCGCTCCACCTCTACTAGAATGGGCTCCTGATCGACAGTACCCCGCGACTTAGCTTCACCGCTCGATAGATCGCTGATGGATGTCGTCGATGCAAATTCTTTAGCGAGAGCGTCGACCTCATCCTCAACACTTGGCGCTGGAGGCCATCGGGCCCTCCTCCGGTACTCCGGATCGGGTGGATAGGTGGGCGTTCGCGGTGGAACTGGAGGGCTTGAGTAGGAATAACGGGGGTCGTAGGAGTAGTTATCCGATCTTAAGCTGCGCATCACGGTCAGTGACGGGTGTGTGGCCCCGGGCGAAGTAGACTTGGGCGCAAACCTCGAATACCCGCCTTGGTCTCGCGACCGCCCAAAATGAGGATCATGGCGGTCGGACTGGTAGTAACGGTTGTCGTACGAGTATGCCATGCAAGAGAAGGGTCGGATGGGTAGATAGTGATTCAGCTGAAGGGGCGGATATGTGAGGATCTGAGGACATTATCAACAGTCGCAATTACGTTTACATTATTGCCGTCTCTTAAGTGGCGCTGCGGACAGCCCTGAAATTTTAACGTGAGCTGACAGCGTGGACTCCCGCTTGCCCAGCGCATCATGCCCCAAATTACCCGCACGCTGCAGGGAGGGGCCCATGCAAGGAGGCGAAGAGCGATCGAGCGCCACCTAAAGGCACTATTGGACCGTGTACAGGGCGTCCCTGCGATCTCTGTTGAGGCTGTCACCGCATGTTCGCCCGGTTAATTTTGCGACGAGAGCCTTAACGGGAGTCATTACCGTAAGAATATCCTGGAGAAGGAATCGCCACAACGCCATACTCAAATATTGCGTCGGTCTCAACTACAAATGTGGTTATGTCATTATACTTCCTTTTAAGGATGGGCTAGCACGTGGTTTTTGTTAATCTTCGGACACTGTATACTCGCACCCGTCCACTCTTTGAAAACGTGGATGATTGCATGTACTTTCTCCACGAGCTTGCACGTTGTCAGGCGTGCCCCAACAGTGTAACACCATAAAACCTATTGGAGGCGTTGATCTAAAAACGTCCACGCATTTCTTTGACGCATTGCCTTAACGTCTTCGAGGATGGCAAAAAAGAGCAAACAACTTTGTCGCATCAAGAGTCATCCCCATCGCTGTACTTCGCCTGGACGCTCACATACTCGGGGATAGTATTTATTACTCCAAAATCATTAATGACAGCTTAATAATTGGAGTAGTGTGACTGTCGGCCGCCTCCGTCGAAGCGGTGGGAGCCCAGTGGCGTCCTCGTCACAGCCTCCACAAGACCAGCCGCCAACGCACCAACGAAGCTGCGAACTGAGCCGCATTAAAATACAGCAGAAGCAGAACTCTGTTCTTCAAAATACGAAATCCGGCATCTGGAGAAGGAATGTAATCATCCTACGGGTCAGATGGTTCACCGGACAAGGCTGACTGCGTATGAGACAGCCAAATGGAGAGATTGCTCGCATTCAGCTGAAGGAACGCCAATGTGACATCCGATACTGCCGAAGGATCGTTGTATACACAACTAAAAGCAATGATTCAAAAGTTCAACAGAAAGAGCTGAGAAACCATTCAAGTCCATTGAAACTGAACGGTGAAAAGCAATTGGTAACTACTCGATAGAACAAGCATCCTGTCGTACTACGATCTACTCTCCAACTTGATAGGCAGCTCTCCTCTTCACAATTCGCTCCGCCAAAATAAGATCTTCCTTGTAGACCGCATGCGTCCACGTCCAGTCCAGCTTTGGGGTCCAAAACACCGTCCTGCGGCCAATCGACGCTAGGGCACTATCCGGCGTGAGAAATTTACGCAGGACGCCCTCGAACGAATCTGCTTGTACAAATTGACGAGTGGGGGTGTAGTGCTTTTACCGTAGTGACAATTCCGGCTTTCTCATGGCTGGCTGGCTTTGTTGCCTTGTGCACAACGCTATGTCCAATGACTCAACAATCAACCTCTCCAGCGCATCAAAGATTCCTGTTGTCAAAGGGTTGAAAGGCTACATTTTGATGGGGCACCATTAGCAAGCAAGGATGCTCTTGTTGAAATCAGGCAGATCTATATTTGCTCGTTATCGTTTCTATCGTGCTGTAGTACTATACATTGTAAAACAAATCTACATATCCTTTTCCCATTCCGATACCCAAAAACAACGCCTTCAACAACTAAAGCCTCGCACTGCGCTGCAACAAGTTGTACAGGAATTGAAAGAGCTCTAGGCCCCGTGGTCGTCACTCCAAGCCATCCATTTCATCATGGTCAGCTTTTTCGCTAAGAATCGCTCATTTCATTATCATCATCGCTCTTGCATCGTCACTCTAGCTCCGCTTACAATCCCATCACCTCGCCAATCGAAAGCACCGAGCCATCGCACATGAAATAGACCGCACCCACTAAATTATCATGTTAGCATTCATTCTTCTCAAGACATCTGGAAGACTGTTAAACTTACTGGCAAACTGATCCTTGCTCAATCCAGGTCCGCCACACTGCGCGCTGATGAAGCTCTCGAAGTGGCTCGCACAAGTCTTCGCATTTAGCGACGATAGTCCATCGATGCACCGCTCGCCAATCTTCGCCATTGCCGTCACCTCGACCTGCGTCCGGTTCGCTTTGCCGCCATTTGTCGTCGGGGCATCGAATATGGTGGAGTTATACGTCGTGGCACTGTAGGTCGTCTCGTTGCTCCACCTGAAGCCGCTCGCGGTGCTAGAGCCGAAGGGATAGGTGCCGGAGCCAGGCGTGCATGACTCGACAGCAGCGCAGGCGGAGGAGATGGCAATGCGGGCGATGCTGAGGGGTACAGCGCGGTAGGAGCAGGTTACACGAGTGCCGTACCAGCCATTGGAGCAGTAGTTGCGTTTTGCGAGAGTATCGGCGAGAGACGGCGACGGGATCGAGTCGACCTGGTGGATAGGCGAGGCGGAGATAGAGGCGGTAAGAGCGAGGACCAGGACGGTGAGGGAAGTTGGGAGATGCATGGTTATTCCGTAAGGAGAAGGCGAAGATGAAGTGGGTAACTGGTTGCTGGGATTGCGGTACCGAACCGCTGCGACGGAATAACTCAAGGATAAGAGTAATTTGTAGAGGTAGGATATCGGAGAAGCTGTTTGAACTTGGGAAGGCTGTTCGATTTACTTGGTTGTATTGCTTGTGTTTTTGTGGTTGATTGTTCTACTTGGTTGTTCTGCTTGGTTATTCTGCTGAGCTGATGGAGATACAAGGGCAGTGACAAGGGAAGGCTCTTATACTCTCCTCACGCTGAAGCCTCCAGAAGCTCCCCAAGACATCCGAAAAACATCCAGGTTCAGCAAATCCTATGAAGCCGGCTCAGGCGCACAGAGCCTCCGGAACCCACTTTCCCAACCCCTCCCTGAGCCCTATCGTCCAGCCCCCCTTACCGTCTTCAGTGAAGTCGACGCCACAAGGGCCGCAACTAACGTAGGTACCCGCCACTTCTGGCCTGCCATTGGCCTAAAAATTCCACGCAAACGCGCCAGCAATGCGCTGCTATTTTCGCGTTTCCGGGCCAAGCAGAACGGTACTCCGTCATACCCAGGGTCACCCATCCCATGCACGACCACGCAGCTTGTCCGCCCTATCAGATTTCCAGAGAGCGGATTCCAGCATACGCAAATAGAGAGCAGTCGTTTCAAACAAATTTCTTGTCCTCCATCCATCCCAGTTTGCGCCTTTCTCCTGAGCATGGTCCGGCGGGGAGCCGACAGCAATAGCAACGAGGTGGCAAGCATCAATCTATCGACAGCTGTGTTCAGCCGTTGAGATGGCTGGGCGGGGAGCCTAGAGATTCTTTTATTATGTGCTGTATGAAGCGGATTTGACGTCGGTGAAGAGGAGGTTGGGCTGATGGGGTGGTGGCTGGCGGAAGTCGTAGTGGTCCGTGCACCACGGGACATTCTGCATGGGCCATGCTCCACCACGAGTCGAAACGAAACATGGAATTGGATAGATGGGTTACCTGCAGCCAGGTTATGAGAAATTCTGCCGGTCCTTACGGGAGTCTATTCAGGGGTCTTTTCCTGGATTGACGTGTCCCGAACCCAAGAGCAAATTGAGCGATCATCTAGGTTTATTCATTAGAGTTGGAGGACAGGGGACTGCGCATTATTCCCAGCGTCTAGGGTACGAAAGAGGCATGAAGGCAGTTCGTGTAAGTATACATGACCTTATAATATGGCGGGTAGCACTTATCTACTGAGGGATGATTTCTAGGAGAAGTACGAAGGTATTGGAGGTATCGACCTGAATCGCACCTGCTTACGATTTTTCAGCTGCTTACTCTCGTATATCTCCAAATCTACTGTGTGAGAGCTTCTGAGATGTTGATGGACGGCAAATTTGCGCTGCCAAGGTTTGTGGATTTCTGTGGCTTATCGCTCATTAACGTTTTCCAATGACACGGCGAAGAGCCCACCCTATCGGCATCCCAACCTTTAGATGCTCTAAAGAAGGCTGCAGGTGGCGTGTTCGAGATACGCTCTTACACGATGGTTGCGGCTGCATCTTGGGCACGTTTGCAAAATGCACGGAAAGCGGATGTGCCTACGGTCTCGCAAGAAGAAATTGCAGCCTTGCAGGAATTCCAGTATAACGACACATTGCAAGGGCAAAGTATACGCCTCATCAAGCTTGAGGATGGGGAATTCAACAATCCCATCCAGTGCACACTCGAGACTCACTCCTTAGATGGGTCCACCCGCTATGAGGCTCTATCCTACGTTTGGGGCGATCCCCATGACACAATTCCATTTTCATGCGCTGGCCGGCGGCTTCATGTTACTCGCAATCTACACGCAGCTTTGAGGAAGATGCGTATGATAAATGACATGCGGAAACACGCCCCATTGTGGATAGATGCTGTCTGCATCAACCAGGCGAATGTGGACGAGAAAACAGTGCAGGTCCGGCTCATGGGCGAGATCTACGCAGGCGCCTCACTTGTTCACATCTGGTTGCACGACGTCCCTCGAGAATCCGTAGCCGACACTCTTGAAGGCGTTAAGATGATGAAAATAGTCGATTCCGAGATCATGAGAATCGAGAAGTCGCAAAAGGCCGGCGGAATGGACGACGTAGCCTACCGCAGCGTTGAAGCATACAGCAAGAAGCACCGCATGGATCCTGCCATTCAGTGGCTCAAGATCCTCAAAGTTGTTATGACGGAATGGTTCAACCGAATCTTGGTGCTCCAGGAGTGAGTTCGTGCCAAGGCTATTTTAATTCATATTGGAGAGATCATCACACAGTGGGAGATCATCTTTCGCGTCGCAACGACTATGACGCGGAGCCGCAGCTGGGGGATTATCTAGGCGCCATACGCACGTCACATGGAAGGACCCCATGCGCTAGTCTTGAATGCAAGGTCTTTCATACCCATAGGAGCTGCATTCGAGCGTGGCCAGGCTAAGAAGCTCCATGAGCTTGCTCATGAGATCGTCACTTTCCATGCCGCCGACAAGCGAGACAAGATCTTTGCACTAGTCGGCCTTTCCTGCGACACTCGAGGCGATTTCGTCGACTACAACATGTCAGTGCGAGACATTCTGATCAATGTTGCTAAGAATGCGCTGAGCGCGTACGAGAGAGGAGATCACCCAGCACTGGACTACCTGTCATTCGTTCAACACGAAGAAAGAGACGAACGAGACTCCCACGGCGAGGCCCTGAACCTTCCGTCCTGGGTCGCGGATTTTACACGTGACAGATTTCCGATTTCGCACAATTATCATCCTCTTGCTCTTGGATTCTCAATGCTTCAATTACCGGGCCTCGAAAAGCATTTCACCGTCCTGTTCGGATCCGACGAGGTCAGTGACTGTTATGCTATATCGATGTTACACACTAAAGATAATGAACAGAGCCTCACCGTCCATGCTGCACTGCTAGATGAGGTGCACGAGATCGTGACGCGAAATCCATATAAGCTCTCACTCGCGATGATCATGTCACCTCAGCAATACAATGACTTTGCGCAATGGATGGCAGAGTAGATGGCGATAGTTGAAGCCTCAACCAAGGCGCTCAGTTCCTATCCAATTGAGAAAACAGTGCAACAAGCACTAGCGGAGACGCTCAGTTTTGCACACGAGAAATCCGACTTCGGCATACCCGCCGGTACTATTGCAGCGCTGAAGAACCTGCAAGAGCTGATACCTTTGCTTCCACACCTTCGCTCCACTCGCAAGGGGCACGAATTAGGCGGCGACTCCGACCCTCAAATTATGAAGGGGGTGAACGAGATTGCTGCGGCCACGAAATCGTACATCCACGCATTCGACACCTTCTCGAAAGGCCGTTACTTCTGTGTCACAAAACGCGGGTACCTAGGATGGGTCCCGGAAGCGGCACAGGTTGGTGACCTCACCTACGCCGTTCGATGGTGTCCCGTACCTTATGTCTTGCGGCGCCTAGGGAGCGCCTATACCCCTGCCGGAGATTCGTATATCCACCAACACATGAGCGGAGAGACTTTAAGGACGTTGTGGGAGTCGGCTGAGTCAATCAAGATTCAGTGAAATAGATTATTTTTGAATAGAGCTCTAAGTGTTATCATTCTATTCAGTAGAGATGCGATACATGTCAGCATTTGCAGAATGGTCACTCGCCCTTTATCCAGGCGTCATGTCTACTAAAGACCACGACCAAGTAGGATTCTCATCTTCCATCTCTTCGAGCGAGCATCCAAGATGCCCTAGCGGAAGTAACGGCGCCAACACTAGTGAATAGCTGAAAGCCATTCGAATTTCTTAGTGCTCCTGATGTATGCAAAGGAGCGCTGGACCTGCTCACGCCAAGCCTGATGGAAATTGCCCAAGTACCCTTTAATTACCCATCCTGTCTTAGGACAAACGTCCTGAGTGAGCTTCGATGGCGGTGCCGTTCTAAGCCTCTCGTGGCTAGTAACCTCTTTCTCCCAATACGGCAGTACTGTATGTAACTGGTATAAAACTACCAGGGGCTAAATACAACAGTGAAAGTAATCTGCTTGTAATGGCCTCCGAGAGCTCTGCAACGCTAACACATGTTGCATTGACAAGAGCTCCATAAATTCGATGTTCGATGGTGCCAAAGTGCAGACGCGTGAGAGCTTCAGCAAATGCAAACAATGGTTACATGGTTAGAGACAGTCCCATGTCAGCCGTTTTCGCGCTGCAACTTTTGCTGGGCGTCGTAGAGTATCTGCAACTTATGGGAGGAGGAGGCGGTTGGATTCGGCCGTTTGCAACGAAGAGCAGGTGGGCAACGTCAATATCCCTTAACCCGTTGCTTCTGGCACAACGTTATCGATAAGGATCCAGCCAATAAGTGACTCTCGATGAGAACTGTACATCTGATACCAGTGTTCATGCACGAGCCAGCTTGGCGTTGCGCCTCAACGATACCGACGTATTAAAATATGCAGTTGCTGCAATGCTGGCGTCCCAGGGAAAAGGATGCTGGAAGTGGCTCGAGGCAGAACAGCTAAAGAAAGGGCTAGCGCACGGCAGTAAAAAGCAGCGGCTGGCGGAGTGGCTTGGGAAGAAGATCAAGATGGAGAGGCGAGAGATGAGTGAGATGTGTCACTTTTCTAGGTTTGGGATCAACGGGTGCTATAGCTTGAGATAGTAGTTTTAGCATATAAGCCAGTATTTGTATTTTTATTTGTATTTTGCATTGTTGTAGTTAGGTATGGCCAAATAACCTTTTTTTTAATTGGCTGCTAAGCGATTGCCACGGTGAGGTTAAAATTACGAACCTTGGTGGCCATAAGCCCGACATCACGCAAAGACACCACACGAATGCCAGGCAATTCAATTCTAGAGCTCCCAAGCGAAATCCGACTACAGATTTACACCTACGCGTTCTCCTCCCCAACCGGTTATCTCTGTGCTCTACCGCGTCACGAAAACTATGAGCGCTTCACTCTCGCGCCATTCGAACCACCTAACTGTATATGCGGTGGACTAATCGCCTTGCCTCTATTGCAGACTTGCAGACTTATTAATTCGGAAGCAAGAGATGTCGTTTACGAGCACAACACCTGGGCTATTCCTTACATTGGCGACCTGCTCTGGAAATTTCGGGAATTAGACGCAGGGCTGAGCCACCGTGTCAGACATATCTGGCTTAAAGTTGACTTCACACACCGCCCCGGCCTTAGAGATACAGCAAAATCATTAGATGTTCTGTCCAGATGGGCTCAACAGGCAGGGAATTTGCAGACAGTAACGTTGAACGTAGTTGCAGGAATCGAGGAAATGATGGAAGTCATAGACTTGAGGACCTTTGGCGAACCGTTGTATTCTGCAATGGGAAGGTTCAACCCAAGGGCTGGGGAGAAACTGTTCGACGAGTACCTCAGGGTGTTGCGAGATAGTTGGGCCGAAGACCATAGCCGATGGGCAGGTGTTAAAAGGAAGTTGGAGCTACGGGTAGAATATGTAAGGGACGGTTATATTGGTGACCCAAGAGAGATGGTTAAAGAGATGCACGATGCATTTAAGGGGGAGCTATGGATCGATGGCAAGCTATGCTACAAAGACGGCGAAGAGATCCTACAACCTTTTGAGTGGGATAGCTGGGCAGGTATATTCCAGATAGCTTGGTTTAGGAACCATAGCCGCTTTTGGAGTCAATAAATAAGGAAGGGGAAAGAAGTGGTTTTATTTAGTTAGAAACGATCTAATCTGCATGCGCTCCCCACCTAAGGGGAAGTGATGGGTAGAATTTAATCAAAGCGGTTTCTTATTGTAGTCAATTGCACGACCAGCTTCCCCCCCTTTGGCGAGTTGTAGATTCGGTACGGGCGTCTAATTTCGCTTGATTGCCTACAGCCTCTCGGCAGCTGCTCGAGCTCCTCTAGCTCCTCTAGCTCCTCTAGCTACTCTACGCTTATATAAAACTTAGGCCAAGAGTATAGATACCCTCTCTATATTCTAGTAGTATAATAGGACTAAGATAGAGCGTTATATAGGGTCTGCGGCATAGAGTGTAACGAAGCCTTGTAGTAGGTACTATAGTAGACTTATTATTAGGCTAGGTATATAGGTAAATATATAACGATAAAATTTAGCTATAGAGTAAGTGCCTAACAGATTAACTCTAGTTATATTCTAAGATTTACTATAAAGAGAGAACTACTTAAGGTAGAGACTATAGTCTTTTAAATACATACTATAACTTCTGTCAGACGCTGAGCAGGCTGATGGAATGATACATATGATGCTCTATGAGGAAGGATCTCAGGGGCTCGAAGGCCCCGAGAAGATATCTACACGATGGCCCGCGCGCTGTCACGTGACACG
>Ga0307515_10019737_pt1 | contig 12097 bp, 7 predicted proteins | sample 17_EM_MG_FD_194513 | JGI IMG/M metagenome (GOLD analysis project Ga0307515, IMG submission 194513) | Populus trichocarpa ectomycorrhiza microbial communities from riparian zone in the Pacific Northwest, United States - 17_EM | ecosystem: Host-associated > Plants > Roots > Unclassified | place...
GCCAAGCGCGGCAGATGACACTGCAAGGTGATGGACTTGGTTTGACGTCCCTCATGCCGACTCTTAAAAGCCTCTGATCGCCAAAAACAATGTCAATGTCGTGGTCGCGGAGCCAAGGAAACATGTAAGGAGGACATGCCAGCGTACAGGCAACTTGTAATGGCCTTCGATTGTCGCCATGACGTCCTCATTATTGCAGGTGGGTTCACGCACTAGTATGGAGACTCCCCCCTCTGGCCAGGCACTGTTATCGCGATCTTCGCCCGCTTCCGCTTCACGACATAGACGAACCATGCCGGCGAAGAAGACCTGTTTGCGAATCGGATGTGATGGGCAAAGAGTCCATTAGAATCGACTTATGCACACACAGCGCGAGTCGGTGTATGCTTCGATTATGCTGTTAGTCCAATCTGGTTTGCTATCGGAGTTAGTGATTTCCTATCTGTTAGACATGCGACTCCTTGCACTCTAGGGTTGGAACAGGGAACCGTTATGGACCGAATCGGGCAGTGGAACACAAAAATTTCGCATGTTCACGATCACGTGATTGGAATCTCTCCCTTAAGGCTTAAGTACAACCCTCAGCGGAAGAGAAGTCAGCTCACCGTCACTTAGCGTGAAACCGAATTCCCTCATCCGCCGAAGGCTCGATATAATGGAAGTGAGAAGCAATGCGTCACATCTAGGCTTCGAAGAAGTCCATAACGTGAACTTTAGCGCATTGGCATCCAAATTATTCCGTCCATACCCCTCCACACCTCCAACTCGCCGCGCTTCCCTCTACTCCCTCCTTGTAGGCACGAATAACTTTTCAACTCATTTTGTATATCCCTTTGTTTCCCATATTTGTTTTTCGTTGTTCAGCGTGGCATAGGATAGGATAACAAGAGCAATGGGCGAGGACTGGACGTCGACAATGAAATGCTCTCACGAGTGAGGATGTACCCGACCCTTGAAATAAAATTATCGTAGTACCGCAGCTGTTTCCCATTTGCCCGCGGGACGTACGTGCTTCGGCGTGTTTTCCTGTGAAGCGTTGTTGGTAGTATATACTAACCTAGTGGGTATGGGTAATACGACCGATGGCCACCTCGTGAGGATGAGTCTAGACCGATCGATCTCAGGGCTGCTTTTGCTTTCTATTCGAGCAAGGAAACTCGGAGCCCAATTTGACTTGACAGACGTCAGCGCTTATCGACGTGCGGGCAGCCAACACCGAAGTTCGATCTCTCCTGCACCTGCAGAGCGAACAACGATGGCGACCAAGGCACCCCAAGCAATGAATCTGTGAGTACCTCGACTGCTATATAGCGCCCCATATGACATTGATCATGCCCCAAAAGCCTCTACATGAATGGTGCGGCGCTTCACTTCAAGTTAGGTCCATACCGCTCACCTCAGGTACCAAAAAGCAATCATTGTGCAGGATGTCCCAGATTTGAAGTACAAGCTGGTGTTATTTGTAGGAAGTGACCCGATAGAATTAGAGAGGAAAGATAACTGGACGTGGACACCAGTCCAGCGCCCGTATGTCCTCCGTCTTCTTACTACGTACACTCACCAAAGCCTGTGAGTATATAGAAATATTTCTTCGACATCCAAGATGCGCGTAGAGATTCAAATTAAGAGCGGTCATGTACCGTGGGCGAAGAAGGACCAGAATATCAAGGACATCGACCTTCAAAAGCTTTTTGACGAGTACTGGACCTCTAAAGTGCACAATCTTACAGTTCAGGGTCGGTCATACTCCCCAACTGGTCTGCTCAAAGCTGATACGGAAGCGCAGAGGTCGTTGTTGTTGGAAAGTTTCGCTGCTTGTTTGAATTACGTTTCTCTCCGAGCCCTACAGTCTGTCTCTTGGCAGCCGTCCATCGCGTCCGGCTAATAATGTCCGTATAGGCTGAATCTCTTCATTCATTGCTCGAAGAACTCGAAGAATTGTTAAAGGAACACTCCCCGATGATAGGTTCAACGACAGAGAGGACTGTGGACAGGGCTATCAAATACGGAACTGTCTTTGCTGAGGTTAGTCCTCCCAAATGAGAACTAGCGAGAAACTGACGCCTTCTAGTTGAACCCTGTCTCAAAGGCTGTCTTCGGTCTTGCCAGCGTCACGTTTGAGGTTCGTGCCCGCTGCTGGCGTGTCAGGAACAGAGCTAATGCTCGACTATTCAGCTCTTGAAGGAACAAAATACATATGATCAGATGCCCTCGGCCCTCTTGAATCGGTTGCAGCGCATCTTGCCATTGGGGAAGAAGGTCGCAGACGATATCGTCTGCGAAGAGACAGAAATTTTGGAGAAGGTTGTCCGGCGAATGTTCGAAGTGATGCGAATGGTCGCGGAATTCTCATGCAACTATGTCAAAGGTAGGTGGTCATGTCCTGGATTTGGCAAGTACTAATGATCACAGCGAGAACGGTTGGTGGGATGGCCAACCCAGAGAAGATCGAAGAAATGGACAGAGAGTTGACGAAGGTCATTGAGGACTTCAACCATGCAGTGGATGTTGAGGCGCTTCGCCTAGCTAAAAAGAGTGGTAGGCACTTACTTCGCTTACCTGGTGATCATTCATTCTCAATGGTTCGTGTAGAGCAAGAGTTTTTGCTTACGCGACTCAAACGTGTCGAGACCGGTTATGACTTGAAACTCTGCTGTATGGAAGGCACCCGCGAAACACTCTTGAATCAAATCATGGTGTGGGCGACCAATGAATCGTATACGAGCAATCTATACTGGATCCACGGCTTACCCGGAATTGGCAAAACGTCATTAGCTCATTCAATTTGTAAAAAGCTTCACAATAAACAGCGCCTCGCCGGAGCGTTTTTCTGCCAAAGGGATGACGCAAACATGAGCGAGCTCAGGAATATCCTTCCTACTCTCATCTCCAAACTCGCCGAAATCTTCCCCCCCTTCCGAAGCATCGTGGCAGACCGCCTTCGCAGCGACCCAAATTTGACATCCAAGTCGATGGAAGACTCTCTCTTCCTTGACTTCATCTGCGACCTTCCTCATCACCCAAAATACACTCTCGTCTTTGTCATTGACGCACTCGACGAATGTGGTGACGATCAAGATCGTCCAGTCCTCTTGAAGGTTCTGAGCGAGGCAGTTGCACATGCTCCATGGCTCAAAATTATCGTCACCAGTCGACCAGAAGACGAAATCCAGCATTTCTTTAATCGCCTCCCTCGATCGTCATATTCACCGTATAATCTGGCTACGGATCAAGATGCCGAAGCTGATTTACGAACGTTCGCCCGAAGCCAGTTCGATTCAGTGACCAAAGCGTGGTGTCTGCCCACCCCTTGGCCAGGACAACCGCTCTTTGATCGAGTTATCTCTCGGGCGAACGGCCTGTTCATCTTCATCAAGACTCTTGTTCTTGCCCTTAGGCGATGTGAAAACCTCGAAGAGACTTTGAAGGTGGCCTTGCAAGACTCAGGCCTGAAACCTCTATACAACCTTTATTCCAGTATATTGAAAACACGAAGGGTGCCAAACAACGACGAGTTCCGGCAGATGATTGGAGTGCTCCTTACAGCGACTCCGCATCGCACACTGAGTGAGGATTCGATTGCTGAGCTGGCAGGAGTGATGCCCAATCTGGTCAAAAAGTGGGTGAATGATCTCAGCTCCCTGCTACATCGAGACGAGGTGGCCAATGGAGGAATTCGTGTCCGGCATTTGTCGATTTCGGAGTTCTTTGTCAGCGATCACTGCGCTTATAAAGTGAATATCGAAGACGCGAACACACAGCTGGGAAGTGCTTGCCTCAAGACGATGATGGAACAGCTCCGTTTCAATATCTGCAATCTCGACGACTCTCGACTTGCTAATGCAGATATCAACGATCTCCCATCCCGAATCGAAGAGCACGTTTCCGACGCTTTGCAATATAGTTCTCTCTACTGGTCAAATCACCTTTGCTTTACTCCCGACAATGGAGCTCCTTGCGTGTGGGGAAAGTTGAAGGGATTCTTCGAAGGGTTGTATGGACTATTTTGGGTTGAAGTATTGAGTATCATGGGAATGGTCCCGATTGGTGCTCCAAGCCTGCGACGAGTGATCTCTTGGGCCAAGGTGAGCTCAGCTCCGAGTTGTCACCTGTGAAAATGATTCCAACTGGATGTAGAATGGCGATTCAAATGTTGTTCAAAGAATCCAGGATGTTTGTCGTTTCATCATCACCTTCCACCACCCCATCTCTATCAGCACTCCGCACATTTATATTTCAACGGGACCCTTCCTACCTTCACAGTCACCTTTATCGAGCATCTTCAACAAGTGGTTTACTAAAACCATCAAGATGCAACGAGGGAAATTGTTGACATGGCCAGCGCCACCATTGCAATGGATTGGACACACCGAACCTATCACTTCCATCAGCTGTTCCCCAAATGGGTACCACATTGTGACCGGATCCATGGACAAGACGATACGCATCTGGGATGTCGAGACTGGTGCTACAGTTGGCAACCCACTGAATGGTCACATTGGCCATGTGGTATCCGTTGCTTACTCTCCCGATGGGCGTCACATCATCTCTGGATCCAATGATACGACGATTCGGATCTGGGATGCTGAGACTGGTGCCCCAGTTGGCAGGCCGTTAAAGGGGCATACAGGTTGGGTGCGGACTGTTGCTTACTCTCCTAATGGGCAGCATATCATTTCCGGGTCTGATGACGAGACCATTCGAATCTGGGATGCTGAAACCCGGGCAGCAATTGGCACACCTCTGAAGGGGCACACTGGATCCGTGCTGTCTATTGCTTACTCTCCCAATGGGCAACATATCATATCGGGATCCGGTGACAACGCCATTCGAATCTGGGATGCCAACACTGGTGCTGCAGTTGGCCACCCTCTAGAGGGGCACACTGGCATTGTGTGGTCCGTTGCATACTCTCCCGATGGACGGCGTTTCGTCTCTGGGTCCGCTGATAGCACTCTTCGAATCTGGGATGCCAAGACCGGTGCTGCAATTGGCAGGCCTCTGGAGGGGCACACAGATGCCGTGCAAATTGTTGCTTACTCTCCGAATGGGCAGCACATCATATCCGGATCTCGTGACAACACCATTAGAATCTGGGATGCCGAGAATGGCGCAGCAATTGGCACGCCTCTACAGGGACATATCTGGGATGTGAACGCTGTCGCCTATTCTACCAATGGGGAGCACATCATCTCGGGATCCGGTGACCTCACCATTCGAACCTGGGATGCCAAGACCGGTACTGCATTGGGTAACCCTGTGGCGGGGCACGCTGCTGGGGTGGCCTCTGTGGTTTACTCTCCCGATGGACGATACATCATCTCTGGGTCCCTTGACAGGACCATTCGGATATGGGATGCCGAGACTGGTGCTACAGTTGGCAAGCCTCTACAAGATCGCACTGACGTCGTGTGGTCCGTTGCTTGCTCTCCCAATGGACGACGCATCATCTCTGGGTCTCGTGATGGGACCATTCAAGTCTGGGACGCTGAGATTGGTGCTGTAGTAATGAGACCTCTAGAGGGACATACCGGGGAAATACCATCCGTTGCTTACTCTCCCAATGGGCAACGCATCATCTCTGGCTCTGTAGACAGCACCATTCAAATATGGGACGCCGAAACCGGTTCTGCGATTGGCGAGCCTCTAAAGGGCCACACGTCCGATGTGCTGTCCATTGCATACTCTCCTAATGGGCGGCGCATCATCTCTGGATCCAATGATAAGACCATTCGAACCTGGGATGCCGAGACTGGTGCTGCCATCGGCCACCCTCTAGAGGGGCACCCTGGCAACGTGTGGTGTGTAGCTTATTCTCCTGATGGGCAGCACATCATCTCTGGATCTGATGACGGGACCATTCGGATCTGGGATGCTGATACCGGTGCCGGAATTGGCAAGCCCCTGGAGGGACACGCTGACGGTATCCGGTCTGTTGTTTACTCTCCCAGTGGGCAGCATATTATATCTGGATCCTTTGACAGAACCATTCGAGTCTGGGATGCCAAAACCGGTGCTGTAATTGGAAAGCCTTTAATGGCGCATGCCGACCCTGTGGCGTCCATTGCTTGCTCTCCTGATGGGAAGCACATTGTCTCTGGATCTTTGGACAGCACAATCCATGTATGGGACCTGTTTCAACATCCGCCTATCCAATCATCCTTCTCTTGCAACCGGGCCCATGCCGATTGTTGTGCACAACCAGATGTGAATGGTTGGGTCAAAGATTCAAAGGATGGTTTGCTATATTGGGTACCTCCAGATTGTCGTACAGGTCTGCATTCACCCGCTGTCCTGACAATCCCACCGACATCTCACACTCGATCGGTTACTCTTGATTTTGATGACTTTGTGTTTGGGACCTCTTGGACCCAGATTTTCAACAGTACATAACCCTAGGTTTTCTCCTCAATCTCTGCTTGAATATTGGTTTATTAATGTCTCTTTGGAATTGCGCTTGTAGTTTCGTCTTCGTTAGTGTCGCAGATAGGCAATCCCCTTTATGCAGAGGTGAAATATAGTTGAAGAGTGAGACAACCTGGCTCTTGCATGTTGTATGAGGGTTCATGATCCGGACTTCCAATATTTTGGAGGTGCCCCCTTGAGGCCTTGACGGGTTTACAATATTTTTCGGTCCACAACACTATCTCTTTGCAGAGTGTCTCAAGCCTTTGGTGGTGACCCAGGTCACCTCGGTGCCAGAACAAGTTGCAGTTGGGTTCGACGTGGTTATTGGCGGCTCCGAAAAACGCCCTGTGGACCCATCGAATGAACACTTGTAGTACCCAATATTGAACATATATGCTGACCCTGTTGTGCTTCAATCGATGCACGCCTCCAGATTTTCCCACGTACTCTGCATGGTCTAACTGACATATTTAACTGGTCCGCCCATCCAATAGCTAGAAATATCCAATTGTGAGCTCAGCAATCCTGACTCAGTTTTCGCGTGGTGAACTGTACTACCGAATACATTTTTCACACGGCTTGCGAGCTTTACATGTAGTGCAAGTGCACTCCATTTGTCTAGCGGTGATGCTTTCCCAAGGGTCGCATTCAGCCACAGTCGGTGGGGTCTAAGCTGGAGAACCGGATATTCCAATCTAACAGCAGGTAACGCTGTAGGTATTCGATGCTCAGCAGTGAATATACCAAACGCTAAATGTATTTACCTGTAGGTATTCGACTACAGGCATATAAGCAAATGAAGTAACAACTAAATAATCATGTACTTACTGCTCAGCGGTGAATATACCAAACGCTGAGCAGAGATCAATCAGACACAAGTACAGGGTATTAAGTATAAATCCGGGGCTGCGGTGCGAAAACAAATGTGTCCATGGGGCGAATGTTCACGCAGAACATCAACTGACCCCCGATGATGCCGGAGCATCACATGCAGCATCCCGCCGTGTTCTGATACCTTTATCCAGATGGCGTTGCATGGCGGAACTAATATTCCAACACAATCATTTACGCCCGTGCACAATTTACAAGAAATATTTGTGAATTATATACATGCGCCAACGAGACTACAGATAGAAAGATACATGCAAAAAAATATTTAAGTACATTTGGTTGTTGAGATCAAAGTTGGAGGTCCTGTCCCACGCAGCCATAAATATATCATTTGGTGTATCATCGGGGGGGATCGGCGGACCGGAACTAATCCAAGCTACTCTACATGGTCATGCTCTTCCTAGAATACAGATCAAACAAATCCTCCTTGACAACTTTGACCGACCATCTTTGTAGGGGTGTCTGCGCCAGTGCTAGTCAAATTGGAAGTGAGATCAAACCCAGGCCCATCAAGCCTCGAAGAGCATCTCTTTGGAAATGCCAGCACGTGTACTGTAACGGTTTATATCGAACTCTATTTGAGGAGGTAGGGAATTCAGAATGTAACAGGTTTGTTATCTCTGCCAATGGGTTTATTCGATTTCCCGGGAATGTGTTTTGCGTACAGATGCTGTCGCCGAAGGTGAAGGGTGGATGGGCTCATACCAAGTAGATTTGAGTAAATACCTCCACCAATATATGAAGACCGTAACACTGGCGAGAATTCCTCCCATTCACCGCCGTGCATCCCATTCTCGGCTCCATGTAGGTACGGTTATTCCCAATGTACCCTAAGATCCCGAAGATTTAAAAATAGGTCTGAAGAGACGTATCAACCTGTCGTGGCACAGGGGTAGCGCAGCGGAGGCTCCTTCAAAAAACTCAATAATGCTTCGTCGCCCATCTGCTATTCATTCGTCCCTTGACCTCGACTTTGACTAAACCTCGACTTGCAACTACCCAGATGTCCACGTCGTTTGTGGTCTTTGTGGGTAAGAGCAAGGGACTTAACGACATACTATCCCTCTCTTGACCCGTCTACGTTCGCGTGGATGCGTGTGGAAACAAGGAACGAATGGATCGATCGCGGATGGACGTTCGGGTGTTGAACAAAACACAATGCCTCTCGTTGCTCTTCGCCATGAAATGCGTTGTCCACATGTGCATTCATTGGGCTGCTGTGAGGAGGAAACGAGGCGTTTGTACTAGTGACTACCGAAAAATTATAGATCTCTGTCCTCTATCATATCAATCGCCGGCCGAATACGAGGGAGACAACAAACACATATCGAACATTCGTAGAAAATTATTCGGTTTATATGACAGCGGGGCCATCACTCCCGCCCAGAGAGCACCAGCCATATGAGTGGCGACTCTGGCCGCTCGGGCAAATGCGGTTGCCGGGGTTTCTCCGGGGGAGTTGGGTGGTGGACTACGATACGAACACCAACGGAGTTGTATCTGAACAAGAACGAAGATAATTTATTCACACCTCCGTGTAGCTCGCAATCGTTCCACTCTATATCTCGACTATATCATGTGTTATCTTCCATAGAAACCATATATACATGGGTTCCGGGGTGCAAAAAGTCCTCTTATGCCTAAGCTTACGAGTTTATGTTGAGAACAGAGGTGATAGAATCAAATAGGTGTCATGAAGTCCTCCAAATTCATCAACCGGGGTCCAAGCGTTTCTTCAGCAACACCCAGTAGAGTCTTTCTTCTGTGGCTCGGATGGGAGAATCAGTGACGTCCGTCCCGAGGGCTTGACGTTGCTCTTATCCGCAGTGGAAGAAAGAGACTTGCTTGCAACGATATTATAGATGTTTTCAAGCAACTCCTCGAAAGCAGCATCAATGTTCGTCGCATCCAACGCAGACGTCTCAATGAATAGAAGCTTATTGGCCACTGCGAAGTTGACATTCACCACGATACCACTCTAATATAGATATGGCCTACCTGAAAATTCCTTGGCTTCCTCTGTTGTGACCGCCCGGATGTGCTTGAGGTCACATTTGTTACCAATAAGGGAGATTACAATTTGAGATTCGCCAAAATCCTGTGCTTTCCTCAGCCACTCTCGAATATTGACAAAAGTTTCGGGCTTGGTGATATCGTAAACAAGTAGTGCCCCAACAGCTCCTCTGTATTGGCTAGACGACAAACTCAAATGGAGGCGCAGATTCTCAACGACTGTACGTACAACGCTGTGATAGCTTGGTATCGCTCTTGACCAGCCGTGTCCCAAATTTGGGCCTGCAGTTTCTTCCCCTAAGACCCAGTAAGAGATGTCTGAGTGAGGGCTATGGTCTTGGACTTGCCTGTATATCCATTACACGGGTTCCAAAGTCTACGCCGATAGTGGACTTCGAATCTTGCACGAAGGTATTCTGAGTAAAGCGTAGGAGGACTGGAATGGCCGACGGTCATATTGGGCTGGCTCTTTCTTCACAATGACCCATGGGAGCTACATACTATTCCTGCGTTTTGTGTACCTGATCATAATCACATACGACTCCTTTGGGAATTTACTTACGATTTTCCTACACCGCTGTCGCCTATGAGGAGGATCTAGGGAAGTCGAGACATTAGAATGACTTGCACGTGTGTAGCAATATTGATGCATAGTGGCACGAAAGTCATTGGTGAACTACCTTGAAGATATAGTCGACGTTCTGCTCTGCCATAGCGCGGCGCTCGTTTCCACGGATACGTGTTTGGGGGGTGGCAACAAGTGAAGTATGCAAGTCAAATGCTGAATGAAACGCCGCGAGGCGTGGCTTATTGTCCAACTCGGGTTTGGCGGAGAAAGCAAGTTGTAATGCAGCCGACCCTTGGACTCGGTCCCTGCAGCGCTTGAACAGATAATCGTGGAAAAAGCTTGAAGATGTCAGAACACGATGTCAAGCCCATTACCTACGCTCAGGAGCGCCGCATAATCAACTACGTTGATGAGAAGAGCTTAGAAATCTCCAGAGCATATCAGAAGAGGTCAATTTCCGCTCATATTACCTTGTATGTGGTCTCTAAACGCTTCTTTTGCATTAGAAATCTCCCAAGCTCCAAACTTCGGACACTCTCCGCCTTATTGGACGCGTGGCGTCCTCTGATATTCGATTTGGTCATGCGTGTACCTCCTTTAGAGCCGTCTGGACGATCGAGGATACTCTTGATGCTCAAAATGACAGGAGACTTGTTGGATGCGATTCCCGGATACTCGCCATTTTCAGGGATGAATATCGCAGAAGAGGAAGAGCTACCGGCTGTTTCTGATACCCAGGATGGCGATGAATCACCGTTGGAGTCCCTATATCAGTTCCTTACGGAGCTTGATCAAGCTTGGGTAGCATGTCTCCGTTGCCAGGCCTGGGATCATGTCAATAGACGAGGTGTTGACGTCGAGCTTGAGTTGGACGAGGGAGAGGAAGTCGAGGGTGCCATGGGTGATGACCCATACGACGATAATCGGAAGGCAGGAGTCCCTGATCGTCCAATCTCAAATACGCCACGAATGGCGAGCTTGACGAGCACAGATGAAGTCCGACTACGCAGCATGCTTGTCACAGGGATGGGCGCAGTTGAAGACTGGCTCGAAGATGCACCCACTGCAATGAGGTCGTTTGCCGCTCTCTTTGAGGAGACTTTTGAGTACCTCGATCGACCTTACCGCGTGTCCTAACCCTTGTTTCATATACTACGTACGTCTAGTAAGTACCACATGTTTATATATAGTGGAATCTACACATAACTTGGTTCAGACAGGGAGCCTTGAAGGTAACACCTCGCCGTTCGACATTTAGGACAAGTCTATAGTCGTCCATAAACACGATCACCTCCTTCTGCTGCCCTCTGTGCCCCATTCTCCGTCAACAATACAATAAGGAGTCTAGCTCGCCCTCGATCGGACTGTCAGCGCCAGCGTCACCTTGCTGACACCCTAATCCCTCTGATTCTCATCCCATTGACAAGGGGGTCACCAATGTCTAAAATTGTTGAACCCCATGCGTACGCGGCGCGCTCATATGTCGCTCTGGCAGGCATTACAAAAAAAGGAAGAAAGAAGAAGAAGACAATTGAAGAACGTACTAGCCAGCAAGTATTCCAGACCATTCGAGACTCTGCTCTATTGGTGGCGCAATTTTGAACAGCAAAAACCACACCTTGTCAGTCATCGCGGTCGCGGTGGTGGGCGGGATTGCTTCCGCTTGCTGCATAATGCACAGTAATCACCCCCGTTTCGCGGCCGCAACCCCAGGGTAAATATTCAACCAATCCCGATTCGAATTCGAAGTCGTCCTCTGTTTCTGTCGCGCTAAACTGCCAATCAGTAATCGACATTGGACATCGACATCGACATCGAGAAGAGAGGTAGACGGCGTCAAAATGCGAAATGGTGCCAATGGGGTATTGGATTTGTTGTTTTGGCTATTGTAACCGGGTTACGGGTCGCGAGTCTCGCAGGTCGCGTGGGGACCGCAACGGAGAAACGGGAAATATTCTGAGGTTTTTTTAGTGCTGGTCACGATTCCAAAAAAGATTCATGGTGCCCGAGCGTATTCGCTTCTCTTCTCTTTCCCTTTCTCTTCTCTTCTCTTCTCTTGCTCCTTGCTTCGTAGCATTTGAGGGAAATGATCTATCCAAAAGGTAAATGTAAATGTAAATGTAGGCGTGGGGATCTGAGAAATTGCATTCAGCGTATCAATCATTCTCATTCGATTGAAAATGTCATATACATTGCTAAACCGATGCGTACGGACAA
>Ga0307515_10019739_pt1 | contig 12097 bp, 1 predicted proteins | sample 17_EM_MG_FD_194513 | JGI IMG/M metagenome (GOLD analysis project Ga0307515, IMG submission 194513) | Populus trichocarpa ectomycorrhiza microbial communities from riparian zone in the Pacific Northwest, United States - 17_EM | ecosystem: Host-associated > Plants > Roots > Unclassified | place...
ACGGATAAGCTATATATACTCTAGCAGCTATACTAAAAGTAGTATAGGTAACGATATAACGATAAGCGGGAAGATTTCTATATATAGTTAGATAAATAAGTTATCTAAGACTACCTAATTATAGAGAAGGCTATAACTTATATTAAGGGAGCCTTAATTATAATATTAAAGGATCTAGGGGAATAATTAGGGGACTAGAGAAGTAAGAAGCGCATTTTAGTACCTATAAATAAAGTTATAACGTTTAGATTAATATAATAAAGGTTTAAACTTAAAGATAAAAACAAGTTAAGAGTTAATTTAAAGCACCTAGTATATTATACGCTATTATAGATTATATATATAGATAATATATAAAATATATATAAGAATCCAAAAAAACAGATTTAGAAGTACCCTATAAGGATATATTAGGCGCTAGATAAACAATAGTATAAAAATACTAAGTATATATACGGCTAGTATCTAGTAGAAGTTTAGGAGTTAGGAGACTTAATACTTTAACTAAAAAGATTCCTTATAGAAGAATACTTAGATAAATAATAGTAGTAGAAATACCTAGAGAATATATATTTATAGTATATAGAGGACAAAAAGCAAACTAGGTATTAGCTAAAGAGCGAGCTAAATATAACAGGATTAAGTAGCTAATAGTTAAGAAAAGTAAAGGCCTATAAAACTAAAGGAAGCTAGTAGTAGAGCCTTAAACCCTTAAAGGAATTTAAGGACAACACCTAAATTTACAAGTTAATTAGTAAGATTAATAGTTTAAAGTATTAATAGATAGTAGAGTAATGCGAAACTATATCTTACTAATAGCAGTTAAAAAAAATAGGATTATCTTATAGGTAGAAGAAACAATTTTACCTATTAATTATAATTTTAGGGGATCTAATAACCTATAGAGGAGGGATTATTAACCTTAAAACAGGATTTATTTAGATAATTATTAAAGGAAAACGAATTAAGATATCTTTTAATATCCTACTATTAGGATAGGATAAGGCAGTATTAGGAATATAATCTAAAGATTAATTGGATTATAGATTAGGTTAATATTAGAGAGATATAATAACGTAAAATATAATAACAGACTAAGTTAGTATAGTACTAAGTTAGAGCGATATATAAAGAGACTAAGTAAGGCTTAAGTTATATATTTGTCACGGATTCCGGCCTGGCGGCCCTTAGCGAGCCTTGGCACCCCACAGTATATAGAGTGCTGGTCCCTTCGCACCTCTTTACACCTTCGTGCAATATCCTGTCGTGTACCATAGTCAATGCTACGACGTTCACAGAGCCTCCTAACCTCGTTCCGTGACATCATATTGCACCCCAACGGCTCGCATAGGCCTCCCTACCGCCATGGAGCCGGCACGACGACTTTAACCCGTGCCAACCGTTGGACGACGATTCGATCCCTTAATCCACCTCTCAATGCTACCGCATCGACGTCCCTGTCTACTACTGCCTCTACGATTCTACTGCCTGCGCACACGACTACGACAACGCCTATCCAATACCAGCACCTACGCCTGCGCCCGCTGTGAGTAATACCAGCACCTTCCGCTGTGAGCAAGACCAGCACCTCTCGCTGTCTGCTGTGAGGATACTACTTCGACCTAGGACTGCAAACAGTCATCTACGACTCAACGAGCTTAGAAGAATAGTCACAAGATACCTTAGACATCGAGCCATCAATTTACCTATCGAATTGTTACACCCTCGTCAACCGTTCGAGCAACGTCTGCCAGCGAACACCTCTAACAAGCTCTGCCAGTCACCAGCGAGCACCACAGCACCGTACGGAGGGAGGATCTACCTCAAGGGACTTCGGCTTTGTATTAGGGGGGGGTAGTGTCACGGATTCCGGCCTGGCGGCCCTTAGCGAGCCTTGCCACCCTACAGTATATAGAGTGCTGGTCCCTTCGCACCTCTTTGCACCTTCGTGCAATATCCTGTCGTGTACCATAGTCAATGCTACGACGTTTACAGAGCCTCCTGACCTCATTCCGTGACAATATTAAAGAGATATTATAAGTATAGTAAAAAGCTATAGAGCCCAGAAAGTAAAAAGCTAGTAGATTATATAGTATAAGACTATAAGATAGAGTTAAAACTAGGAATAAGTCTAAGGTTCTTTTTAACCTATAAGCTTATTTAAGAGAAGTTAAAAGCACTTAAAGAGTTTATCTAGGAGAACTTATAAAAGGGATATATTAGACTATTATAGTTATTAGCAGAATATCTAGTATTATTTATACTAAAGAAGAATAGAAAACTTAGGCTATATATTAACTATAGGTAGTTAAATAGCATTACTTAGAAGGATAAGTATTTTTTACCCTTAATTAGCGAAATCTAGGACTAAATAGGTAATGCGTAAATCTTTATAAAGATAGATCTAAAATAGGTATACTATTAGATTAAAATTAAGGAAGGCGATAAATAGAAGGCAGCCTTTAGGTTAAAGGAAGGACTATATAAACTAATAGTTATATAATTTGGGTTAATAAATGTACTAGTAATATTTTAGAAGCGAATTAATAGTGTATTAGAAGAACACCTTAATAAGTTTATTATAGTATACCTTAACGATATTATTATCTACTTAATAACTAAGGAAGAATATAAAAAATATGTTAAATAGGTCCTAAAGAGACTATAAGAAGAATAGATACTAGTAGTAATTAAAAAATATAAGTTCTTTACTAGAAAGACTAATTTTATTAAATTTATTATTAAACTAGGTTATATTAGTATAGACCTAAAGAAAACTAATGCTATAGTAAGTTAGTAAGAACTAGAAAATATAACGCAGTTAAGGTTATTTTTAGGGTTTTATAACTACTATAGAAGGTTTATAGTATAGTGGTTAAAGAATATTAAACCATTTACTAGGCTTATAAAGAAAGAGGAACTATAGGTATAGGGAAATAAGTAAAAAAAGCTATTTAAGGAATATAAGGAATTGTTTACCTAGGAGCTAATCCTTAAGATTTATTAACTAGGATTAGATATAGTTATAGAAATAAATATATTAGACTTTATACTAAAAGTATATTTACTATAAAAGTATAAAGATATATAGCACCTAGTGGTATACTATAGTTGGAAAATCATACTACTAGAGTTAAACTATAACATCTATAATAAGGAGTTATTAGGTATAATTATAGCACTTAAGGAATAAAGAGCATTCTTATAAGGCGTAGAAAAATTATTTATAGTTAAAACGGATTATAAGAACCTAATAGGGTTTTAAATAATAAAAGAACTTAATTATAGATAAGTTAAATAAGTAGAGATACTTATAGAATACTATTTTAAGATTTAGTATACTAAAGGGACTAAAAATATAAGAGTAGACGCTTTAAGTAAAAAAGCTAAATTATAAAATAATAAGAAACTATTAGGAGTAATACTACGCAGAGATAAGGACGGACTGTTAGGTAACAAAGTTACCTCGCCTATATATATTGTTCCGCACAGCTATGTCTAGCATTAAGCCAGTCACTCATTTACCTTTTATAGGTTTGTATGGCTAAGTAGTGCGGAGCTTATTACCTTATATAGTGACTAGCTTAATACCCGGGGCCTTATAGGTTCGAACCTCATTCAAACCCTAGGCTGACTTAGGGACAGCCTAGCCAGTCCTATAACCAAAGCGTAAGGCGGCCTCTTTAGGTGCCATACTGTAGCTGCTAGAGGTCTAGTATATATTATACGCGATATGCATATCCGCGAGCCGGTATTGCGACTAAAGCTTAGCACTAAGCCGCGCTCTTAAGCCTCACCACTATTACGGACGCTTTAAGTACAATATTACAACTACTTAGAGAAGAGTCGGAAGAAGCTAGTTGGTTAATAAAAGCACGGTCTAGGATAGAGCCAGTAGAACTATATAATAAGGAATAGTAAGCGAGTTATATAATATTATACGCAGTGTATGCAGTATATAAGAGGAATGTATATATAACACGTATAACACGTATATTACGTATAAAAAGGATTTCTTAGGAGTACGGTTATATATTTAAGGACCCTTAATCCCTACCTAGATAGTTCCTTCCTTATAGTAATTCTTAGAATATAATTAGAGTTAATCTGTTAGGCAACTACTTCACTAGTTATTATTACGTTATTAACTTTAATTTACATTACCTATACACCTAGCCTATTAATAAGCCTATTGTAGTACTTACTACAAGGTTCCATTACACAATCACTACCTAGTTATAGTATTAAATATAGAAAGTTAAACAATATGCTACTAAAAGCAGCCACCACAACGCCATTAACGGCGGCAACTACTTTAAGGTTAGGAGGCGATACTAGTATAGCAGATACTAACTCGCAATAACCTATAACGGTTAAATAACTATAAAAGATAGTTAACTAGTTAATAGAGAATAATGCAACACTTAAATAAAGGATTAATAAGATAGGGGTAGCGAAGATTAAGTTACCTTTAATTAAGAGATTCTTAGGGGAGAGATTAAAACTTAAAGGATTCCTTACGCAAATGCACTTTAAAGTTATATAAAAAGGAGTAAAACTACTAACACCTATAGATCGAATAGTATATATAGGACTATTCCTATTAGGAAGGGCACTTAAATAGTTTAAGCCTTACCTTATAGAAATATAGGCAAATAGAATAACAACTACTAACTAAGAGATGCGGTTTATATTCTTAAGTTAAGAAGAGTTTACAGAGTAACTTATATAAATGTTTAGAGACCTAAAGGCAGTCACTATAGCGGAAAGAAAACTCTAAGATATTATATAATAAACCTTAGTAATAGAGTATATAATACAGTTCTAAATATTAGCTATATAAGTTAAGTAGAATAATAAGGCGCTTATAGCACAGTATAACTAGGGACTTAAGGCTAAAGTTTAGAATATAATTATTCTAATAGAAGATGCGGATACCCTAAGAGATTTAATAGATTAAGTGATTAAGATTAATAATAGGATCTTCTAAAGGGAATAGGCTAAGAGAGGTTAGGATAGAGTTTTATAGTTATATAAGGCGTAGAGTACGCAATAACTAAAGCTAAGTTAAAAACTATAGTATAGCGTAAAGCTAATAGACCTAAGTAGTACTAAAGAAACCTATAAGAGATGGAGTAAGAAACTATAAAAACCTAAAGGTTAAGGATTTAGTAATTATAGGACTAAGGAATAAAGGCTAAACTAGGGATCTTAGTAGTAGAAGATGTTTAGGCGGACTCTATAGTAAAGTTAGTAGTTTAAAGACAGAGCTTATATAAATTGCGGGAAATAAAGTTACTTTATAAGGGATTATAAAGATAGTTAGAGTTACTATATAATAAAGGGAACTTAACTAGTATAAGATATATATATATAGAGGGATAATAGTATACTATAAGGAACAAAAGAATATTTAATTAGAAGTTTTACGTTTTATTATAATAACATATACCAAATTTATAAGGATGCTAAGTATAGCGGAAGCTATTAGCTATAAAAGCCAAAATCTATAAAGTATAAAGGGATTAATAAACCATCGCGCAGACTAGATATTAAAGATAACGAGTTTAATATAGGCGAAATATTTACAGATAACGAGGCAATAAAGGTAGCTTACTAGGAGCGTATAAACCTTAAAGAAGTTATAATAAAAGTAGTGACTAAGACCGCCATAAAGAAAGGTTTAATAACGGGCATTATAATACCGTTAGATACGGCATCTATTACTTTATAAGATGGAAGGAGTAATATCTAAAGAGGATTAAGTAAGCAGACGACTGCTAGTGCTAGCTTACTACTTAATAAAGGTAAAAAGCCAAAGGCTTAAGATTCTTAAGACGAGATAAGAGATAACTAAGATTCTTAAGATAAGATAAGGTATACCTAAGGACCTATAACAGATAAAAACCGATGGAGTAGGGCAGTAGCTTAGTTCAAAAATATATAAATAAGCTTAGGATAAAAGTTTCCTATAGCACAAGATTCTTAAGACAAGATAAGTAAGATTTAAGACTCTTAAGATAAGATAAGAATACTATAGACGCCTAATTAGACTAAGGCGGGAGCTAAACTTAAGTTAGAAGCAAGCTTAGGATTAAGAATCTTATAGAACTAAGATTTTAATATATAAATAAGGACTACTAACAAGATTAAGAAGTAAGAAGACTTTAAGGATCTACTTATAAGACGCGAAAAGAAAGAAACTATAGAGGAGTTTAGAGAAAGAATTACCTTATAATAAGAGTAGAAACTAAATAAGAGATCTAGTATACTAGGTCGTATAAGGGATAGAATACCTATATAAAGAATTACTAATAGGCCTAGAGCAGGTACACTATAAGCTAAGTGGCTTATTAAACTAAAATAAGAAGAGGATTTAGGGATTCTAACTAGGTTTAAAGAACGATATATAAAAGGCTATTATAATATAGTAATAAGAAGATACTTCCTTATGGATAAGCCGTATATACTTAAAGGGCTGTACTAAAAGTGGTATAGGCAACGACATAATAATAAGTGGGAAGATTTCTATATATGGTTAGACGAAAAAGTTATCTAAAACCACTTAATTATAGAGAAGGCCATAACTTATATTAAAGGAGCCTTAATTATAACATTAAAGGATCTAGAGGAGTAATTTAAGGACTAAAGAAGCGAAAGACGAATCTTAGTACCTATAAATAAAGTTATAACGCTTAGATTAACACGAGAAAGGTTTAAACTTAAGAATAAAGATAAGCTGAGAGTTAACCTAAAACACTAAGCACATTATATACTATTGTGGATATTATATATAAATAATACGTGTAATATATATAGAGCACCTAAAGATAAAAACCAAAAGTATCTAATAAGGATATCTTAGATAACAGACGAGGCGAAATATTAAAACGCTAAGTATATACATAGTTAGCACCTAGTAGAAGTTTAAGAATAAGGGGACTTAATACTTTAGCTAGGAAGATTCCTTACGGAAGAATGCCTAGATAAATAATAGTGGTAGGAATGTCTAGAGAACACCTATCTATAGTATATTAAAGACAAAAAGCGAACTAAGTATTAGCCTAAGTTGGACTAAGTATAAGCAGGATTAAGTAGCTAGTAGTTAGGAAAAGTAGAGGCCTATAGGACTAAAGGGAACCAGTAGTAGAGCCTTAAACCCTTAAAGGAATTTAAGGTTAACACCTAAATTTATAAGTAAAATAGCAAGATTAGCAGTTTAAGGTATTAATAAATAGTGGAGTAATAAGGAACTATATCTTACTAATAGTAGTTAAAAAAATAGGGTTACCATACAGGAAAAAGGAGTATCCTTACCTATTAGTAATAATTTTAGGAAATCTAATAGCCTATAGAGGAGGCATTATCAATCTTAAAATAGGACCTATTTAGTTAACCATTAAAGGAAGATAAGTTAAGATATCTTTTAATATATTACCATTAAGAAATAATAAGGCAGTACTAGGGATGCCTTAGTTATAGGAATATAATTTAAAGATTAATTAGGTTATAGGTTAAGTTAATATTAAAAATACTTAACGCCGTAAAATGCAATAATAAGCTAAATTAGTATAGTATTAAGTTAGAGCGACATATAAAGAAACCAAGAAAGGGTTAGATTATATACTAAAGAGATACTATAAGTATGGCAAGAAACTATAGTCGCTAAAAAGCAAAAAGCTATTAAAGTATATAGTATAGGACTATAAGATAGAATTAAAACTAGAAATAAGTCTAAGGTTCTTTCTAATCTATAAGTTTACCAAAGAAGAAGGTAGAGTATTAAAAGAGTTTATCTAGGAAAACTTATAAAAGGGATATATTAGACTATCGCAATTATTAGCGGGTTATCTAGTACTATTCGTATTAAAGGAAAATAGTAAACTAAGGCTATATATTAACTATAGATAGTTAAACAGCATTACTAGAAAGGATAGATATCCTTTACCCTTAATTAACAAAATTTAAGATAGGATAGGTAATGCGCAAATCTTTATAAAAATAGATCTAAGATAGGCGTACCATTAGATTAGAATTAAGGAAGGCAATAAATAAAAGGTAGCCTTTAGGTTAAAGGAAGGACTATATAAGCCATTAGTTATATAATTCGGGCTTATAAACGCACTAGCAACGTTCTAAAAGCAAATTAATAATATATTAGGAGAATACCTAGATGAATTTATTATAGTATACCTTAATAATAATATTATTTACTTAATAACTAAGGAAGAATACGGAGAATACATTAAATAGGTCTTAAAGAGACTATAAAAAGAATAGATACTAGTAGCAATTAAGGAATACGAGTTCTTTACTAGGAAGACCAATTTTGTTAAACTTATTATTAAACTAGGCTAACTTAGTATAATCTAAAAAAGATTAAGGCTATAGTAAATTAGTAGGAACTAGAAAACGTTATATAGTTAAGATTATTCCTAGGGTTTTGTAATTACTGTAGAAGGTTTATAACGCAATAGTTAAAAGATATTAAGCTATTTACGCAATTAATAAAAAAAGAAGAACTATAGTTATAGGGAAAGGAATAATAAGAACTATTTAAGGAAGTTAAAAGGTTATTTACCTAGGAGCTAGTTCTTAAAATCTATTAACTAGGACTAGAGACGGTTATAGAAATAAATATATTAGACTTTATACTAGGGGCATACTTTATATAAAAGCATCCAGATAGATAGCACCTAGTAGCATACTATAGTTGGAAGATAACACTACTAGAGTTAAACTATAACATCTATAACAAGGAGTTATTAGGTATAGTTACAGTATTAAAGAAATAAAGAGCATTTTTATAAGGTATAAAGAAACCATTTATAGTTAAAACGGATTATAAAAACCTAATAAGATTCCTAATAATAAAGGAACTTAACTAAAAATAGGTTAGATGGGCAGAGATGCTTATGGAATACTATTTTAAGATTTAGTATACTAAGGGTATAGATAACACGCAAGCTAATACGTTAAGTTAAAAAGCTAAACTATAAAATAATAAAAAGCCATTAGGGGCTTTACTACGAAAAGATATAAATAGATTAATTAGATATAATTATCTAAAGATTATAGCAACTTAAGAAAATAAGTTAAAGAGAGTTTATAAGTTACTAGAGAGCTTTTAGGCATAAAGAATCTTTAAGGCATAATTAGAGGAACAGTTAAAATATTTAGGAGAAGAAATACTGTATAAGTATAGAGAGGCAAAGTATATCCTAAGAAGTATAGTAGAGCATTTTATAGAAGATTTCTATAAAGGACTAACTTAAGGACATAATAGAGCTACAGGCTTAGTGTTAAGACTTTAAAAGGAGTATATTATTAATAGAATCTAGGGTATAGTGCGGAAGGTTATAAAGGAGTATCTAAATTATTAAAGAAATAAACTAATAAGGCATAAGCTATATAGAGGGCTACAACCTATTAAAATACTAGAGAGACTATAGGAGGTCATATTATAGGACTTTATTATTAAGTTACTAAAATTAAGAGATCCTATTATAGGATAAGATTATAACGCGATCTTAGTAATAGTAGACAAGCTTATAAAGTGGGGATACTTTATAGCCTATACGGAAGAAATCTTAGCGGAAGATATTACTAGAATCTATATAAAAAAAGTGTTTATAAGATATAGAGTACTAAGTAAAATTATATTAGATAGAGATCTAAGATTTATAGCAGCATTTTAGGAGGTATTTTTAGCGGAATAAGGAGTTAGAGTAATAACTTCCACTATATATTATTTACAGATAGACAGTTAAACGGAAAGATTAAACTAGACACTAGAGCAGTATCTAAGGCACTATATTAATTACATATAGAATAATTAGGTATTACTATTACTAGTTATATAGTTTATATATAATATAACACTACAGGAAGGAATAGGCACTTTATTATTTAAGGCGAACTATCGATATGAGCTAAGAACATCATTATTGCCACATTAAGTAAAAAAGATAAGTAGCACAGCTAAGCAGAGAATGGAGACTTTAATAAATCTTTATAAAAACCTTATAGAAATAGCTAAGGTAGTACAGTAAAGAATAAAGAAATACTATAACGCTAAAAGATTTAAGGGACTAGATCTTAAGGAGGGAGATAAAGTATAGCTACTATATAAATTTTTTAAGAGTTAACAACTAAGCAAGAAATTAGACTACGTTAAACTAGGACCTTTTAAAATTACGTAAAGGATTTCACCAGTTACGTTTAAGTTAAACCTACTAGCTAGAATAAAAATTTACCTAGTATAGCATATTATAATACTAGAGCTAGTATATAGAGATATTAAGCTACTAGTTTATAAAGCAGATATATACAGAGGGCAAGAAGAGGACGAATAATAAGTTTTAAAGATTATTAGTTATAAAGACGTAGACGACAAAACATAGTATAAGGTAAAGTGGATAGGCTATAATAAGACTACCTAGGAGCTACTAAAGAATTTAAAGAACGCTATAGAAAAGGTATAGGAGTATTAGAAGAAAATAGGTTAGGTAATATTAATAAAGAAGGATCGCTAAAGAATAAGCTACCTAAGGGGGACCTAGGAAGAGCAACTGCCAAACTATTTAGAGTTATTTCCTTTATAGGAAGAGAGTTAGTTCTCTTATTACTAAGTTCCTATAGACCTTATTTTATAAGTTTCCACTCCTTAAAACAGACCTTCTTACGAACTTTTTTAAGACGAAGAAGACGGGTAGACGCTATAATCCGAGTATCTAGGGCCTTCTATTCCGTATTATAAGAACGCTTAAGCTTAGTAAGAGCCTATAATAGCTTACTATTAAGCTTTATAACAGCAGGTTAAATATAAGACCCTATAATAAATTACTTAGGGAACTTAATAACTATTAAGAATAATAGAACGCGTATACTTAGCGTTAAAGATAGAGCGAACGTTACAGGACAAATAAATATTTGCTTTAGTGCACTCCGAATAAGAAAAGGGTTACTAGGAGAAAGGACTCGCTAACGTAATATAAACTAACCCCTTTTTCGCATAACAAGAATATAGAGATAATATTATCTTACTAAGTAATAGTATGCTAGCAATAGTATAAGTATAATGCTGCGCTTATAAAGATAAAGGAGGTTTAGAAACCTTAGGAGATATAATAAGTAACAATATTAACTAAATTAATTAGACGGATATTACACCTCTAGTGAACAACTTAGAGATATTAGGAATCTTTAAGGACAAAGATAGAGAGGAGGGAGATGGTGTTACGGACGCTTTAAGTATAATGTTATAACTACTTAGAGAAGAGTTAGAAGAAGCTAGTTAGTTAATAAAAGTATAGTTTAGGATGGAGCCGGTAGAACTATATAACGAGGAATAGTAAGCGAGTTATATAATGTTATATGCAGTATACGCAGTGTATAAGAGGAATATACGTATAACACGTACAACATGTATATTACGTATAAGAAGGATTTCTTAGGAGTACGGTTATATATTTAAGGACCCTTAGTCCCTACCTAGATAGTTTCTTCCTTATAATAATTCTTAGAATATAATTAGAATTAATCTATTAGGCAACCACTCCACCAGTTATTATTACGTTGTTAACTTTAATTCGCATCACCTACACACCTAGCCCATTAACGAGCCTATTGTAGTACTTGCTATAAGGTTCCGTTAGAACCACGGGACAGGGAATTGCGCCTATAAACAGTCGCCATTGGGAGGGATGCATTATCAGGTAATAAAGTCACCTCGCCTATATATATTATTCCGCACAGCCATGTCTGGCATTAAGCCAGTCACTCGTTTACCTTTTGTGGGTTTATATGGCTAAGTAGTGCGGAGCTTATCACCTTACACGGACTAATTAGGTATAATTACCTTAGGCTAGTAATAACTTAAGAGGATAGAGAACTAAAAAGAGTCTATAAGATACTAGAGAGCTTTTAAGTATAAAGAACTCTAAAAGTATAGCTAGAAGATCTATAGATAGATATATACAAATATCAGGCAGGCCTTGCGAGCACACTACCCCTCTTTGCATTAATTGTAAGGAAAAACACTTTGCTAATAGTAAAGACTGTGAGAATCTTAGAGCAGCTAAACTAGTATATGCAT
>Ga0307515_10019740_pt1 | contig 12096 bp, 17 predicted proteins | sample 17_EM_MG_FD_194513 | JGI IMG/M metagenome (GOLD analysis project Ga0307515, IMG submission 194513) | Populus trichocarpa ectomycorrhiza microbial communities from riparian zone in the Pacific Northwest, United States - 17_EM | ecosystem: Host-associated > Plants > Roots > Unclassified | place...
ACTTAGACTCTAGAGGGTTTTGACTGTACCTCAAAGCGGGCAGAACTTTAAGCTTCAGACTCGATGGGGTGGTAAATTGAACCTCACGACACACAAATGACGAATGGGGTGATATGCACTACATTGTAATCATCGCACAAATATACAGACAAGAGATCGTGAACAAACGAACTCCTTCAAAGTTTAGCCTTAGGGTCGACCAAAGAGGCATTGTGCTTCAAAATTCGAGCGGCGTCGTTGGCCATATCCTCGATGATCTTCTTGGCGGGGAGGATTTCGTGTATTTGGGCGGCGATGCGACCGGTTAGCCACGGCCTGGAACTGACGGAATTTTCGGGGTGCTTCTTGAGGTCGTCTTCGACGGGGACGATACCTTGCCCGAGGAGAGCTTTGACTTCGGCCTGGCGGTTGTGCTCCCTAGTGACAAGAACGAACGAAGGAAAATCAATCTCCCGGATCAGACTGCTGATATCCCCCTCCCCCACGACGACGTGGGGGGCGTTTCCAACTCACCAATCGTCAATATAAGGACTCCTAATCACCCGTAACGGCCTTCCTGTATAGATCAAAGTCCTCACAAAGTCCTCGTGTCCAGCACCCACGATCGCCTTCTTGTGCATAGGTGGGGCGCCCGCCTCTTCGCAGGCGACGAACCTGGTACCGACCCAAACGGCTTGAGCGCCGTAAGCCAAGTTGGCCGCGAGACCCCGGCCATCGTATACGGCTCCAGCACCGACCACCAACACGGGTCCGCCGGTAAGAGGGGATTTCTTTCCTCTGACTTCGTCTACGACGGCGGGGATGAGGATCGAAGCGGGCATATCTCCGGTGTGTCCGCCTCCTTCACCAGCTTGAGCGCAGATGAGATCGACACCGACTTCGAGAGCCTTGGCGACGTGCTTAGGGTGGCCAATCATCTGATGGGCGAAGGAGTTTTAGTCGTGTGACTCGGTGATGAGGAGACGGAGACGGAGGTAAGTTTGGTTGTTCACGTACGTTCATGACAAGGATCCCCGCGGAGTGGAGCTTGTCGACAACCCATTTGGGGGGAACGCCGACGGCGGACACGAAAAGGGTGGTCTTCTCCTACACATAAGAAACAAAAACTTGGGTGTTTAGCGGATTGTGGCGCGAGGCGCACGCATGGCGAACAAACTGGACCCACCTCGATGATAACGTCGATCAACTCGGGCAGCTGACCCTTCTGGTAGTCGTACTAAAAACCGTATACAAAATAAGATATATTAGCCGGTCGGCCTCATGTCAACTTTGGTGGGCCAACTTTGGCCCTAGTGGGAGTGGTTATTCTCAGTAGGGTACGTACGTTGGTCTTCCTAGCGTTTCCTCCGACCTGAGGTAGCAGCAAGTCGACGCCGAACGGGGCGTTCTTATCGTGCAGTCCGTCCTTGATGGTGCGAATCTAAAAAATGGAAGATGTGGTCAGGTTCCTTCTCCCTTCACGATGCATTCGGAAAGGGGATAGGACGAACCTGTTGCCTGAGGACCTTCGGGGTGTAACCATGTCCACCGATGACACCCAAACCGCCGTAGTTCGTGACCGCGGCGGCCAGTTCTGGTCCGCTAGCGACATTCATTCCTACCAAAAATAAGTATCGGTATCACCCCGCACCAGCCATGAACGGCCAAATATTCAACCCAGGGACGCATACCTGCGAGCAGGATTGGATGACGAATCTTGAACAACTCTGTGACGGGGGTCGAGATTACAGACATAGTTCGAGTGGGGCGATGGTCGTGGTCGTGGGTTAAGAGAGAGAGAGAAGAAGTCTCAGCCGAGCCCACTCATATGCGCTTTGATCAATACGGCTCTCGGAGGTCTCATCCGCCTTAAGTAATTCACGTGTCAGTGGCTTCCCGTCATCGCATGATTGTTCTCTCTTCGCTGTTCAGTGCAGATGCCGGGTCGTGGTCGAGCACGAGGTAATCGAAACGCCAGCAGAGAGGGTGAAGGGGTATTCACAGCAGGGAGAAAAAAATGTGGGACAATAATAAGAGATGAATGGTATCGGGGTGCAACTATCCTAAACATGTAAGAAAGAGTCCTTGCGGGATGAAGTGGGTGGGTTGTCTAGCATGGAATTAGAGAATTAGAAACACTTGAACGTGAAAAACATTAATCAGGCATCGATGCCCGGTGGATGCTGGTCTGGTGCTGTACCGGCCACCCTCATCAACCTTCGCAGCCGACTGAGTTCTAGGGCGAGTTCTCTGCAAACCGCGAAATACGTGTAAGCTCACACCACGAGGGACAAACAGATGGGACGACGAACCTAGCGGTGTCTACCGCTTCAGAGTTTTCTTTTGCTTGCTTGGTCATCTCGTCCTTGAGTATTTTGATCTGGTCCCGGAATCCATCCTCAATCTCCTTCCGGATCTTCTCGTCCTCCGCCTTCATCTTCTTGATACTCTCACCGTCTGTCTGTGACGCTTTCAGCTCGTCGGCCATCTTCCGATATTTCTTCGCCATAGCCGCAGCTTCAGACCGAGCCTTTTCGTCTCGTCGATTCATCTCCTCTCGTAAAGAATCGATATCCGTCCTCCAATTCCGCTTCATGCCTTCGATGCTCTCCTTCAACGTGGTATACTCCCGTTCACTCTTCTGCGTTCGAGAACGTTGTTCCGCGACGGTAGCTTCCATCTCTCGGAGGTTCTTTTTTGCCATGGTGTTGTCGGATTTTAGTTGAGCCCTCAAAGTGATGACTTCGCTCTCCGCCTTCCTAGCTCGCTCAAGCAGCTACGGGGAAGACGAACAAGGGTCGGCTGTCAGAATTAGAGATAGAAAGGAATGGAACGCACTTCTTGAAGTAACCTCTCCTTTCTAGCCACAACGTTGTTCAGCCCCTCGTTTTCCAACCTCAACCTCTCCCTAGCCTCTTTGAGATCCTCCGTTTGTCTTGTCAGCTGGCTCACTTGTCTTTGCGACTGCCTCAGCTGATGCTTCGTGTCATCCAGCTTGTTTCTTGTGCTCAGGATTCCAGCCTGCAGATCGGCCAAAACTTTCGTGGTGCCACCCGGAGTGAATGATTGCCGACGTGGAGAAACTGCACTGGGGGGAGTGTTGGCGACGTCAAGTTTTGTGGGGGTATCGTTCAGGTAGAAGGCCGGGGAACTAAATGTCTCATCGGTCATGACCCGTGCGTTACCTAGAATGCCATCACGCAGTCGGGAGACATCCACGTAAACGGAAAAGGGAGAAAGAATGAGAGTCGGAAGAACCAAACATGAGTTGTCAGAGTCACGTAGCACACGGAGGTTTTAGCCGAACGGGAAACGTACCCACAGACGAGACGGGTATTCCTGAGGGTTGACGGAAAGGTGTGATGCATGTAATGAGTTACATCGGATATTTGTAGTTCGGAGGAGACGTACGGCTGAGTGACCTTGTCGGACTCGATTGCCTCTTGGGCGTGTGCGGGTGCGCAGAAGACGTGGAACCAAAACTGCTTGGAATTCCTTCCTTGATCCCGTCCATTCCATCATCCAACCCACCGCCCGAAACGTTCCTCGCTCGCGGAGAGTCCTTCCGTGGGAGCGGCAAACTGGACTCGGGTCCAGCAAGTCCGTGTAGATGTTCTCGGCTGTTCCGTCTGCTCGCGTTGCTCATGCCGCCGGGCGTGTTGTATGACGACGGGGGAAGAGACATGTCGGAGCTGCGGTAGGAGGACGGGGGGTGGAAGGACGATTCGGTCGGTGAGGAAGGCGGAGAGTTGATCATTCCCGGTGGCAGTGGACGGGGACCGCGCAATACGATTGATTCCAGGTTGTGCAGTTGCGCCGTCTGCTGTCGAATTGAATGTCTGAGGCTGGACATCTGCTGCCGCAACGCGACTGTAAAGAACAATTCTTAGTTGTTACTGTACATTGTAGCATCCCCCCATCCCCCAAGTCATTCGTACGTACCAGGATCGTCAAGGGAGGCTCCGCCGAACGCAGGACTTGATGCACGTCCATTTAACGATGTCCAGGACGACGAGCGAGAGAGTGGTCGTTGTTGGAATGCGTAGATCATGGGAGAGAGAGGAGGTTGCGAGCAGTTTCTACCAACGATGGAGTACAATGATGCCGGACAACATGAAGTCTTGGTGGTACTAGCAGGTATTGCCGGAAGCGGCGGCGGAACAAGAACGACAACGGGAAGATAACAAACACGAGACGATAGCGAGATTATACAGTACAGACCACACCGGTAACCGTCCCACAGAAGAAATTCGCAGTGAAAACCTGCGATAGCGTATCCCACTCAACCGTAAACACTGGCGTGAAAACCACTAACCACCAAAACTATCATCACTCGAAAGGTTAGACGGGGTGGCTGAGGAACTCCCGCCCGCTTCAACCTCATCATTCCCATCACCCTCAACATATCCCGAACCCTCAGCCTGATCACCAGGACCGCGTGTCCCCCCTTGAAGGTGATTGAACGGCGTCGGGGGGCGTCTTCTAAATACCGGCGGGGAGACCAACGCTCGCCGCGCTAGAACGGACGAGGAGGTCACACCACCTCCCTCCGATGGGGCCAAGTCCACGCGTCGCCGTTTTGGCTGGGCTCGACGGAGTAGCCACCGTTCTCCGGGGATGTTGGCTTCACGATCGACTTCCAAAACCGGAGACGAGGGTACTGGCGGCGATCCCGATGATGGCAGTGATACCGAGGCGAGAGTGCTCGATGCCGTATACTTTCGTTTATTGACAACGGTGGGCGTGCCGTCGGTTTGGCCATCGGGTTCGTCCGCAAGACTTTCGGTAAGGTCATGACTTCTCAACGGATCAGGGATGGGCCAATGGGGTTTTCCATGGAGCGACGCGAGCGTATAGCAAGGAAGGGAGAGAAACAATACGTCAGGGTCAGCCGTATACCAACCAAAGGAAACACCGCGTTTGATACGCTCGAGTTTATGCGCGTGGCACTGACCTAGATCGATTCTGAGGGTGATCCCGCCGATCGTCATAGGGTCTGGCTTCACCTGCTCCAGAAGGCCCAGTTCGGTATTCCCGCTCAGAGAACTTGGCCCGAAGAGCCCTGTACCGTTCCTCGAGTTTGCCCATCTCATTTCGTAACCGTTCGTTCTCGAGCCTTACGTCCAGTTCGCCTTTTGCATGCGCCGAGACTGCGGCCATATTAGACTCGCACTTTGTCATTAGGAGCTTGATGTCTCGATCCCGGCCCTTGAGCTTAGATACCAGGCCCTCGTTTTCTTTCTTTAGCGCCAAAAGTTGTTCCTGCAGTTGTCTCGAAGCGGCAGAAGATCGTGAAGGGTCAGCGTTGAGATAGACCCTGCGAAGACTAGGGATGATGAAGGGGTGATATTTTTCCGGAACAAAGGCGGGATCCAGGGTCACTATATAGCTACTTTAGTACGGAAATGGAAGCACGGAGTGCGTGGACGGATCGATATAGACACGGGTAAAGTTCGCGATGCTCGGTCACTCACCGATGTAAAATGGGTTGCGACATGTAGGACATGTGGACCGGATTGCATCGGTGCTGGATTTTACATGCTCGTGCATGCATTTCTTGCAATGGAGGTGCCCTGTGCCCGCCGTACACGTTGTTCGAGCACCTTTCGTGCGAGTCGGGCAAATCACTCACCGCAGGGCGTCGAAACAGGAGATTTGAGATCGTCCAGGCATATGTCACAGGTTAATTCCGACATGCTGTCAGTCAACGTTGTTTCCCTGCGCAATCGGGTGGTATCTTCGCCCACGTTTGTAAGCCTCTCGGCTCGGTCTTGGTGATGATCAGCGAGGAAACTAACGAGAGCCTCAGACCGTCGAGTCGTCCGATCGAGTCCGACGCGACGGGCCTGGTGACGGTCACGTGTACCGGATTGAACTCGTCATCTATCCCGTCAGTCTCACCGCCCCGACTCCTCTTCATAATTCATTTCTATTCGAGGGTCGATATCTCACACGGCGGCCAGGGAGGCGAAATGACCCGTTATCAGGATGAAAAGGCTCAATAACCGCTATAATTAAAACGGCGACTGCTGCTTCGGCATGGACGGGAGAAGGGTAGTCCATAGTTGATGCCGCTTCCCCCCAGACCCTCGTTCTTCGTCATAGAGCGGGTGAAGATTATTCACAGAAAAGGGATCAACTTGATAACGGTGACGAGAGACCTCTGCGCGGCTGCAAAGTGGACCCGGTCCATGATTGGGCCGTGCTGTGGTTACTTATCTCGTCTCAGTCAGCATGAATGGTCTTACCCTGATAAATCAACCTCCAGGCTCTGTCCATTTGTCAACAGACCTAAGTATCCAGGGGTCGTTATAAAGACCCCAGACCAGTACTTAGTGGTCCCCCCACTCCAGTGTTCTCCGCTGTCTTCCGCCTTTGACTCCTTCCACCACCACCACCACCACCCCACAGATGGCTGCATGTGTTATCTGCCTCGATACCCTCAGGTCGCCGATGGCTCTGCCTTGTGGTAAGTCTTGTCTGCCTTCGTCGGCGACCGGTTCATCGGTGTTTAGGCTCGGGCTGATCCAGACTAGGTCATGTTTATTGTCACGAGTGCATCCTTTCGAAGATCGAATCCGACGCAACTCACTCGAGCACTCACCGCTGTTCGTTGTGCAGGAAATCGTACGGTATTAGTGAGCCTTTTTCCTTCGACGTCCCACATTTTCCGTGTGCTAACGATGATCCTTGCTCAGCGAACGTTGATCCGAATGCCGTCCCAGGACACTTGAGGAACAGCGTGCTCCCGGCTCTGCGCAGGATATACCTGGACGAGGTCCAGGATGCCCCGCCGCCTCCCGCAGAAACAGAGGCCGAGGTGTCGAAGCTGCGCGCTGAGAATGCTATCCTACACGCTTACTGCGGAATGTGGAAACACCGCGCCAATTTCCACTCCGCCGTCATCTATGGCGTTGCAAAGGCTGCCCGTGGGCAAATCCTTGGCATGAGGGCAGAGCAGGAACAACTCGAACGAAAGTACGAAAACCTGAAGCGCAAGTATGCGGATCTTGAGTGAGTGACGTCCCGGCCAGGTTTCGCCGTGCCCGGCTTATAAACGTGTGTTGATGCGCCGTTCTGCCCCACTCCTAGGGCTTCCGTGTCATCCCCATCTGCATCAGAGGATGATCGGCTCACGAAGCTGAACGATGAGAAACGATCAAGACCAGATCCTGGCGGACCATCGGACTCGGAGAGTTGGACGTCATCCCCGGTCCTACCACCCATGAAGAAGCTTCGTAGCTCAACCAGACCGCCAGGCATGAAGTTTGAACCTGCGAACTGATAACGGCTATCTTGCTTTCCACTTTCCTCGCGGCTTGTTCCTGACCTATCTGTTCATCATCTATACGTTGGTCGCGCAGGCGGGTGATCTGGTACAGTCTGGTACTGGGCAAATGATCACCCGTTGGGCTGTCCAGATTCGGTCTTCACCGTACCTGGGGATCATTCACGCTTAAATTGTGAATGGCGCATAGAACGTGCCAACAATTGAACTCTGTATTCTCTTGTTACATCCATGCCCTTGATTTGTGCGGTGATATGAGTCGATGAGGATCACCGCACATCTTCTGCTATGATCAATTGTTTTCTCCACTTCTGTCTATAGTTCTCACATCTCCGACGCATTCGTGACTCAGTAGCTAGAACTAGATTTTGTTTTATTGACCCTTGGCGGCGGTTCTCTCCGACGCGATCCACGTGTAGCATCCTGGACTCTTTCCCGAGCATTTCGTCATCTTTAGCATTCCCGTGTTGTTTTTATTTGTTGTTTGTGCCTGGGGGGAATAGATGGGGACATAAGAGGTTCGGTTCCGCATTATTTTGCTCCGTCTTGTATCCGGGCGTACCGTGTCTCGTACAACCCGGCGAAAGGCGTCAGGGTGGAATACCGAACTACCGAGTGACTAACGGAGCTCGCGGCGGTTAGGAACGTGTTTGATCTGGGTGCGGGTAATTCGCCACCTGAGACACAGCGTCACGTACACGTCCAAATTTCCCAGAGGAAAGAACCGTCCAGAGGAACCAGGAGCCGTCAAGATCTTCTCACCGAGTATTTTCCGTCCTTCACTATTTCGCGCCCGCAAGCCACAGGAGGAACCGACCTGGCAACCGCCCTCTTGTTCGCCTTGTGTACCTAGTAGTTTGCCGATCGGAGAACGGTGAGTTTGACGCCGGACGTAACTTGCCGACCGTATCATATCCGGGCATGCGTTTTAGCCGGTAACTGTCACCTTGCTGGTTTCACGGCCGCACCGAGTAAGTGAGTGTATACATCTCCGGGACGCCAGCACCGGGTCATATCGTGCCTTACGGCCATATCTCTCAGCCGACCCACTGCCAAACCTCGACGTCTCTTCCATCCCGTCTCGTGCCACGGATCAGTCACATTCAGTTCATCGACGGCCAGGCAGGATGGCGGCAGTGTGGCGGGACGTTCTTCGGCCCCTGCACTTTCCCGGAGTATCGGCCGACGAACTAAATGATTTTCATCATCGGCCCGGCAAACATGGTTTACATGTCGCATGTGAACTTCTTGCATTCCGAACACCGATCTCTAGGCTTGTGCTTCTTTGGTTGGGTGGGTACGGCACCATAGTGTTTTTGTTTATCGTTCTAATTTCTGATGCGGATCCCATCTTTCCTAGATGACGGCACCTGTATGCTATAGATGCTCCAGCGTCTTTATATACCCCTCGCCTAGTTCTTTAAGCCCTTTTTTCTCCCGCCATCTCTTGCGGCCTCGGCAGAGAGATATCCTCCTCCAATACCCCCCCCCACTTTTTTCTTTCACCACTGCCCCGCTGGTCCGGTTTAAACTCCTAGCAGGAAGAGACCGTTTGACCGTTTCGACTATCATGACGCACATTGCACCAGCTGTGTATGGCCTGTGGGCAATCATGTCTGTTCTGGTGAGTTCTCTGATGACTTGACGGATCTCGAGCAGGCGTTTTTCTGATACCCTTTGGCCCGTTTTTTTATATAGCTCTCCGCGTTCTGTGGATACCACCTGTGGCATTACGATAGGTTCAGATGCCTGAGGTACGTTCTTTCATGGCACCTTTCATCGTCCCATCGTCGTAAACCGGGCCCGGATGCTCATGTGGCCCGCGCTGACAGGTGGGATAACCCGAGATCGGGAGTTTTCAAAAGATTCATGACAGTGAGTTCCAAATTATTTCTCTCCATCGCGCCCCCGGAGCTTGACCGAATGGCGGCAGTATACGTATATACTATCGCTGCCTACGCTAGCGACGTTTGCCATTGGAAATGCAGTGATAAAGTACAGGGAAGGTTTCATATATCTCCCGGGTCGAGGGGGTGAGTACTACATTCGTCCTAGGATTGCGGGCAGGTCGACTTATCCCGGTCGTCCTTTCAGTTATCTCGAAGCCATATCAGCTGTGGGCGAAGCAACACGTAAAGTCGATTTTCCCGCTTATGATGACCCTGTCATTCGCATGGGCGTTGGAAATGTGAGTGCCATTGTCTGTCAAGACCTACCCTAATTGACATCGGGCGCTGAACTCGCCGTGTCTGCGCGTTTCTTTTGGTTACAGGATTACGCATCTTGAAGGTACATCGGCCGGCGTCCCACAGTCCCCATAGCTCTCGAGCGGTTCACTTATCTTTCCATGCCTAATCGTCTAGAACTCTGTTTCTGGCTCTTCTTGACGAACACGAGGTCAGCACAGCAAGATTGGTTCAGAAGCAAGTTCTTCTATATTTGGGTGATCGGATCTGTATGCGCGATCACATACATGCCGGTGGTTACTGCCCTGGGACGTGACGACCCACTCAAGGTCGGCCACTTTCCTCCTGGTGTTTCGAAGAGTGCCTTTGTTGACTTGATGTGGGATAGTGTGAAGCGTGGACTTTCTTGGCGGGAAGCCTGGGAAGCTTGACGCTGACGGTTCTTTTTCTGCCAGTCTTGTGAGTTTTGATCATCGTGCTCCCTGTGGAGACGAAATCTGATGATCCTCTTCCAGGTTCATCTTCCCGGGTTTCTTGCGCAATCTTGTAAGTGGGTTTATCCGCTGGAGGGGATCACCGGCTCAAAAAGATAATTCCGGTGGATAGGAGGTTCAAGGCGTCGATCAAACGACGGTGGTCCGCCTCACTGGGTTCCAGGAGTTGAATGTAAGCCTGTCAGTGGCACATTCAGCCTCTATTTTCTAACCAGGTCGGTTATCAGCGAGCGCGGGTTGTGTTCCGTTTCATGTTCACTGGTGCTTTCTTGATTCTTGGCGCTGATGGCATCCGCCCCCATCATCATGTGAACGAGAGCATGTTTTGGACTGATTTCTTGGCCATGGTTGGAGCGTTCGGGTGCTGTGTCTCGTCAGCTCTCACGTTAGTGGTGCGTCGGTATTCAATCGTTGCTAATAATACATGGTGCTCTCGTGCTTATCGCCTTGACGCAACCCTGTAGATCTTCTTCCCTAGATCTGCAGTTACCGAATACGTGGCTAGCAGGTCAAAACAAACGGCCACCTCCGTCGTCTCTGGACATACTATGGAACCTAGGGAAGAACCACGGCAGTTTATTGTGTCATCGCAATCATCTGCTTACCCCACTAAATCGGTAACGTTTGCGTCTGATGAAGATGAACCACCCGCATATGTCAATGACGTCCCCCGTCGCACTCGAGATCAACGCTCCCGGACGCGTTCGCCGTGGGACAGCAATTGGCAGACTCTCAGTGGGGTCTCTCCGGTCCATTTGCCTTCATCTTCTCTCGGTCGTATCGGTAGCTCGCGTGTTCAGACGGTGGCTGCGGAGGCCCCTTTGAGACCGAATAGAAGGGAAGACCCAGAGTTCGGGTGGGAGGATACTTCACCTATATCACAGGTTTTGCTGCCTGCTTCCGCCAATAACAAGCTAAGGCGGATGAAGAGCTCTGGTGGAAATTCTTGGAAATCTGGTAAACATAGTTGGCTTAGGAATATCAAATCGCCTATTGGTGAGCCTCATGCGTGTCTACCCTTGCCTGGTGCTGACTGCCGCTTCCTCTAGATATGGCGCAATAGGGTCGTTCTTTCCATTCGCTTTCGTTCTACCATAGCTGTTTACTGTGCTTTTATAGTGCTTTAATATTTATGTAACTTTGTACTGGGCCGGGTGGGGATTTTGTGCGTATGAAACTTGGTTTCGATTGGATTGTTCTTTCGTCGAGTCGTGGCCCTCGTAATATATAGTATACCATGTGCAGAGAGGGATGGTTTCCCCGAGTGTATTATAACCGAGTTCAATGATATTATAGTGCCTCGCGATGCTTTGTTCAAATGTTACTACCCATGAGACAGAAATGGCGAGTTGTAACAACAGGTACAGTCACCACACCGAGGTCGATTTTCGTTCTGACTTTCGTCTTCTTGCGCCGAAAATACCACAGTCAACGACACAACCGATCTGGTCTGGCGGTGTTATCTTGCAGCTTGACCTAAGGGTGTCTTTCGTACACTTCAAGATGTCCTCGCGATTTTACAGTGAGCCGTCACGGTGGAATCATTCTATCGTGACTCTAAAGGTCCGGTCCGAGAAATGCAGCACCTCGACAGAATGACCGGGATTTCAAGTCAATCATGTGCTATCTCACTGAAAAATTCCTTAGCGGTGGTGGGCGCCAATGAATCAACGAGTATACATCGGTTGGCCAATACACTACTAGTACGCTTATCGTACATTCTCGTCTGCCCTGCGGCAGCGCTGTTCACTTCGTTACGGTTTCGCGGTAGCACGGATCGGATCCTTGTCCGCCGTTGCTTTCGATGCGATCCCTGATACTGATGGAAACTTGATTTGTATCACCTTCCACCTGATTTTAGTACAGCTATGGTGTCCCCGGGTCTTCGTTGGATTATTATCCACGAATCCCCGTTCTAGCATGCGGTTCCCATGTAGGTGTTTGTCCTGGACAAACAAGATACTTTTGATGGAAGGTGGGGGTGGGGTTCTCATCAGTTTCGACAAGTTCGTCAGCCAGTGTTAATGAAATCCCGATGAAACTCCTTCTGTGATTCAGATGTAGCGATCACGTTGGATTGCCGATGTGGTGGCGTGATGCCTACACACACCATCCATGTTCCAGTGTCCATCCCGGGTCTAAGAGGAGT
>Ga0307515_10019742_pt1 | contig 12095 bp, 7 predicted proteins | sample 17_EM_MG_FD_194513 | JGI IMG/M metagenome (GOLD analysis project Ga0307515, IMG submission 194513) | Populus trichocarpa ectomycorrhiza microbial communities from riparian zone in the Pacific Northwest, United States - 17_EM | ecosystem: Host-associated > Plants > Roots > Unclassified | place...
TTACGTGGGGTATCCGGGCCAGCTTACGCGCACCACGACTATTCCCCACGGCCCACTGGACATCCTGCAAGCCCAGGAGCAGGTAAGACACCGCGGGGGTGACAGGCGTGCACATAGAGGGTCGAACCCGAGACGGGGACGGAACAAGTCACACGATTGACCACAGCAGCTAGGCCCTCAAGTGCAAATCTCTCTTTTTTTAATTCAATTAGAATTAGTTTTGATATGATTCCTATCAATTGTCAAGTCCGAAAATGATAAAATTTATTAATTATTTTATTTTATTCATATATAAATTCATATATTCATATACATTTTTATATAATCATCATATTTTATAATTACATAATGCAATTAACGTATTAAATATAAGAAAGCAGATTTGAGTATCTATGATTCTAATTTATTTAGTTATTACTACGTAATAAAAGAAAAGGGCTACTTTCATTATGTAACCTAAAATTCAAAAGCTAAATCAAAGATGCTTACATGTCAATTAATAAAATTAAATTTTCCTATTAAATTTTTCTTTCCATGTCAAATATCAAGTAGATGACCTCTAACCCATATGTTCCTCACCAAATACAGGATCAATCATTCTTATTTGACCATAATAGAATCACATGATTTAATCAACTCAATTAATAACACATCAAGGACAACATAATGGAGAAACTACAAATTTAGTCTCAATGTAATCCTTTCTAGTTTTCAGTATTTTAAAAACCAATCATCCTGCTATGTTAATCAATGATTAGATGACCCGAGCTAAAAATTAGGTTGACTCGTGACCTAGATCACCCGATCTGACCTGATAGATTGATCTATAACTAGGTGATCTAAGTCGTAGATTGAGCTAGATTTCAATAATAATATGGGAAATTGGTCCAATATAATCTAGATTAACCCGTAATCCTGTCAGCTAAGAAAAACCCGGTCAAAACTCAATAATAACACATTGACTTTTTTTTTTTCAAAATGCTTTATAGGTAGGAACCATTAAACTTCCCAATTCATATTTAACTTAAAAAAGACATTGTTGGAATTGAATTCTCTATTGGGCTTTGGCTTCATTTCAACTCTAAGAAATCAAAAATCAAAGCCAACTTGTTTTTCTTTGTTTTCCATGTGACCAAAGTTTAATTGACCAGTCTTAATTAGGAGTTATAAGATAAGATCAATACTTTAGGTTAACACTTTTTAATGACAATTACGTCAAGCAATTGTTGAAGATTAGGCCAAAATCGACTCATCGATATCCTTAAAGTTCGTTAAAGCAATTTTTAATTTTGATTTTATCAAACACTAACTTGTCAAATTTCCAATTTTAAAAAAGTTGGTAAAAATAACGGCTACATATGTTACACATGCTTGTGTCTGTCAATTTTCAAAGTTATACGCTAAGAAACAAGAAGAAAAGGAGAAAGATGAATTTTATGTTCTTCATGCCATACCTACTTATATTTCACGGCGTAGGAGAGGGAAGTTAAAAAATTATTTCAATTTAAATAAAATTATTTTTATTATTTTTTATGAATCTCGAATTTATATATATCTTTTTTACTTAAAAAAAGATTCAATGTATTGTATTTAAATTCAATCTGACTTCATCGATTAATCTAATAATTTATTTATCCATATCATAATTTATATCGGGTCTTGTATTAAATCAGGTAGGAGTTAATTGAATCGGTTACAACTAAATTGAAATTTGGTCTGATATTTTAAGAAAAAAATAAAAATAATATTGTTTTAATTTTTTTAAAATTTTAAAATAATATTATTTTAAATTCATCCCAAAATCTGTAGCATAAACTTTAAACTTAGTCATATTTTAAACCGAGATTTATGACAATGTCTAACTTAAAAGCATGTATTTGTAAGATTTTCATTAAACACCGATCATAATTACCTGGATAAAAAAAACAAGGAGCCTTTCTGTATTGCTAAATATTAAGCCAAAATAGAAAAATTTGAGGACACCGAAAGCTGAAATGACATTTAAAGAATTAAATTAAATCATTAAAATTAATAATTATTTTTTTAAAAAATAAAACTATACAAATTGAAAGCCAAAGTGGCCTTGAGGATTTATAAAAGGAAGCAAAACGTAAGGCCTCAGTGTTTTCAGCCTTTTTCTTACCAAAATATCCTTCTCTTCATTTCCTTTCCTTAACCTCTCTCTCTCTCTCTCTCTCTGTGATCAAAGACACAACTGCCTGAAACTGCTTCCTCTGTTCTTGTCTGTGAAGATTTCTTCTTCTAGTCTGTGTTTTACAAGGTAGCTTCTCTTTTCTTCTTTCTTTCTCTTCATATCTTTATTGGGTTTGCATTGTCTTCTTTTTTCCCTTCAGTTTCTTAGTTGCCTGGGTTTTGTTTTCCCGTTAATTTCAAGGTTACATAATTTTTTTTTCAATTTTTTACAATCCCTTGTTTATAAATTTTTATGGATTGGTCTTTTCTTCTTGTGATGTTTATTGTTCTTTCTTTCCTGACCCTGAAGTTGAAGATGGAAGATTTGAGGCTGCTTAGCGCTTCAGCTTATGGGGGGAAAACATAAAACATAAAAAATGAAAAATTCTTGAAGATTTACATCTTCATTTCTTTATGTACAGATGTGAAAGTTGCTTGGAAAATGTTTTATGCTTATATTATTTCTCAAGTTTATGTTTTTTTCTTCTTGTGCAGAATTGGAGTATTAATATAATTTTTCTTTCTAGTCCCATTTAATTATTGCTTGCTAAGTTGCGTAAGAATTGTTAAATCATTTAATTTATTAGGTTCTTTAATTTTCTTCTCTCTCTCTCTATCTTTTGTAATGGTAAAACTAGCTATAATTATTCAAGAGTTCTGTTCCTGTCTTTGTCTAATGCTAGATTTTTCATGAGATAAATGGCTTGTTACCGATTTTTTCTTGTTTTTAGTTCTACTGGTTGATGGGATAGTTTTGCATGATTTATGTCAATTTTTATTGATTATAATTAACATTTTTTTTTCCTCTTCATTTAGGTGAATCACCCATACATTTGGCGGTGGATTGAGGACTTCAACTGAATTTCTGCTTTGCTTGTAGTTCACCTGCGAAAGGGTTCACTTCCGAAGTCTTCTTGACCTGTATCCCCTTGTGTATCACAATAAATCAGGGAATGCAGAAAGATGTGCTTGAAACTCGAAAGCTCTTTCGCTGAGGTTGGCATGGTTGTAGCTTCATTTGGGCTACCCTTGGATATCCTTGATGAGACTGAACATTTAACTCAAGGAACATCTCAATTCTGTGCTCAAATGCACAGAGTGTGTAGAAATACCAGAGAGCATATCATTTTAAAGCATGATGTCTGTGAAGATGGTTGAGCTATTCCAGTTTGTGAAAGCTCCTGTCTCATAATTACCATATAGCATCTATTGCCGTAGAAGGTGTATTTTTGTTTATTTTGTTAGAAGCTTGCAGCTTGAAATGGAGAACAAAGGGAATGTGTTGATGCAAAAATATGAGATAGGGAGATTGTTGGGGCAAGGAACTTTTGCCAAGGTCCACCATGCAAGGGATCTCAAAACTGGCATGAGTGTGGCAATCAAGATGATCGACAAGGAGAAGGTATTCAAGGTTGGAATGATGGACCAGATTAAGCGAGAAATTTCTGTCATGAGACTGATTAGGCATCCCAATGTGGTGGAACTTTATGAGGTCATGGCCACCAAAACTAAGATTTACTTTGTTATGGAATACGTTAAAGGTGGTGAGTTGTTCAACAAGGTTGCCAAGGGAAAGCTCAAAGAGGATGTTGCCAGGAAATATTTTCAACAGCTGATCAGTGCAGTTGATTACTGTCACAGTAGAGGAGTCTCTCATCGTGATCTGAAACCAGAAAACCTGCTGTTGGATGAGAATGAGAATCTAAAGGTTTCTGATTTTGGATTAAGTGCACTTGCTGAATCGAAGCGGCAAGATGGTTTACTACATACAACCTGTGGAACCCCTGCATATGTTGCTCCAGAAGTGATTAACAGAAAAGGCTACGATGGAGCTAAAGCTGATATTTGGTCCTGTGGAGTAATCTTATATGTTCTACTGGCCGGCTATCTCCCATTCCGTGATCCAAATCTGATGGAGATGTATAGGAAGATTGCGAAGGGAGAATTTAAATGCCCCAATTGGTTTGCACCCGAAGTTCGCAAGCTTCTGTCAAAGATACTGGATCCGAACCCAAACACAAGGATATCAATGGCCAAAATAATGGAAAATTCTTGGGTTCGGAAGGATTTGCAATCCAGACCCTGTGTTCTTGAAGCCGAAGTGAAAGAACCAGCTCCTTTGGACTCTGAGGCTGTTTTTGGCATAAATGAGATTAGCTGCGCTGCTGTGGAACCAAAGCAAGAAGTGGCGAAGCCTTGCAACTTAAATGCTTTCGATATTATCTCCTTTTCTGCGGGCTTTGACCTGTCTGGCTTATTTGAGGAGAAAGAGCAGAAGAAAGAAGTGAGGTTTACATCAAACAAGCCTGCCTCCACCATCATCTCTAAGCTCGAAGACATCGCCAAGCGTTTGAGGCTGAAAATAAAGAAAAACGATGGAGGTTTACTGAAAATAGAAGGTTCAAAGGAAGGCCGGAAAGGAGTCATGGGCATCGATGCAGAAATTTTTGAGATCACTCCTTTTTTCCATTTGGTGGAGATGAAAAAGTCCAGTGGAGATACCGTGGAGTATCAGAAGGTAGTGAAACAAGACATTCGACCTGCACTCAAGGACATTGTTTGGAGCTGGCAAGGAGAACAGCAAAGGGAACAACTACAACTACAAGAACAGCAGGAGCTACAGCCTTCTCATGCATCCACAACGCAGGTTGTCTCAACTCAGAATTCATCATGACTATAATGATCGTGCTGTTGAATATACTTTCTACCGGGTCTCTTTGCTGAGGATGATCATCTTTGTGGGTTAGCACTATGTTCTAATTTTCTATTTTTCAATGTTTCGTGGAATTGTACGCATTGACAATCTGTGAAGGTACTGTTTCAGGTTCTCATCATGTAATTAGAATCAGAGCCAACAAATGAGCTCTAATGCATATTTTTCTGCCTGTTTATCATGCCTTTTACTCTTCTTGGGTGCTTATTTCCTCACTTCTGTTTGTTTTTGCATCATCAAAACTCAAGAGAACTTCATTTTGGCCAAGTTTATTTTAAAACTAGAGAAGTACTAGTACACTTGCAGATGAGTATATCCATAAGATAGCTCAAGATATAAAGATGATTTGCCCACCCAGCAACTCCACCCACCAGCGTCTCCCACCTCCAACAGGGCCACCACCACTAACAGTACCTGCTCTCATTAGAGTTATTGTCATACAAAAGAGGAGACTGCCTTTTGCATCCTCTTGACGCGTAATCAATATAGTTGTTGCATAAAAAATGAAAATGACTGCCAACTAACAGGAAAAATACAAGGGACATTGGCTACCATTCCAAAAGGCAAATCAAAGGAGAATTTAATGAATAAAAAAAACCAATGCAGCTGTCCTCCAGCATACTAGCTGATGCACGATTGCAAAATAATCAGTTCAAATTTGTGAAAATAACATGTCAACATCAGAAGCAGTCAAATTCCACATGTAGAGACCATCTGCCAGGTCTAATACTGTCAAATCTCCTGTTTTTTGGGTGATGGTGGTGTGGATCATGCAAATGAGAGGCACTGGGGTTTAAATTCATCACCACGAAAAGCTGGCAAGCATGGCCACTAGTGGGAATATTTGTTTCGATCTCGATGGGTATATCTATCAAAAGTGAGGAGTAACTTGATCCATTAAACCAAGCCATGCCCATTCAATTAAGCAAATTAGGAGTGAGTTGGATCCATTAGAGGAGTAACGGCTCTTATCACCAGAGAAGGTCTATATCTAAATAAAAACCTTGTTTACATAGATAATATTTAATTGCTGTCTCGGAATAAAAGCGAAAAAACAATTAAGACCGAGAAAAGATGTCTCATTGCTTTTTTATTTTTAAAACTATCCGAGAAACAAATTTATTTTTCTCTATTTCCATCATTCTCCAACTAAACATATTTAAATTCTTTTTAACTAAAAACACCAATTCCAGCACCATTTGCTTGCCTCCTATCCCAACACTCGGGGCAAACATGAAACGACAGGAATGTTAAAGCTCCATGATATTCCTTGTGGAGGGAAAGGCAAGAGGGCAATTTGGTTTCCTTGATCAGATAACCTTTTCATTTGGTATGGAGGGGGAGTCTCCCAGGAATATGGAAAAATGAACCTAACATGAAAATAAGGCCAAATAGCTTTTCATAAGCAAAAGCAACATACGTTAGTATCATCTCATTGGCATTCATTCAGATGAAGATCAAGAGATATACAACTAAGAGGAGGAATGGCTCCATTCTCAAACAAATTTTCTTCAAAAAGGGGGCACCCCCCTCCTCCCCAAGGCGAAACCTGAAAAATTTAGAATTGTAGTGAACCTAGCTGTTACCTCATGCACAAGTGAATGCATGTTAAGTGTAATCCTAAATTTCTATGAATGCTAAAGTATGTAAAGATGAATCTCCCTTTAAGGAACCGATGGAAGATACAATCATGTCCAGTATTCTAAACTCTACTCCGAAGGGGGCAGTTTGCCTCTTCAGAACAGGAGAGATCTGTTCAGGTCCCTCGTACTGTCACTCTTTTTTTCCCCTCATCTTTCCTTTCTTTTTAATCAAATGACCACTGTACATCTGAGGTGGGGAACAAACCACCAAAATTGGGTCTTGTGACAGATGAATTCCCAAAACCTTCTCCTGAACCTTCCCCGCCCCATTCATTCCTGCCAGTGGAAAAGAAATGAATAAAAATCAGACTAGCACTATCTGTTTCTACAATATAAACAAGCAACTGGACAAACTAGTATGAATTTGGAGAAATCAAAGGGAGTGGGAGAGGGGAGAAAGAAGAGGAAGAGGACAATCAAAATTAGATGATTAATTCATTATATCCATTATATATATAAAAAATAAATTCAGGGGGTTCATCAGTTAGTGGAGTACAAATTCTATGATATAAGAGACTGAAGGTTGCAGCAAGAAACTTGCATTATAAAAGTTTTTCTTGGTCCTAAGCCACCACCAACAAAGAGCAGGAATCAGAGTTCAGCTCAAGAAAAGAAAAGGGTGGCAGCTACAGACATCATATATAAACAGGCAAATTGTGATTGATACCGCATGGTGGTGTTACTCAGAAATTGGGCGAGATTAAAGACACAACAGAGAATGGTGAAGCCAGCAAAGGTAAAAGAACCACCACTTGCGGATTGATGATTAAATTGAGAAAAACTTGGGCATCAAAATAATAGCTGGCAAAGCATTGAGTCACGTCATTCATTTATTGTCCAAAATAAAGGAATTATTTCCAAGCATCAATCTAACACAATGTTCTATTCATCTCAGTTATTGTACTTTTAATCGATATTAGATTGATATCCGGATGTTTCAACCATGACAAAAGTCAGACTAATGGTTTGTCATTTCAGACTCATATACACATTCCAGTTCCAGATTAGAGATCTGATAAAAGAGTTCAGATGATGATGCACTCACTTGGAACAACTATGCCCTGGCGACGGCCCAAAAGCATTGTTGGTTGCAGCTCCAGTAGGACTCTGATAGATCATTTCATTCTGAGTACTTTCCTCCGGAGATTTCAGAGAGAAATGGCTATTGCTGCCTGATAATGGTGGGAAAAAGGTATTCTGTAACCATGGTTCATTTTCAATTGAACCAATGACTGGACTGAATACCCCACTCTGGCCATTGCCTAGAAAAGTCTTCCGAGGAGAATAAGTACCAGGTAGGATTTGGTCATCTTTTGTAAAGAGTGATGCCATAGTTTTCTGAGATGGAGGCAGTATAATATCTTCCTTGGTTGATCTGTTCTGTTCCGGGGGTAAAAGCCAGCTTCCAGGGCCACCTACTAAACCTAAACCATCCTGACCAAGAGGAGAGCTGTTCCACATTTGCCATGTTCCCTTCTCATTCACATGCATATCATTCATAGGTAGAGTGTTAAAATCTTGGGATATAGGAGTAGTTGGGAACCAATTAGAACCATTATTCTTTTCATCAGCAGTTCGTAGTCGTGACAGCGGGGACTCGATTGGAGATGGCTTGGTCACTTCAGGAGATGCAGACACGTTCTTCATAGCATAAAGTCTTTCCAATCCCGGTCCCATGTCTGGTGCAAAACCATTTCCGAGGTCTAACTGAAAATTATCAAGCGACTCTGAAACAGGCCCCAGCAATGATATTGGATCGGGAATATAACATGGATCTTCAAAAAGCTCTGGTTCTTCAGGTATAAAATCACAGGGCCCTTCCATACCACGGGAAAAATTAGGTTCAATAGGAGGTGAGAAACCTAAAGAAGTGCTACTGGATACATTTTGAAATGCAGAGACCGGAAAAGGTGACGGCAGCCCAAAATTGATTGGATTATCAAAACATTGCATTGGTGATGATTGTGCAGGAAACTGTTGTGCCTGACATTCTGCTTGTTTGGAAATTGGTCTACAGATGACATTTGAATTTGAGGATGGATGAGCAGGTGATGAGAGTGTAAATAATTGTTGCCATGTTTTCTTAGGAGCCATCCTTGGTTGTGTTTCAGAGAGCACCTGTTGTGAATAGCGATATCTTAACAATGTTTTTCTTATAAATGCATAGCTGATCCACAAACATTCAAAATAAACCATCAACCTCAACTACAGACCCTAGCATGCTTCTCAATCAAAGTTTCCATGAAGCAGGGGCAAATAACAGGTGATAGGAGACAAATCTCATTGCAAAGCAAACACAGGCATTTAAAATTTCTAGATCAAACATGAGCACAAACAACTAAACTAACAATGATAAACTCAATATAGGATGATAGGAAACAACAATTTCTGCACAACTTGCTGATCCTGCCTGCTTGTAAACATAAATAAAAAAGAAATTAATAGGAGACAGTTTCATCAGGCACCCTAGCATGCTCGTCAAACAAAGTTTATAAGCAGCATGGGAAACTAAGCATTAACAGAAATTTTTTAACAGAGCTAAAACAAGCATTTTAAAACCTAGCTCAAATTTGTGCACAAATTTATAATGACAGTCAATCATGCTGGCTAACCATTATGTTCATTCAGAGTAGCAAAATTAAGGGATAGACAATCAAAATTTTTAATGAATAGACAACAAGAGCAAGCCTGCCATGATGATAAAATGAATGTCAGACAATTAAAAACAATCATACCTTAATTTTTCCAACCTGTCAACATGCTAAAAGAAATTAAGAGAAAACATGCAACAAGACAACTTACAGGGTGATAAATGTTCTTGTCATCTCCATTTAGACTTGCTTTCCCAGAAAGACGATCAGGTGGATGTATATCTCTCCTATAAGCAGAAGCATGAACAGGATCTATAGAACTGTTGGGCTTATTTTCTTTAGTAACAGTAGCAGGAGTATAGGCAGTCTTTCCAAAGAAACCACCTCCACTAAAAGCTCTAGAAGAAGACAAAAACGTACCCTTCATTCGATCAAAATACCTAGATCCAGCATTGCCCCGATTGAAATTGCTTCCAGGTGTATTCTTTATACCATGTCCTGATTCAATGTTCTGACCTTTCACACTTTCCATCCCAGATTTATGATGTTCACGGCGCTCAGATTCACTCTTCTTTTCAACATCCCGCCTTCGATCACTTTCCTTACCTGCTCTCTTTTCCAACTCTTCAGCATCAGAGTTGCTCTTACTAGACCCCTTGTCTTTCTCTTTCCTTCTTTCCTGACGTTTCTTTTCTGCATCCTTCCTACTATTTTTCTCCCTGGACAGTGGTGACGTTTGACTTCGATCTCTTTCAGCCTCCATAATCTCATCCCTCAGCCTCCTACGTTCCTCCACCAATCTTGCAACGTCCTCCCTTTGCTTTTTCTCTTCCTCCTCTAAGAGCTCCTTCTCTAACCTAGCCTGTCTCTTCTCTTCAGCTTTCCTGCGTGCTTTATCTCCTCTACTCTCATGATAATTTTCCCCATCCTCACGCCTCTTAGCCAACATTGCCCTATGCCCTGCATCAGAAGAACCATCCTCAGAGGAACTAATCCTAAAAACCTTCCTCCAGAGCCACCTAATGCTCAAGAAAAAAGACGTCAGCAGCTTGCAAGAAAAAATCACAACCCTGGAATACGACTTCTCAGCCAAACAATTCTCATCTCCTCCAAAAATACCACTCCCATTCTTCCTCCAATAACTAGACTTCCCAGCAATAGACCCACAAGCCCAACCACCATTATCTAACCACTCCTGACTACACGTCCATCCATTATCACTCCATGCCTTTCCATTCAATATCTTCCCACTTTTCCCCACCAAATCCTTAATAATCCCTGGATTCGAAATCCCAATCCCTGGCAGTACAGGCAAATCCAAAACAGGCCTTTTTGAAATATGCCCACAATACGAGCACATAAACTTCCCCCCACCAGGATTCTGATCCTTATATGGTGTCAAACAATTCCTACACTTCCTTGTCGCTGTCTTCCTAAGCTTCTGCAACTCAATTGCTTCAGACCTCTTCCTCTCCCTCAACCATGCATTTCTACGCACCCTCCACGCTGACAGCTGTGGCATCAGCACCTCGTACCAAAACAAAGTAACCAATAGCACAGATACACACGCCAATCTTGGCGATGTTATCTCAAATCGAAATGCCGGAGGTAATAACTGCGACAGTGCCCATAATCCTATCAAAGGAATAACTAACCAAGGTAGCATCGTTGCAACCCGGCGCGACCACTTTTGAATCACACACAGTATACACATTATCCTCCTATTTTCCCCGTCTTTGCAAATTGATCCAACCAAAAATTCAAACAAACCCTAGAAAACAAAACCCCCAATTCAAAATCTACCAACGCTTCAATTTCGAAACCCTAACCCTAATTTTCTCTGATTCTCCGATACTTCAAGAACCCTAAAAAACAATTCATAAAATACCAAATAAATTTAAAATGAACAAAAACTTCATCCAAGATTAATTGATTGATTAATACAGATTTAAATAAAGAAACAAAGATTAGATTAGGTGATCAGGGTTTGATAAAACGGCGACGTATGGAGCTGGAAGCAATGGGACAGAGATTCGGAGACTTACAGATTGCGAGAGCATGGCGATTGATGGAAATGAGAGGCAGCAAATGAAAACTGGATTTTGTAATCGGGCCAGGCGGCGGGTTCGGATTTTGGCAGTCGGGTCGTCGTTGTGGTTTTTGTGTTTGTTTTTCTGTTTAACAGAGAAGAAAACTTGAGAGGGAAGAGAAAGAGAAAGAAAGGGAAGAACAAGAAATGATATAAAAAATAACTAAGTTCTTTTATTATTATTATAAATAAGATAAAGAGAGATTTTGTAGAGAGAGAGAAAAGAAAATTAATTTAAGGGAATTTATGGAAAACAAATGATATAAGCAATCTTTTTAGGTAAAGTTATATTTTAGTCCCTATAGATTCTCATATGTTCCACTTAAGGTTCTATAGTTTAAAAGTTTATCATTTAAATCTCAAAATTTTCAGCATACTTCAATTTTATCCTTTACTGCCATATATAGCTAAAATGATCATCAGGCCTACTTGTATCCTGGTCAAGAATAGCAAGCTGACCAGGTTTATTATAGTTAATCAAAATAATAATTAAAAGTTGACTTGAATTTTAATTGGACTGTGAATTGACTTGTTAGGTCGATTAAATTATATTAAGTCAGTTTTCCTTTTATTTTTTGAAAATCCGACCTATATCAGATCTTAAATCAACCAACCAAGTTGGGTTTAATAATAGTGAAAATAACCAGTAAACATGTTTAATGTTTTCTTCTTATTTTGATAATATTTTGTGGAATAATATAAAATTATGAGTCTTTGAAGAGAAATGCCAGAGAGGATGGAGAAAAAAAATGGAAAAATAAGGGATTATCCATTTTGTTATGTGCTTAACAAAAAAAAGGACCATATTGAAACTTTTGAGAAGATGTAGGATTGATGATAAAAAAGAATTTAAATGTAAGGGCTGA
>Ga0307515_10019743_pt1 | contig 12095 bp, 7 predicted proteins | sample 17_EM_MG_FD_194513 | JGI IMG/M metagenome (GOLD analysis project Ga0307515, IMG submission 194513) | Populus trichocarpa ectomycorrhiza microbial communities from riparian zone in the Pacific Northwest, United States - 17_EM | ecosystem: Host-associated > Plants > Roots > Unclassified | place...
TAATATCAAAAAAATAAAATTGACAAAGATAATTTTAGAAAAAAACAAAAAAAAAACTATATGGGAAAAAACACTGTAGCAATCCACAGTAATTTGCGAGGAAAGCTACAATGCTTCCCTCACATATTGTAACTGTAATTTTAACCAGCTCAATATTAAAAAATAAAATTGAAAAAGATAATTTTGGAGAAAATCATAAAAAAAACAAAAAAAACTATGTGGAGAAAAACTGTAGCAATCAACAATGTTTTAAATAAAAAAAATTACAAAACTAAATTATCAATCAGCTTAATATTGAAAAAATAAAATCAACAAATATAATTTTGAAAAATAAAAGAATAAAATAGAAAAACCATGTGGAAAAACACCGTAGCAATCTAGAGTGTTTTAAAGGAAAAAAATTACAAAGCAAAATTTTTAATCAGCTCAATATTAAAAAAAACTAAAATTGACATAGATAATTTTGGGAAAAAACAAACAAAAAAAGAAAAAAAGGGAAAAAAAGTGAAAAAAAATGAAAAAAGGGAAAAAAAATGAAAAAGTGCAAGAAAAAAGAAAAAAAAGAAAAGAAAAGCATTGTGGATTACTATTGTAATCCACAATGATTTTGGTGTGGGGGAACAGTGATTCCCCCACACCATTTAGAGTATTGTATAATATTAGATTAAACTGAAATTTTATAGGAAGATATTAGACACATGAAATTATATTTTGATAAGTTTTCATGTAGAAACATATTATTTCAAATAGTCAAAATTATTAAACAAATCTTGTTAAATTTGTCAAATTAAACTTTTATGTACTGTTCGAAACATATCTAGAGTTACAGTAGAAATTTTACTTCAATTCAAGTTGTGCTAGAAACTAGACATCTCACACTTTCTAAAAATATATGGTAGACCTATTAATTCATCAAGAAAAGAAAGAATAACATATTTGAAGTCATGACTGAAATCTATCAATAATGAGTGGAAATTGGAGATTTAGGCTATGTGGAGGAATTTTAGCATGAAAACTTTATTTTTATTATTCTATTTAATTTATTTATTTAATGTTGAATAATTATTTTTAATTTGAGTTTATTCAAACCCATTAGATATTGTTTAAGAGTTTATTTCATTATTGGATTTATGTTAGTTGATTGTTAGTTTAGGTTCATTATCTTGCAACTCAAAAGGGATTCATTAAGGTTAGTTAAAGGAGATTATATTATGTTTTTTTTAGTTGCAAAATTTAGCAGCAAGTTAAAGAATAAACGTGAGTTTTTATTTTGTTTGTTTTTGGCAAAATAATCTTTCTTTGCATGGACAAAAATCATACATTGACTTATCAAAGATTAACTAGTCTCGTGATATCATTCACATACTTAGAGTTATTATATACAAGGTTGTCTCTAGGTCTAATACTTTTTTCAATACTTATTGTTCTTAGGTACATGCTTACCTCTAGGTAATATTATGTTTTTTTAGCTGTAAATTTCAACAGTAAGTTGAATAATAAACGTGAGTTTTTATTTTATTTGTTTTTGGCAAAATAATCTTTCTTTGCATGGACAAAAATCATACATTGACTTATCAAAGATTAATTGGCTTTGTGGTATCATTTATATACTTAGCGTTATTATATACAAGGTTATCTCTGGGTCCAATACTTTTTTCAGTAGTTATGGTTCTTAAGTATATGCTTACCTCTAGGTCAGGGTTCTATCAAACCTGATTTTTAGCTTTCCGAATTGTTATCTATTTTATTAAGAGTTGCTTGACCACATGATCAAGAGGTCTGCATCAATTAGTATTAGAGCTAGGCTCTAAAATCAGGTTATATCCTTTATTTTCTTATTGTTAGTTTTAGCTTCTTTAGCTATAGTTGTCTTTGATTCGGTTTTTGATAATTTCATGTCTAGAGCTTAGTAGTTTGCGACCAGGGTTCTTTTAAAAAAAAAGAGGTGTTAATTTAGTTTGTTTCTATCTTAATATATATCATTATCATAAAGAGTAAAAAACAAAAAATAACCTTCAAAAGTCACTTTTATTGAATCTGCCACAGTACACAAACATTGGATAATTTGGATCAAGCCAATTCATAAAGTTCTAAAATTTTATATACTAGTTCTAGGAGTCCTAATAGCATCCCATATCAAACATAAGCTCATTCAAAGATCATTTTCTATAGTAACCAAGGTCAGGATTAAAATTTATTATAACAGGTCATATTCATATCAGAAGGGAATTTAAGTCATATAAATTTAGAAAATTCTCAAAATTTATATACTTGGTTTTAAGGTACTAATAGCATCCCATATAAAATTTAAGGTCATATGGAGTTATTTTGCTATAAAAACTAAATTTAGGATTATAACTTGTCATAACAAGTCTAATTCGCGTCAACAATTCAAACTTGTTTCGCTTATGTTATTTTTCAATTTTGACTGTATAATGACATCATAATTGATATATTTAGGTGTCATTTAAATTTTTTTTATAACCTTTGTATCTGTTTTCTTTCCCATCTTCAAAAACATCTTTTTTTCGTAAAAATTCGTTTGTTACTTTTAAAATTATAATCGTAGTTTCGTCTTTGCTTGTTTTTATATTTTCTTTCTTCCTAAGTCATACACACATATTTGAATACGCTACTAAGTCTATTATATTTGGTGTTAAAATCATGTTTGCAAGGGCTGAAAAAAGGTGAGATGAGAGGAAAAAGACAAAGCGAGCGTATTTGAGTGAAACATGAAAGGAATGTAAACACGTGAAAGAGTGCGTGAAGAATATATATTTCTTCTTAACTAAACAATTTTTATATTTAAAGATATTGTATTCAAGCAATAATATGGCAACACAAAGATGAGATAATGAAATTATAACTCATTTATGCATTATGAATCAGCGGATGGATCAGATGACTAATGAATTTGGAGATAGATTGGATAGGTTGGAGAGGCAACATGTTAATAATCATGGTGGGATTCAAAATAAGCCTAAGCAAAGAGAACTTAATGTTAGGATGGTTGTTAAGTGAGTTAACACTGATATGGATGAGTTTGTGGTTGATAATGTGGGCATGAGTGATGTTGATTTTGAAAATGTTTTCATGGGACATGGGGAGCGTTTTGAACAACAACAAAATTGTCAGTTTGGAGGGGAAAGATATGGTGATAATTTTGGCTAAAGGGGTAATTATAGGTATCGGGATTATAATGTTGAGTTTAGTGCAAATTGGGTACAATTAAGCTGAAAATACCAACTTTTCAAGGGGAGAATGATCTAGAAGTTCATTTAGAATGAAAGAAGAAGATAGAGAAGATTTTTTAGTGTCACAATTATCTAGAAACCTAAGAAAGTCAAACTTGTTGTGATGCTTTAATTGAATATACCATTATGAAGTGGGGTCAGTTAATGACAAACTACAAGAGGAATTATGAGAGGTGGGTTGATACTTGAGATGAGATAAAATTCTTTATAAGGAGGAGATTTGTGCCTAGCCATTATTATAGAAACTTGTATCAAAGGTTACAGAGTTTGAGTCAAGATATAAAGAGTGTTGATAAGTACTTCAATGAGATAAAACTTACTATGATTTAAGCTAATGTTGAAAAGGATAGGGAGGCTACTATAGCTAGATTCATGAATGACCTTAATTGTGATATAGCTCATATTATGGAGTTGTATTATTATATAAAGTTAAAGAAGATGGTGTATATGGCCGTGATGGTGGAGAAACAATTTAAACAGAAGGGTACCATTCGATAAAGCCAACTATTAGGCCATTCGACATCTTGGAGACCTAATTGGAAGGCTAATACCGGGTGTGGTCTATCACACCTGAATGAGAGAAGGTTAAGGTTGAATACCCTAGAAAGAAAAAAGACATTTTAGTTGTTGTTAAAGGTAACAATGTTACTCTTACTTTTCATAATCGTGACATTAAATGTTTTTAGTGTTTGGGTTTTGGTCATGTTGCTTTTTAGTTTCCAAACAAGAAAGTCATGTTTATGAAATATAATAATGAGGTTGAGACCGATAGAGAGGATGAAGAGAAAAAGATGTCACCATTAGAGGATGCTAATGATGTTTGTGTTGAGTGTTCGGTTGAAGGTGAGACACTTGTGGTGAAGAGAGCACTGAATGTGCATGTCAAAGTTGATGATTTAGAAGGTCAAAGGGAGAACATATTCCACATAAGATGTCATGTTCAAAATAAGATATTTAGCGTAATTGTAAATGGTGGTAGTTACACTAATATAGCTAGTACTAAATTGGTGAAAAAGTTAAGCTTGTACACTACCAAACATCACATACCTTATAAATTAGAGTGCTTGAATGACAGTGGTGTGAAGTGAAAGTGAATAAACATGTTTTGGTTGTTTTTTTCTATTGGTAAATATTATGATGAGGTGTTATGTGATGTTGTGTCAATGCAAGTTAGTCATTTGTTGCTTGGTATACCATGATAGTATGATAGGAGAGTTATGCATGATGGAGTGACAAATAATTATTCATTTAAGATGAATGGAAGACCTATAGCTTTTGTATCTTTGACACCTAAGCAAATATATGAGGAGCAACTTAAATTGAAGAAAGGGAAGATGGCTGAAAGGAAAGCTTGTATATCATAAAGATCTTCTTTGCTAACAAGATTCTTCTTTGTTTTGATGTTGATGCTATTCTTTAGCTTGATACTGATTTTTTGATATTAAAAGAAGTTTTCCATGATACATATTCGAGGTTGAATCTTTTTTAAGAAGGGGAGGATGATACGAACCAAGCCATGTTTTAGTTTGGCCTTAAAATGTATGTTAACCAGTTTTGTAATATCAAACATATCTCTCAAACCGTACATCGAATCGAGTTGAAACTTTACAGGAAGATACTAGACATATAGAACCATATTATGGTAATTTTTGAAGTCAAATGAACTTTGGAAACATATTACTTTAGAGAATCGAAGTTACTAAAAGAATCTTATGAATCTGTCAGACTTGATTTTTATGTACTATTTGAGACATATATGGAGCTACAAGTGGAATTGTGGTGCAATTAAAGTTTTTTTTTTTTAGAACTAGACATCTCAATCTTTTCAACCATATATGGTAGGCCCAATAATTCACTCGGATGAGATAGAACAATATGTTAGAAGTGAGGATTGAAATCTGCCAAAAATTTGTGAAAATTAGAGATTCGGGCTACATGGAGGAACTTTAACATAAAGACTTTGATTTTATTACCTTGTTTTATTTTTTTATTAATAATTAATTTTAATTTGGGTTTATTCTAGAACATTAGATATTGTTTAAGAATTTATTTCATTATTGAACTTATGTTAGTTGATTACTAGTTTAATCTCATTAGCTTGCAACCCAAAAAGGATTCATTAGGGTTAGCTAACGGAGACTATATTATGTTTTTTTGAGCTAAAACTTTCAGTAGCAAGTTGAAGAATAAATGTGAGTTTTTCTTTTGTTTGTTTGTAGCAAAACAATCTTTCTTTACAGGGACAAAAAATGTACACTGACTTATCAAAGATTAATTGGTTTCGTAGTTTCATTCGTATACTTAGAGTTCTTAGATACAAGGTTATCTTTGGGTCCAAGACTTTTTCTAGTACCTTTAATCCTTAGGTACAGGGTTACCTCTAGGTCAAAATTTTATCAAACCTGGTTTTTAGCTTTCTAGGTTGTTAACTACTTTGTTGGGGGTATCTTAACCACGTGATCAAGAGGTTCGTATCAACTCATTTAGATATTTTATATTATTTTTTAAAAAATACTATACGAATATACTTATCATGTTTCAGAAATCATTAGATTTGTAGGACTGTGGCCACGGGCCGAAATATCTTTTTATCAATTAAAAAAGATGTTTAAAAAAGTAAAATAAAAAAAAAGGAAAGAAAGAGACATGATTCAAGGTATAGACTTGACTAAGAAAAAAATGGTATAATTTAATCAAATAATAAAAGAATAGATAACAATAGTAAAAGGACCAATTTAAACAAAAAACAAAATCATAGGAACCTAAAAAAAAGAAGGATTGCTGAAATGAAAAAGGAAATGAAGCTAAAATTCCAGACAATTAAAAGAAAAACAAAATGACATGAGACAACCTTAGTGATCATGCTAAATATACAAGCAAGGTCATGAGATCAAGATAAGAAATAAAAGAAAATAAAAATATAGTCAAAGTTCAATTCCAAACAAATCCAACGTAGAATGATGAAATTAAAAAAAAAAAAACAAGCAAATTGGGCAAGCCAACCAAACCTTATAACCCAGATCATGCAAATAAAATAGCTTAATAGAAAGAAAACCGAAAAGGATTACAAATCTAAATTAAAAAACAACATGATGTTGAATGACGAAACATAACAAATATTAAATTAAAAAAAAACGATTCTAAAAAAACCTAAGCCAACTCAGACTAGCATGCCAACCTTATTGTCTAAGTGATGGACCAAGATAAACGAATAGAAAGGAAATTGAAGAAAATCATTAAGCCCAATATAAAAAAAAACCTTTAACCTTGAAGGATGAAACTAAAAAAGAGAATTAATTCTCGATCAATCTATTAAAAACAAAAATATCAATTTAAAGAGAATTAATTCTCAATCAACCTAAGTAAAAACAAAAATATCAATTTAAAAAATTTATCAAAGTAAGTTCAACAAAAAAATGACAAATAAAAAGAACCAAAATAACCTAAGTCATTTTAAAAATTATTGGAAAATTATATAGAAAGCAATTAAATAAAAATAATGGAGCCTCATCTCCAATTGAATAAATGCTAAAAGATGAAGTTGCAAAAACATGAGCTTAAAAAATATTTAAAAAAAATCAAGCAAACTCGGGCAAACCTTATAAACCTGAGTTAATCTCTCAAACTGACAACCCGTGAAATCCAAGACTCATGCTCAATCAAAAAACTTAGTTCCAACCAATTTAATGTTAGATGATGAAATCAGAAAAAAAAATTTAATTTATAAAACTTACCAAAGTAAAAAAAAAATAGCAATAAAAAAATGAAGATCAATTTGATAGGAAACAAAAACTTAAAGAGAATGAAATTATAAAAATATCAATCTAAAAAATTATGTTAATTAAAACAAATAGCAATTAAAAGAATGGAGATCAATTTTGAAAGATGAAAAAATCAAAAGGGTGAAATTGAAAAGAAATTTTAATTTTATAAATTATTTCAAATATAACAAATAGTAATCAAAAGAATATAAACCAAATATAAATGAATAACAAATTAAAGGACTCTTTTAAAATTTTAAAAGGGGCAACATGACAATATAGGATGAGGGAGAAAAGAAGGGAAAATAGAGGAAAAGTTATTAATGTCAAACCAATCGGTCATTATCCACACACATTGCCTTATCACGAAGACAATGCCAAGACAATTCAAAGGTCATTGCGGAAGGCAATTATTGGTCACTGGACATCCACATACGCATCGCTCGAAGGGCACGAGGGCTCTCCACTTGTTGCACACGCCACCAAGTGTTTTTAATATTATTTAATATTTAGTAAAATACAAAAATGTCTCTAAGCCAACATGATATTAATCAAAAATCCAATATGAAATGATGAAAAAATCACTGGAATATAGTTTTGTAGATTTTGCTTTTTAGAGTAATTAAATCATTTCACTATGCTAAAAAAATTGAAAAGTCTAAAAGTTCATGGATGTAAGATTTGTTTTTAGGGGTAACTAAATCATTTTATTGTAAAAAAATAAAAAAAGATTAATTCACCCTTGTATAATTTGAAAATAATAATTAAATCATGTTTTAAAAAATATTGCTCCAATGGATGGTTAAAAGGTTTTATTGTTGAAGAAAAACCTATTATTATATTATTATAATGAATAATATTTTGAGTTTAGATCAACATTAGCTTCACGAGGAGATTTAGTTTTTTTTTTTTTGTTAAAATAGTTATTTTGATGATTACATTTATATCAAGGTTATGATGGATGGAGGTATATCAAGACTTGAATATGACACGTCAAGATAAATAAATTCTTTTTACTATGTAAAACACTTATTAAGAAGCTTTATCAAGTTTTGAAATACCAAGCTAACGAGGAATTAGTTTATGATTAAGAATTAGAATTATATTATACAATACAAGTATTTTTTTTTTAATAAAAGAGAAAGTTTCTTAAAAAAAATATAGAAAATATTTCATTATATTGAAATTGAAATTCACCTCTTAGACGGAATTAATGGGACTTGGATATATAAGTTCAATAAAGAGAAAATGTTGGGAAAAAGAAATAGGTAAAACCAACAAGCCTTCAGAACAATATTTGTATTTTGCTTTTTTTTATTACAAAGTTAAAGTGTTTTCTCGAATTAGTTTCTGATTAGTTTGTTCATCACTTTTCTTTCTAGAAAACTTTTTAAAAATATTTTATTATTATTTGACGAGAAAACTTTAACTCTAATAGTATAATAACCATCACCATTATTATTTTTATCATTATCATCATTTCATTACTATTGGTTTCATTATTATCACTATAACAACTATTATTTTATAATTATTAATATTCTTGTCATTATTATTAGTGTTATGAATATTATAATTATAATTATAATTATAATTATAATTATTATTAATATTTTTTGTTATAATTATTATTACTGTTATTATTATCATCACTTAAAAAACTATAAATAAAAAAATATTTTGAAGAAAATTTACTTTTATAGAAAAATGTTTTCAGAAAAACCTAAAGCTAAGAATATTTTAAGTTAATTGAGGCCCACACCCGAGTGCAACTAAACTATCATGCATAGTCCAAAGATCTAAGGAACCACCCAAATCTGAAATGGATATGACGCATGGGTTCGAGACTGATCTTAAATGGGCTTGGTTTCTGCCCAAGCTCTCAGGAAAGTGGGACTTGAGGAACATGGAGCTGTGGCTGAAGGGGATGGGCACTGGTGCAGAAAGGAAACAACCAAAATGAACCAGAAACACAGCCGCCTTATCAGCAATGGTCTGTAACCTTTGGAAACTCAAAAACTATAAAATAGTGTTTGGTTCCTATTATGTGATAGAAAAGATGGAGTTAACGGAGAATAAAAATATATTTAATTAAAAATATAAAAATAAATTTGTTTTTAGGATAATTTAAAAGTGATTTTTTGTATATCCAAAATAGAAGGTACAGAGAAGACCTGTATCTAGAGATAATATTTATTATTTTTTATTTTTAAATATCATTATAAAAAACTCTCAATTTTAAATAAGACATGAAAAAATAAAAATGATTATTATCATAGTTTAAAACTCAACTCGAGGGTTGACTCAGGGCAAAGCTTGGGTCACAGGTCGGGTTAACCCGCATCAACGTAAGAATAAAAGTAATTATTATCATAATTCCAAAAATCGATTTGGGGGTTAACACCGAGCAAGGTCTGGGTCGAGTTGACCCGTGTCTGTGTAAGAATAAAAATGGTTATTATCATAGTTTTAAAACTCGATTCGGGGATCGACACAAGGCAAGGCTCGAGTCATGAGTGGGGTTGAATGTTGACTCGGGTAAATTTAAAGACAAAAGTAGTTATTATCATAATTTTAAAATCTGACTCGATGTCGATCCTGAGTAAGGCCCGGGTCACATGTCAAAAGGGTTAACTCGGGTTGACCCTGGTCAACATAAAATAACAATGGTTATTATCTTAGTTTTAAAACTTGATTCTATGGTCAACTCAGGGCAAGGCCCGGGTCATAGATTAGAAGGGTCAACCCGTGTTGACCTAAGTTAATGCAATGATAAAAATTGTTATTTTTATAGTTTTAAAACATGACTTGGGGGTCGACCCGGGAAAAACCTAGATCCGAGAGGGTTAACACAAGTTGCCCAAGTTATCATATGAAAAAAAATAATTATTATCATAGTTTTAAAACCCGATTTGATAATTTACTCAAGGCAAGGTTCATGTTACGGGCTGGGAGGGTCAGCTTGGTTGGCCTAATTTTTATTTTTAAAAAAATCAAAACAACCTTATTTTGACTAATGTTTTTCAAAAAAGTCAAAGGGTTTTTGACCCGTGTTTTATCCTAGGTTAATCTGTGTTTTTGATTGGGTCAGATCGAGTCAATCATTCCTCTATTTTTTTTCTTAAACTCTGATCAATTCAGGTCTCAGGTCAACTCGTCAAGTCAGACCTAATTTTATAATTAATGTTATTATAATATTATTAATTTCAATACTCAATATAAACTAAAATAATAAAAAATAATATCTAATTATTTTTTAAAATATATAAGTTTGATAACAATACATATTAAAAGTAAAATAGATTTTTTTATATTTCATTTTGTCTTATTTACCATAACTAAATATGATACAGAGACAATCATTTTATCTTATACATTACTATTAAACATAATTTTATTTCTATTTTGTTTCTCTTATTTTTAATAATTTTATTTATTCTATTTTGAGACAATAAATACTACACTAGCATATTGGTTCGCGCTCTACAGTGAGTCAATAACAATTTTTTTTTCAAATGTTAAACAAATATGAAAAGTATAGAGCACCAGATCTAATATCCTTGGGTCTAGCTGCTGCAAAGCTAGACCCAACAACATTAAGTCTGGTTGTCGAGCTAGACTCATTATCCTAAAAAAATAAAATTAAAAATATCTTAAAATATTTTTTTAAAAAAATTTATTGAGACAATATTTTTTATTTTTTAAAATCAAATTTTTTATATCATCACATCAAAATAATAATAAAAACTTCAAAAAATGTTTATTTGAAGTAAAGAAAAAAATAAAAAAATTTCAAATTTTTTAAAAAGCATTTTTAAAAAGCGAAAACAAACATGTTTTAATAAGGAAATTCAACCCAACCTCAAATGAAAAACAAATTATCATCACCCAACTTTTATACAATATAAAACAAATCCTATCAATTTATATTTTCTCTTTACAATATGAAAATAAATGAAATAAGAGAAAAGAAAAAAGAAACTAAAGAGTAAAAAGAACAAAATTGTAAATATCTTAAAAGAAAAAAAATTAAAGGGAAAGAAATTAGTTGCCGGTGTAAATTAGTTGCCAGTGTATTGGGCACTACTCTGCTATGTGCCATTTATGGTGCTATTGTAGAAAATACTTTATTTGAAGATGATGATGCTGCAAATATATTCTGTACTTTTAACCCAACTCAAGTATTTTTGCATTTGAAATTTTTTTTTGTTATTATCCTGCTACGGAGCGCGGGCTAATATGCTAGTTATTATATTATTACGGAAATGTTATTTTTGAAAATATTTTTTAAAAACATATATTCAGATAATATTTTTTTTAAAAAAATTGATTTTTTATATCATCATATAAAAATAATATAAAACATTAAAAAATATTAATTTGAATTAAAAAAAATTAAAAAAATTTAAAATTTATTAAGGAAATTCAACCCATCTTAAATGAAAAAAATTTATCATCACTCACTTTTGTATAATATAAAAAAGTTTATCAATTTATTTTCTCTTTATTATATGAAAAAAAAAATTAAATAAGACAAAAAATTTTATAAAAATAAAAAAATTAAATTAAAAATTACTAGCCAAACTTAATAATTGTAGATCTGATTGATAAACCTGACCCACCTTTTAAAAGCTTTTTAGGCCTGGTTTTCAAGCCAGACCCCTGTTTTTTCGAAACCTTTTAAATTGCAAGTATAATATGGCTCGTGTATGATTGAATTTGATAGTACAACCCTGTTCCTCATTCTGAAAATAATAAATGAGATGTACTGCGCTGCAAATAATAAATGATGTATAAGGTACCCAAAATACTGTGCTACTCCTGAATTATGATATGTTTATGGGCAGCATCATGAAAATAATAATAATAATAAAAAGCTGTTAATTTATAATTGTGTTTAAATATATGTAGTTTGAAAAAATATTAAATTTATATTTTTAGTTTTTTTAATAATTTTAATATATTTATATTAAAAATAAAAAAATATATTTAAATATATTTTTAAATAAAACATATTTTTTAAAAAATATCATATATCATAATATCAAATATTTATTTAAACACAACAAAAAAGCAATAA
>Ga0307515_10019744_pt1 | contig 12095 bp, 3 predicted proteins | sample 17_EM_MG_FD_194513 | JGI IMG/M metagenome (GOLD analysis project Ga0307515, IMG submission 194513) | Populus trichocarpa ectomycorrhiza microbial communities from riparian zone in the Pacific Northwest, United States - 17_EM | ecosystem: Host-associated > Plants > Roots > Unclassified | place...
GAGGACAAGAAGAAGATAAATAGTAAGTTTTAAAGATCGTTAGTTATAAGGACGTTAACAATAAAATATAGTATAAGGTAAAGTAGATAGGCTATACTAAGACTACCTAGGAACTACTAGAAAATTTAAAGAATGCTATAGGAAAGGTATAGGAGTATTAGAAGAAAACAGGTTAGGTAATATTAATAAAGAAGAATTGCTAAAGAATAAGTTACCTAAGGGGGACCTAAGAAGAGCGACTGCCAAACTACTTAGAGTTATTCCCTTTATAGAAAGAGAGTTAGTTCTCTTATTACCAAGTTCCTGCAGACCTTATTCTATAAGTTTCTACTTCTTAAAATAAACCTTCTTATAAACTTTCTTAAGACGAATTAAATAAGTAGACGCAGCTAAATGAGAGTTAAGGGCTCGCTGTTAAGCATTAGCAGCCTCCTTCTTAGCGTTATAAGAATGGTGAAGTTCCGCCAGCGCTACCAAAAGCTTATTATTAAGCTTTATAGTGGTAGATTAAATATAAGACCCTATAACAAATTACTTAGGGAACTTAGAGACTATTAAGAGTTATAGAACGCGTATACTTAGCGTTAGAGATAGAGTGAATATTGCAAGATAAATAAACGTTTGCTTTAGTGCACTTTAAATAAAAAGAGGGTTGCTAGGAGGAGGGACTTGCCAGCGTAATATAAACTAACCCCTTTTTCGCATAACGAAAATATGGAGACGGTATTATCTTACCTAATAATAATATTACGGTAATAGTACGAGACCGACGAGCTATAGAAGAAAAAGGAGTTACTTTAGGTATAATAAGTAACAATATTAACTAAATTAATTAGACGGATATTATACCTCTAGTAAATAACTTAGAGATACTAGGTATCTTTAAGGACGAAGATAAAGAGGAGGGAGATGGTATTATGGACGCTTTAAGTATAATATTATAACTACTTAGAGGGGAGTTAGAAGAAGCTAGTTAGTTAATATAAGTACGGTTTAAGATAGAGCCGGTAAAACTATATAACGAGGAATAGTAATATAAGTTATGTAAGGTAATCTGTATAATCTATATAATCTATAGGATCTACAATAGAGTAGATAAAGCATACGTATATTATATATAAGAAGGATTTTATAGGAGTACGGTTGTGTATTTAAGGACCCTTAGTCCCTACCTAGATAGTTTCTTCCTTGTAGTAATTCTTAGAATACAATTAGAGTTAATCTATTAGGCAACTACTCCACCAGTTATTATTACGTTGTTGACTTCTTATAATACCTACACACCTAGCCCATTAACAAGCCCATTGTAGTACTTACTACAAGGTTCCGTTATACACAGCTTCTTATATTACTTTATTAATAGAAATAGTAAAGTATCTAGCTAAACCTCTAATACTTAATATCTAGATTTATATACCTTTACTTTATTTATAAAGGGCCTAAAGGATATATTAGCGCTTAAAAAGGTATATATACCTCTTAGAAGTATTCTACTTATTTAATAGAATAGTAACTATAGAAGGAAAGAGTAGCCTTAAAGTAAAGGGTAAAGGTACTAAAGGGTAAGTTAGGGGAGCTTATAGAATTAGAAGTACGTATATCCCTATAGGCTATTTTAAATTTAGCTAATAAAGTACACCTATAGAAATGGAATAGAGTTTTACGGCTAAGAGTTAATATAATAGAGTCTGTCTTTAAAAATATTATTAAGTTAGTGTTTAAGAAATATATTAGAGAGGATTAGGTATAAAATATTCCTCTAGTAATATAAATAGCCTAATATAAAATATTAGGTTGCTATAAGTCTTGCTAAATATTATTAACGGTTACTAAGTAGAGAAATAGTAAACCCTAGCAAATAATAGCAATTAAAGCAGCTATTATCTTATAGAATTATAGAACTTAGGCTTTAATTTACTTTAGCGAGTAGATGTTAAATAAGTAATCTATTAATATAACTATTTCTTGCTTCCTAATATCCCCTTAGCTCTTATCTATAAAGGGAGGGAAAGATAGCGTCCTACTACTACCCCTACTACCTACCTAGCCCTTACGCCTCGCCTATTACTATCCTATACCCTATATAGGAGCCTTATAATACCGCTAACACTATAATTAATAACGGCTAACCTATAGCTACTAGCTAGTCTGTATAACCTATTATAGATACTATAAATCTAACGCTAACGCTATAGGGCCTCGCCGGATGCCTTACTATATTTCGCGCCGTAAAGCCCCTTAGCTTTGGAGCGATAAATATTGTAACCGACTACTGGTGCTCTGATGAGCCTACCCTTGACTCACTCAACGACTCGCTCACCTTGACTCGTTCACCGACTCGAGCCACCGACTCGACCACTGACTCGGTCGATGACTCGGTCAATTGCTCCTTTCTTATCTTATTATCTATACCTTCCTCATGTATATATATAGACCCTTTAGACCTCCATTTACAATCAAGTCGCTTATTTAATTCCCACACACTGCAAAGCTTACAAATATCCTCTATAATAACTATAAGGCCCACTACCGGATTAACGGGCGTGTGCCTTTATTATAGCCTAACTGGCCAAGATTTAAAGCCTACTGCAAATAAGGCGATAAGGGTTTTTAGGGTTAAATAGATATAATTCTAGTAGGAAAGTTTTTAACCCAATTTATTTATTTTCGATAAAATAAAATTTTTATAAGAAAGATACATATAGCTTAAGGGCAGCTTATAGCGAAACAAATAGTAGTATATTCCTTTTCTATAAAGAAAAAAATAAAGGGACTATATTAAATTAAGAATAACGAATTTAAATTAGATCTAGGCTCTAAGGCCCTTATAGAAAACTTTCCCAGTTACTATTTCCATATATTTTAATAATACTTTATTGCTCTAGTTATAGGGGTAGGTCTAAACTATTATAGCTAGGCTACTGCCGCTCTTAGCTATAACCTTATATATAATGCAAAACCTATATAAGATTTCTAGTTAGTATACTACCTTAGTGTTTATAAAGGAGAAAAATAGGGCCTAAGATATACGCTATAATAGAAACGAATACTTAGTGGAACGACATATCTCTAACAATAAGTAATATAGTGGCAAAAGGAATAATGGTATTGGAAAGTATAGTAAAATATAGTAACTATAGAAAGATAACTAAGAATAAATAGCGTATAATTCGGATTAAATAAACAATTCTAGTATTGTCTATTAGATTAATAATTATATTATTAGACCTTACTATCTATTCCGCCGTTAATAAGATACGCTACTTTAATTAGTATATTTAGGCTTAAGGATACGGTAAGAATACCTTTAAAAATAAAGATCAGTAGGCCGAATAACCTAACAGCGCGTAAAGCTATAAATCCTACTAAGTATTAAGTGTAAATAGGTCAGATATAGGAGCCGTATAATATTTAAAAAAAACGCTTTTATAACCTCTCTATCGTTATAAAAGAGATTAAAAAAGCTGTATATATCTTAACTATTAGGCCTAGAGATGCTAAGTATTTATTAGGTAAGAGCTACCCTTATACCTAGATATATTAGCTACTATTTACAACTATAAGTTTATATTTAGGTTAATTTACTATAGTCCTAAAGCGCACTATCTAAGGTAGTTAAGAGTTTATTTCGTTCCTCGTTATAAAAGGATATAATATTACCTATACACTCTCCATTATAATTATTTAGTGCTTTTTTCGCCTTACTAACCTTACACTAGTAATATAAAAGGACTTATATTAGTTCTAGTGCGAACTACTAAAAGATTATAAACTGCAGCTCTAAAGATATAGTTACTACTACCTTCAGAATGCCCTTAACGTAGTTATTAACTAAACGTTAATTAGTAGTAGGTATAAATAGCTTAGCCTAAAACTACCCACTTCTATTAAACCGCATCTTTTAATAGCGGCTATCCCCGTTATTATATAGATAAGAAAGTAGATAAAAGAGAATGCGTTTAAGAAGTAATGGCCTAGGTTTAGGGTTAATATTTATAATTAAAATAGTATTATTAAATTTAATAAATATTGTCTTAACATTTATAATCCTTAAATTACTTTAAGTAATTAGTTAATAGAGAAGTATATAGTAGTAGTTCTTTGATTAACGTCTGATACGGATCCTATCTAGGCCCACGCAGACTACTCCGTCACAGGGGGAAAACTTGTGTATTTACAGGAAGTAGAGAAGTATATAATATATATATATATACCTAATAGTAACTAAGGGCCTTTATTAACAAATTCTATATACCGGCAGTAGCTATATATAGAATAGTCATAACGCAAGATTGGGGATTTTAAGGGGCTCTGAAAATAACTAATTGGGCCTTGTTATTAAACGCGCGTATTAATTATATAGCTATAGGTTTTTGGGCGTATGTAATACTAAAGCATTAGTATATCCTATTTGGTGTCTAGCTATATAATATATACGCTTTTAGCTTTAGCAAATTAGTTAACTAAGCGGGTTAACTAGAAATTCCCTTACTAATAACGTACCTATCTATAGCAGCCCTTTTATTCTATAAGTTTGGTATTAAGCTATCTAATCCTTACTTCTCTATTATAGCTTATATGCTGCGCCCCACTAATATAGTTAATATAGTCCTACATCGCCACCCAATTTACTCTTTATTTAGATTAAGTCTACTAATATGCTGTAATTATATAAGGGGGTCTTATATACTCTTTCGCTAAAGCTAGTTAATAGGTATTGCGTTGCTAATAAAGACGTTTACTAATAATACCTAAAGCGAGGCTTAGCTTGCAGCCTAGTAAGTATAAATTAAAATATAGCGCCCTAATGTAGGAGGGTATCTAGGTAACGTCTTAGCTAATCCCTTAATATTAAGCGGAGTTAACCGCGTAACCTAGTTATAAAGATAGGGCTTTATCTATTATAAGGCACCTAAAAGAATTTAGTTAAGGAAACGAATATAATATTTACAGTCCATCTAATAGATTTAGCAATGCCAGTTTTAAAGGGGAAGGGATAAATAATAGGTTATAGGTGGCGTTAAAGTGCCTAGTAAGATTTTAGAATAGTACATTGCCTATAGACTACTAGGTTGCCATAAGTATTCGCCCTATTTTACTCTATACCGTGCCCATTTACTACTTCCTTCCTCTATATCTTAATCTAACCACTATATCTTACGTCTACATTTATCCCTACTGCGTTTATTAGAGTTAAAACTCTGTCTTATTTAGATTTAGCGAGCTAATATTAGATAGTGGTAGGCGTATATAGAAGGGCAACGTGTTTTAGGGTTCTATTAGAGGCCTTAAAGCCCCATTTTAAAAGATAGAGCTCTTATTCTAAATTATCTGGTTAATATATAGTATATAGTATAATATTATTTTTATTAATATTTATTAATATAAGGCACGAGGTAGATAGGGAGTTTAATTAATAGAATAATAGAATATATTAGTAGGTTGCAAGAAACTAAGAGACAAATCCTTAAAAAAAAGGGGGCGTCTTAGTATAAGGGCGTGGAAGAGGCCTCCTGGGTTACGTGCGTAGCACGTAGCTTATATATAAATAGTATACGCCTTATAGCTATATACTATACTAGCACCTAATAGAAATAAAGAAAATTTTTATTAAATTAATTTATAACAACTATACTACCTACTAGTTTCTCTACTTGCCTTCTTATTAAGTACTTCTATTATATTTTCCTTACTTTTCTCACTTACCTTTTATCCTTTATTCGCTAGTTGGGGGGATAATAGTTCTAGGTAAAGTAGCTTATTAGTTATATATCTTCTAAAACCTCTAGCTAATTTAAAGAGAATCCCTAATAGGCAATTTAGTATTATTTAGAATTATCTAATAGGGGATAATTACTTTTCTGTCCTTAAGCTATGTATCTTATCTCTTCTTCTTAAAGACCGCTAAAATTTCCTTTACGCTATTGTTTACTAGCCCTAAACCTAAGCGCAAGGTCTCTATAAGTGTAACTAATACTTCTTATTGCTATAATACTAGGGCTATTGTTACGGAACCCCACCGCAGGGGCCTCTATAGGAGAGCCCCGTGCTCTTGCGTACACCTCGCGTATAGCTTATATTAGCTACGCGTAGGTATATTACCTCCTTACGCCCTTGACCCTTACGATCGATCGCGTAACGTCTTGTAGACTCCTCGAATATATACGCTTTGTAGCCACTGCCCCCGTCCCGTAACATTACGTTACGCCTTTTTTACTACTAACACTTAGCCTACGACCAATTCTACGTCTCTATAATACTGTAGGCGCTGCTAGAAGCAGCGTGTCTACGAATTACCTCACTTTATACTTCTAAGGAACCCATAATAGTAAGACGATATCCCTTACTAACTACTATATTAAACTTAAAGAATAATCCAATACCTATACTTAACCTACGACGCCAATTAATCCTAGGAGAATTTAATTTATTAGCTTTAGCCTTAACCCCTAAAGAGACGGACACTAATAATATCTTATCTTTTATTAACTATATAACTACGGACAAGTAAACGGAAGGGCTACTACCTATTAAAATTAAAATACGAGATGCCGAGATGTTTGTAAAAATAGTAGCACGAAACCCTAATAAATACTATTATAGAACTACCACCTAAAGCTTATATAAGCCGAGATGTATACTGCCTAAGATCGCGATATCATCTAAGACCTATAAGCTCGTAAGGCGCTCGCCGATAACATACGTTAAGAAACTAAAGATAACCTCCGCGTGTCTGAACGCGACGTCTAATAGTTAAAGAAGGCTAAGATTGCACTAATCGCTATAGTTACTAAAAGAGAAGGCATAATTAAATACCTATAATTTTAGCTTAATAAGCACATTTATAATAACGCTAGATACCTTTTTACTATATATAACGCTACCTAAGTCTCTACGCCCCCGGTAACTTTACCTACTTAACGCTTAATAAAGGGCTAGTACTAAGCAGCTTTACCTAATAGAAACCCCCACTAAAGCAGCAATAATAAAAGCTACAATAATTAGACCTAAACTGCTACTATAGGGTTTAATACACGCTACCCTAATCCCCTAGTCTTTTAGGGAGACCGTAAGGAATATAGCTACTAGAAGATATAAATCTGCAAAAAACTAACTTAAAGCGCCTGCCTTTTTCCTATAGAAGACACTAAGATTAGCTATATTATTAGGTAAATAAAGGGTACACTGTTTAACAGACTCTTCGCCTAATAGGAGACTAGTAGCCCCTAGAAGTAGTAGTCCTACTAAAAAGTCCTTAATAATCTTAACCTAATATACCGCGACTATAACCTACTAGCTACCAACTAAGCTAAACTACGTGCCCTAAAGATAAGCCCTACTAAATTATTTAATAAATTCTATATTAAATTCTAGGAATACACCGGAGCCCTTACCCGAGATAATACTAAAAACTAAAAGGACCTCCTTAAAAAAGTTACTTATTGCCTTAGTTACGTAGCCGCTAGCTATAACTATAACAATGTTTATAATATAGTAGCAGCTCTATAGAAGATTAAACGATAACTAAATTAGATTACTACTACTAACCCTTACCTAAAGACTTCTCTATAGAAGCCCTCTGGGCCTACTAAATCTATATATACTAAGCCACTAACGCCTACTACCTTAAGTACTACCGGAACTAATATTAATTTCTCTATACTAACCTTTCTATAAAAACTCCTAGATGGAGAGTGCGAGCTACTCTAAAAACTAAGACGCTGCTATAAATACTATTAAGAAGGCTATTATTGCGATAACCTAAACTGCCTAATAGCTAGGTTTAATAGCTGCCGCTTAATACCTAACCTAATACCCTAAACACTAAATATATTGCTATACGCCACTACTATATAAGATAAAGATGTAGTAATAGCGGTAAAGTTAGATACGGAAGCGGAAAACGCCAAGTTCTAGCCCTAAGTCGTAGGTTGAGACGCCCTAATAACGGAGGGATTTATATATTAGCTTACTTAATAGATAACTCTATAAAGATAAATAAACGGAAATAGATAGTTTTACCTATAATAGGAACTACTGCTAAAAAATAATATAAAAGCCGTTTTATAATTAATTGCGGAGCTATTAATAAATTTATAAATACCTAATTTGTACGTACTTATAACCTACCTACCTTACCCCTTACTAAAGCCCGCGCCCTATAACTCGCTAACGGTAATTATACCGTATAAAAGATTACCTATATAGTATAACTCTACCTAGATATAAATGGGCACCAGGAAGAACTCTGGGCCTATATTATACTACTTACTAACTACCCTATTATCCTTAGAATGAACTAGCTCGAATAATATAACCCCGCTATTAACTAGAAGAAGAGAGAAGTAACCTTTAACTCTAAATACTGTAGAGAGACTTGCCTAGGGTATAGCCTAGCTACCTCTATTTACTCCCCAGAATATTAACCTAAGGAACCCCTTATTACCCTACCTACGACTAACTACTACTACGTAAGTGCCCTAGCCTTCTACCGTATAGCATATAAGAAAGGCTAAACTGTTGCTATAGCTTTCTAATTACGACTATATAAGCTTAATAAAGAATAGGACTATGTCCTCTATAGTAATAGGATAGATATAGTCGACCTTTTAGAAGACAACGCCCCTACGGAACTCTATAAACTTTCACCTTTAGACTTTAAGAAGTTTATAAAGCTTAAAAAAGAACTTACTAACGAAGAACTCCGTAAGCTCCTCCCTAAGAGGTACTATAACTTTACTAATATATGTTTATAAAAGAGCGCAGATATACTCCCCCTATATTAACCTAATAACTATACCATTAATATTAAATAAGGAAAAATGCTACCTTATAAGAAACCCTACCTAATATTAAAAGATGAACTACTAGTTATAAAAAAGTATATTAATGAGTACCTTAATAAAGGATTTATTCATCCTAGTATGTTACTAATAGCCGCCCCTATCCTTCTCGCTAAGAAGCTAACAGGAGGTATCCGATTCTGCGTTAACTATAAAGGACTTAACGCTATTACAATTAAAAACTAATACCTAGTACCGCTTATACGTGAGACCCTTAAGCGGCTTAGTTAAGCTAAAATCTATACTAAGCTTAACATTATCGCCGCCTTTAACTATCTTTAAATACAGGAAGGTAACGAATGGAAAACCGCATTCGCATTGCGCTTTAGCTAATTTAAATATACCGTTATGCCCTTTAGCGTATATAACGGCCCAGGTACTTTCTAAAGCTATATTAATAACGCCTTATAGGACTACCTTAATGACTTCTGCTCTGCGTACCTAGACGACATACTTATTTATAATAATAACCCCTCTAAGCATACCAAACACGTTTAAAAGGTCCTATAGTGCCTTAGGGACGCAGGACTTTATATTAATTTAAAGAAATGCAAATTCTTAGTTATAGAAGTAAAATACCTTAAACTAATTATTACCACTAAGGGTGTCTGTATGGACCCTAAGAAGGTATATATAATTACTAAATAGCAAGCCCCTAACTGCATTAAGGATGTATAAGCCTTCCTTAGTTTCGCTAACTTCTATTGGAAATTTATATACAACTTCTTAGGCGTAGTAGTACTACTTACAGCAATAATGCAAATAAAGGGCCTTTTTATAAAAGGAAGAAAAACGCACCTACGCTTTACCTAAACGCCTAAATGCGAGAAGGCGTTCTAAGACCTTAAAAATGCCTTTACTAAAGTACCTATCCTAGCTTACTTTACACTAGGACAACAACTCTACCTTAAAACCGACTCCTCAGACCACGTTAACGTAGGCGTCCTCTCCTAGATGGGTGACGACGGTCTCCTTTACCTAGTCGCATTTTACTCATCTAAGCTTATACTATAAGAGTGTAACTATAAGATCTATAATAAAGAACTCCTTACAATTATATAAGCGTTTAAAGAATTCTAACTAGAACTCTCCTTAGTAGAGCCTAACTAGCTAACTAAAGTCCTTACGGACCATCGCAACCTTAAGTACTTTATAACTATAAAGTAGCTAAACCAACGCTAAGCACATTAGAACGAGTTCCTCTCTAGTTTTAACTTCAAAATTATATATAGACTAGGAGTATAAGGTACTAAGCCTAATAGCTTAATACGCCGCTCGTAAGACCTTCCTTAGTCTAAAGATAACCCCTATAATTAGTTCCAATAATAGACAATTCTAAAAGCACGAAATTTGGCCCTAGGTATATTACCTACAATAGAGCTAACTATACCCCAGCTTTATACTATAGAACTAAAGTTACCTCTCAAAATTAACGAGCTTATTACTATAGTATATAACGCCTCTATTAACCTATTACTGTATTAACTTATTACCGCAAAGACCGCTAGCGCCTATACGCTACCTATTAACCTCTAAAGCTTAGGCCAGATTAATATAGCAGCCTTAGAAGTAAAAGAGAATAGGCTCTATTATAAAGGCCGCCTATTTATCCCTAACTTAGAAAATCTATAACGGCAACTAATCTAAATGGCCCACGACTTTTAATTAAGCGGCTACCTAGGCAGAGGAGGAACCTACGAGCTTCTTAACCGATACTACTTCTGGCCAAAAATAATAGACTTAGTTAAACGCTTTATAGGCGCCTGCCACAGTTATAAGCGCGCTAAGGCCTTTAATATAAAGTACTAAGGACTACTGCACCCTCTACTAGTACTTATATAATAGTGGGCAGATATCGCCATAGATTTTATTATTAACCTACTACCCTATAAACGACATGGCCATACCTATAAGAACATCCTTATAATAATATGCTGACTTATAAAAGAGCGCCACTACGTCCTAACCGAAGGCGTAGCCGTTAGCGACGTTACTAACGCCTTCCTTCGCGAAGTTTACCGACTACATGGGTTACCTAACTTAATTACGTCCGACTGAGGCATATAATTTAACTCTGATGTATAGAGACGAATCTGCTAATGCCTTGGCATCTCTATTAAGATGTCTATATCCTTCTACTATAAAACTGCTAGGTAACCAGAAAATACTAATACTAGTATAAAAGCGTACCTATAACAGGTAGTCGCCTATAGTTAAAATAACTGGGTAGATTACCTCCTACTAGGTAAATTTGCAGCGAATAACTACGTCTTAACCACTATAGGACTTACCCCATTCTTCGCGAATAAGGGTTATTACCCCTAATCCGGCATAGAGCTACCAGAACCTATTAATAAGAAACTGCTATATAGAAAACGCCTTAAGATACTACTTACTAACTAGCATACAGACCATATAAAAAATCTACTCAACTACTATAAGGGAGAAATGGCCTAGGCTTAAGCAAAGTAGGCCTACTTCGCTAACTGTTATAAAACACCACCACCGGAGATACGTGTTGGCGACTAGGTATAGCTAAATACACGTAATATCTCTATGCAGAGGCCTATAAAGTTACTTAATTATAAGAACCTCGGCCCCTATCTAATTAAATAAGTTATTAATAGGGGAGCCGCATATAAGCTAGAACTCCCGCCTGCCCTAGCTACCCGCGGAATATAGCCTATATTTTACCTATGGCTACTATACCTCTATTAGCCTAACCCTTTACTAGGGCAGATATAGCCTAAACCCTTACTAGTACTAATCCGAGATAAGAACGAAGATAAGAACTATAAGGAGTGGACTATTAAACGAATTATTAACTCTAAATACTTTGGCAAAGGTAGAGGACGATGGCTCTACTATAGAGCTATATACATAGGATTCGATATAAATTAGCTAGAATAGTAACTATAGGAAGACTTTAAAAATATAAAGGATCTAATTAGCGACTTTTACTATGCGAACCTATAGAAACCGGGCTTAAGTAGAGACTTTATACCTAATCCTCTATAGAAGCCCTTATAGAGTTAAACCGTTATATATTACCACGTAAGGGCAAATTGCCGTTAGATTGCCGTTAAATTGCGGTAAAGTGTAATCACGTGACCGGAATATCGTTAAGATGTCCAGGAACTTTAACCGGCGGTTAAAGTTATCTAATTGGTTGGATTCTTAGATACCAAGCCCTATTATATAACGTTGTTTTAAGCCTTTAGCAATACCCCCCTTTTCTTCTTTTCTATACCT
>Ga0307515_10019745_pt1 | contig 12094 bp, 2 predicted proteins | sample 17_EM_MG_FD_194513 | JGI IMG/M metagenome (GOLD analysis project Ga0307515, IMG submission 194513) | Populus trichocarpa ectomycorrhiza microbial communities from riparian zone in the Pacific Northwest, United States - 17_EM | ecosystem: Host-associated > Plants > Roots > Unclassified | place...
GCCATGGCGCCAGCCATGTCCCCTCTCTATTCAGATTTTTAGTCACCCCTTGTAAATGCATGGTCGAAGGTATCGGATAAGGATAATGTCATCTGCATCTAACAGATATTAACTTGAATGTATCTCAACAGGTATAAATTGGGTATTGGTTTGGGTATAGATACTCATCTATCTAACCATAACTTGAATTTAATTTAAAATGAATAAATAATGTTAAATTTTTTTAAAAAATACATGTATATCAAACAAATTATTTATTAATAGTTGTCAATTATAGCACCCTTTTTTTTCTATAATATTTAGAGTGATACTCGAACTAGATTTTGTACACGAAGACTGTGTAATTAATAATTAATTTATATCTAAGAGAAATTGCTAACGATAACATAAAATTAAAACCCACATGAAATTTGAGGCAACAACTCAAGGGTGATTGGTGGTTGTTCTCATAGGCAATTTTGAAAGATGTGTGGGTTAGCATATTGTGAAAATTTGCTTCCCTCTTCCCCTTCAAGCCTGTAGTTGACTCTGGTTTCATAGACATCTCTTTTTCTAGGCCTACTTTCTAGTTTCCCCAAAGTTGTAACATTTACAGACTTAAGTTTTCACTTTCAGTTTCATGTGGTACTACTACACACTTCCATGCCTCAGGTTTCCCATACTATGTTTGTTTCTATTTAGAGTGTTTTTTATTTAAATATATATTAAAATAATATATTTTTTATTTTTAATATCAACACAAAAACATTAATTTGAAATGTTTTAAAAAAATAAAAATTTAAAAACTAAGAAAGATATGGTCCAGCCGCAATATCATGGTCCCCACTGGAATTACTCCCTATTTTAGTTGGCTTTTAGTTATCGGTCTCTTGGGACAAGCTCTTGAGGGCGGCAGTGTTTCTGCATCATGATCGTCTTGCCTTTGCAAGGAATGGACCAGTTTTGAGAACAGAAGAAGGCCAAAATGGCAGGCACAAACTGCAAAAAACTTAAAGCGGTCCCCAACTACAGTCACGTTGCCCAAAGCCTGGGCCTTATGATACTCCTTGATACACTTCTTTTGGGTGATCCATGCTAATGCTTCCCGTGTCTTTCTTGGACCAGACAGACAAAATGGCTGGCTCCTTTATGTCAAATGGCAAGTAGAAACTGTCCCACAAGGTTAATGGGCACTGGAACTGCCTCATGATCCATTCTTGCATCTCTTGGTTGCGGCACAGGCTTATCTGGTTCAGTCACCATGCGACGACACACTTGTATCCCACTTGCAAGACCAAGAATTGGCTCAACTTGCTATAATATTTGATTTAGTGTCATTTCTTGTTAAGAGAAAGAAATTGCATTGAGTCACTTGGAATTTGCTAAGTTGGAGCTTTATGGATAAGCACTCTGTGAGCTAACCTAAATTTGTTCCTCCCTCGGCCTGTTATTAGCTTGTCCAAAAAACGTTGTTGACTCCTTAAATCAGGCCCAAATCTAGATGCTGCTCCGTTGGGTCGATTTTTCTGATGCAGGCTAAAAAACACATGATGTTATCATTTATCCATCACTAGTCCTAGAAAAGTTTTTCCAAGTTCCCCAAGCTCTGCAGAATCGATTCCAGGGAGTTTGATGGTGTGAAAGAAATATTTTTCAACTCCAATAGTAAATGGATTTAATCCTTTCATTAAAACACCCTCTAAATTTACCTCAAAACTTATTATAAATATATTTAATATCCAATTATACCAATTTCCTAATAAAAAAACAATAATTAATACATAAAATAAATACAGTTTTCATTATAGTTATGAGACCCAACCAGAAATCTACTCAACACAAGTTTCAACGGATCAACCTAAACTTTGACTTAAAAAAAACCAAAACACAGTTGTTTTTGTGAGGAAATAAAAGGGGGGTTTTGCATTGAAAAACCCACGGGTCTAAGAATCACCCAGTTGACTTGTTAGGCTGTGTTTTATATATGGACTTGCAAATACTTGAGAATTGGACAGGTATAATCACTTAATAAAAAGAATGAAGTTACCACAAGTTTCCAACTGTCCCGTCCCATCCACAGGAAATTTGTCAAGTAACTGTACCAGATACAAAGGCAGTTCCTGAATTTTCACAAAAGTATTTGCTGCTGGTAGAAGCCAGGGGTAAGGATTTGAGTGACTTGACCATTACCAGTAGCAAAAGGCTAGTACAGAAACCAATAAAAAAAAAGGACAAAAGAAGCTAGTTTGGTGGTTTGTTATGTCATCGCCATGATTGGTCAGTTCTTTTTGTTTCAGGCTATCATTAACTCTCTCGCTCTCTCTCTCTCTTACAGTAGTAGCACAAAACAAACAGCCTCTGGACTCTCCAGCTACAGTTCAAAAAATCCCTGTCCAAGCTACTGAACTGTAGCAGTAGTAGTATTCCCTGATCACTCATACCCGACCAGCCAGCCCAGCAAACACCGAGCTGGTACAAAGCACTCTACACGTCCACCCACTAACGCAAGCCCCACCATTCAAGGACCCCAAGGTGATGTCAAATGCACAAAACACCACACAAGATAAGGCATATGTAGTTGGCTATAGAGAGCATTGTCCATAGAGAATAAAGCTGCTTTTTTTTTTTGCATTTTTGCTTCTTGTTGTTTCTATATAGATATAATCATTTAAACATAAACATAATTCAAGGTACAAAATATCACTACTACAATCTTAATACCCCAGGTAAAATTTAGACTGCCTTTTTCCTTTGATGAAGTGCTAGTAAAACATACACAAAAGACCCACCTTCGTCAGTTTTTTCACTCCTCTAATCACCCAAGTCATTCATACCGAACCAGACCATTATGGAATCGTTGGTATGTAACCCAAAATCAAGACTAAAAAGCAAAGAAAGAAAGCCTAAAGCACCTTTTCATCCCTAACTTCATATCTTCCTTTATAATGTCTCTCCTTTATAGAGCAACTTCAGTATGCAAAGTTGTAGCATTGAACCCCACCTGTTGTTGTTGTTGTTGCTGCTCAATCTCCCAGCTTGCCTTGGCTATAACTCCATCAAGCACAGGCACGTACTCCTAATCAAAACAGTGCATCATTCACAGGTAAACAACACACAAGAAAATGAAGAGGACACCAAGATGAAAAACTGCGAAGGATTATTTCTTCAAACATCAGGTTGTCTTTTCCATAAATGAACTCCTCCAAATTATATGACCTCTGAAAAGAAAGCAAAACCTCAGTAACCCACCTCAAGTTTTTGAACAAGTTCTCTGGCATTTGGTGCAGAGACAATGATGTTGCGTTGGGAAGGCTTGATAAAGCCATCATCCACGGCTTTGTCAATGAAAGTCAGAAGATAATTGTAGTAGCCATCAACATTAAGCAAACCCACCTGTGCTTTTTTTGGGAAACAGAGTCAAGAGCTTGAAATAGAGAGCTATGATGCTTTGAGGGGCATGCAAGGAAAACTCACAGGTTTGTCATGGATGCCTAACTGAGCCCAAGTAGTCACTTCTAATAACTCCTCCAGAGTGCCATAGCCACCTGCAACCAAAGTAAAGGGATGAAGAAGAAATTATAAACACAAAAAACATCATTGATTACTACGAGAACTAAAAAAGAGACGAGTTCGCGTGATCTATTTATACATAAAAGCGAGAAATGTATGGGACCTGGTAACGCTATAAAACAATCAGAATTGCGGGCCATTTCTGCCTTTCTTTGGTGCATGTCGGCTACTGGCTTTACCTCTCCAACTGTTTCTCCTGTGATCTGTGGTTGCACACACATACACACATATAAAGATACAATCTTTGCACACAATGAAGCTAAAAGTTTCAAACTTTAGACCCCCAAAAACTGAAAAACTATCACCAACTAGAACAAAACATAAAGAAAATCCATCACAAATGAGATCTTGCACCTCTTTGCTCATCAAAGTTCTTGGTATGATCCTGTAAACAAAACCAGTCTTAAAATTAGGCTACTCATGCAAGAAGATGAGAAACCAATCAACATAATAATCTACCCAGAAAAAGCAAAAGAAGGAGTAAGTATATATTGTACCCAAGAACATTGCCTCCACCACTATGAACAGCTTGAGAAACCAAGCCCATCAGTCCAATGCTTCCACCTCCATACACAAGATCTAACCTTTTTGCCACCTTAAACGGAAACACAAAAAACCCTTTAAATACCGAGCACAAAAGCCCCAGAAAACACAAAGTGAAAACAGGAAGTATAATTTACCAGCTCTTGACCTAGTTCAGTGGCAGCATCTCTGTAGCATTTTCTCTTCCCAGTACTGCTACCACAAAACACACAAACCCTCTTGAATCTTGATGGTTTCAATACCTTTCCCTCCATTATCCTATTCTGTTTTTTTTGCAAAATTTAGCTTCTAGATCAATCACTACAGAAACTAAAAAAGCGCGTTTTTCGGTTTTGTTTGTGAGTACTGCAATGTTAAATGAAACAGAACAGCCACTATTTATAGACACAATAAAACAATATTAAAAAGGAAAATAAAATTCACCAAAAGAAAAAAGAAAAATAAGAAAATAAAATAAAAGACAAAAGGAAAATAAAAAATCAAAATACTACATACAAACCAAACAACATTGATAAAGGGATTGTGATGAAGTAAGACAAAAAGGGCTCAAAGGGACAGGCAGAATGAGCAGTCTCTGCTATCCACCCATGACTTACACGTGGCTTATTGTGATGCCTTAAATCATGAAGGTTTCATACTCTACAGACATTATCCAGTCTCCACCCATCTCTCCCTCCCTTGTGACATTTTTAATGCAATGCAGTCATAACTTGGAGGCTAAAACACGTGCAGGGGCTCCCTGCTCTAAAATCAAATCAAGATTGATACTATGCTATTATTTAAGTATTGGACTCCAGATTATCTAACATGAGGATCAAGCAATTTGGGGGATAAGCCATAGCTAGGTACACGGTAGCATAGTTGTCATGTCCAGGACGAGGTTCAGATCGTGGGATTGATTGTTTCGTGTATAAATTGGTAGGTTAATTCAGATTTATTCTAAAACTAGTATTAAAAAACATCATTTTGGATAAGATTATTAGAGAAAAAAAATTGAAAGATTTTACTTCGGATAAAAAAAAATTAGAGCTGATCCTGTCAAGTTGTTAGTTAAGTTAAGAAGTTATCGGTTAATTTTCAAAACAATTAGAAAAAAAAAACCTCTGATTATATTAGTTTTCACCAGTAGACTGGATTTAATAAACATTGCTGGCAGCCCTTGTAGAATGTCACCAGTGGCCAATCTGCAAGGGTTTAGATTAGATAAGAGGCGCTTGGCCTGGTGATTTTGATAAGTTCTTAATCATAGAATAATCCTTGTGTTGCTTTGTATATTTGCCTGATATTATCATTCCCAAAGAAAAAGCCTATCTTGCTCCCCCCGTCCACTTGCCTTTTTATCCACGAACAAAACAATGCTCTGTCTCCCAAGTAAAAAGTCTTTCTAAAAAGAAAAAGGAAAGGAACTGAAAAACTCCTAGAGCATGAAGAATCGTGGGAAGAACCAGCTGGCATTGGAAATGAAGACATGTTAGAAATGCTTGCAATATTCACAATTGTCATTTCGAGACCATGTTCCAAGTATATGCTATAGCTAGTTATTTAACCCATATTTTATCACGAGGCAAATAATTTTTTTAATAAAAAAATAAATATGTAAACTTTTCAAATGTTTTTTTTCTAAATCTAATTATAAATCAAAAGACACATGCATGAGTTTAATTAAATATATCGAGAATCATATGTACTAATAAATACATAAAATAAAATGTTAATGTGTTTATTCAACTTGTTTTATTGCAAGTCTAATAATTTTTTTCCCGACGCTAAAGAATTAATGTGTAGATTAACATATTTTTTGACTTTAAATAAAAAGTATAACTGGAAACAAAAAAATCGACACTTATATATAATAAAATATAATAAAAATCTCATGCGTTGATAAAAAATATTTAAATTCTCAAGTTGATTTTCATCTTACCAGGAGAACGGAATAATGTTGCAATTGCTATAAATAAAACATTATTTCCTTAGGTGTTATATAATAATTTAAAAAAAACATGTAAAGAAAAAAAATTACAAAAATAAAAAGATAAAAATAATAAAAATGATATAAACAGGTCAAGTGCAAAGTAATGAACACTTAAAGTGTGAAAAATAAAAAATAATATTTAAAAAAAAAACTATAAAGAAAAAATAAAATCAAGATAAGAAACAAATAGTGATAAATAGACGTAGTGAAAAATGATTAAAATGTCAAATATAAAAAAGAAAAAAATATAAAAAAAACTTGTTTTCTAAATAAATAAATAAAAACAAAAAATTATATTTTTTATTTGAAAATATTTTATTATTATTATTTGTATAATAATGTACATATAATTAACATACATGAAGGTAACGCTGCTAAATATTCCAATAATAATTGCTAGTAATTCCGAGCCAATTTTCTCACAATGAAGTTAATTTTTTCTATTGATTAAGCTTTAAATAAGCTATCGATACTAAACTTATTCATTTACGATAAATTTTCCGACCCAATCTCAATCAAAAATTCTAGAATGATCATTGGTCATGCTTTTGATATGTATTTAGAAATATAGTGCAAATGTGTTTTTAAATTTTTTTATTTTTATTATTTTAATACACTGATTTTTAAAATAATTTTAAAAAAATAATTACAACTATAAACTATCCCAGATTAATTAATTACTTGAACAATGGTAACAAATGGGGGGTAATCGCCACCCAACTGGAGTGAAGTGCAGTTGTAGCAGTTAAAAAAACATCATGGTAATGATTATGCTATCACTTCTACAATTAATGGGTTTGCAGGCACAAGTGTGCAGTATAGCTTAGAGATCAATCTGTTTGCTGGTGAGCCGAATCAAAGATAACGGCTCTTGTTCCCTCCACCCTCCCTACCAGTTACATTACACTCACTTGTCCTAAAACTTTCAATGTCAAGTTGAACGAACTTTCAATAGATTTACTTCTCCCCGAAAAACAGGAGTCGTGAACTAAAACAGCGCGTGCAATCCAGACCTCCCTTTTGACGTGGTTAACTGAAGACAATGCTAACGTGGTGCAAGTGAATATAGTTGAAGATTTTTAAAAAAATATTTTTTTTAGTTGAAAATATATTAAAATAAATTTATTAAGTTTATTATTAATAAATAAAAAAATATTAATTTTAAACATTTAAAAAATTTAAAATACATAGTCTAACTCCGTCCCTTCTTATTTTTTTAAGAACGTATTTACTTTTTTTTAATTCATGTTACTTAAGATTTTTTTTATTAACATGAATATCTAAATCAGTTTGCGTGCATCTTCATTAATTTTATGGACTCTAAAATTAACAATCATGTAAGCTTCCAGTGGCTCTGAGATTTATGAAACTCGAACTAGTAATATCTAGTGAGAAATTTATAGCTTTACCAATTGAATTACGCCTCTCGAAATTAACATCATCTTTATACTTGAAGCAAATCTAGAACTTAATCAGTTGAACTACACCCTTCAGAATTAACCTTACCTTTTATATTTATCGTAGGAGAATAAATTTTGTTTGGTGATGATTTTAAAGTTTGAATTTCTTACTACTAAATTAAACCCCCCCCCTGTTTTTAGAAACTATTTATCTGTGGTATGTTTTATTTAGAGCTAATTTAACAAACAATTAATTACAATATAAAGATTTCCAAACTTTATCACGGTGAAAGCTAGCAAATCTCTCGTTTGTTTATCTTTTGAAAGAAAAAATTTAGCATAACAGGGAATTGAATACTTAAATTAAATAGTCCATTAATAGCAAATAATTAAATATATCGTGCACCTGTCTGCATGGTAACTACGAAATCGCAATTCAATGACCATGTGCTCTTGATCCTCTGCAGCAATTTTTTTTTTTTTTTTGAAGATCCTCCATGCCAATTTAAATGGGTGGAGAAGGTATATCCTCCATGCATGCATGTATCTAATCTATTTATAATAGCAAACCTAGCAGCATTTTCTTTTAAGAGCTGTCTTGAAAATGGAAATATTGACATTCGATACCAGAGAGTTAGCTTGCTAGTTAAGCAAATTGCAAGAAAAAATATTTTTTGTTGTAGTAAGTATAATACTCATTAGAAAAAAGAATCCTTGTGCGAGAAACATGATCCAAATATACCATTATCCTTAGGATATATTATTTTAATTGAATGATATTAATTGTGATAATGGTATATTAATTTGGATCTCAAGCATCTCAAGCTTGCTGCAACCGCAGTGCGTTTTTTTTTTAAACTTAATATTGAAGCATGATCCTAAGGCTAAATAGTCAATTCCATGAAGAACATGGAATGTAAAATGCATTCATAAAATTTTAACCCGATACCATCATCGAATCAAAAGTTACAGTTCTTATGAAAAAAATTGCTCAGATGCCCGTAAGGCGCAAATTCTCGTTGGGAAAATGGAAATTGAATCGTGGAGATAAGTTTGTAGCAGCGGCACCAGCCTCTTAATTTTATTTTTGCCTGGGAGAGATCACACGAAACCTCCTCCTCGGTGCTCAGTGCTCACAACTAGTTATCAAGCCACGTTCGGTCATTGGAGGGACAGGGTGACATTGGGACCCACTTGAAGAGGATTTTTGAGACTTTTGATGGGGGCTATCAAGCTGATTCATAGGAACTCGTATAGTAGCACGTTTCAATTAATGCTCCTGATGGACCCATCACGGGATGTTGTGTCTACGTGTCAACATCCTGCTACAGTTGAGGTTCTGGTTTAATTTGGTTACATCCTTTATCCTTATCCAACCGTGTTTTTTATTTTTATTTTTATTTTAAATTATTGTTTTTTATGTTTATTAATCATTTTAATATATTAATATTAAAAATAAAAAATATATTAATAATTTTTAAAACAAAAAAATAATTTAAAAAATAATATCTATCAACCTGATAGACAATTGTCTTAGAACGCCTGATTTAATGTTTGCTGCTGCTTGGTAAAGGGTTCAAGATTGAGCTTCAGTGGTGGATGGATAATTTGTTTGGAAAGTTGAATTCTACGGGATTCTATGGGGATGTAAGAATATGTTTGGTATTGTAGTTTAATTGTGTTTTTTTTAATTTATTTTTAGTTTTAAATTGATTTTTAAAAATATTTTTAGATGTTTTGATGTATTGATATGAATAATAATTTTTAAAAAGTAATAAAATATATTATTCTAATGTATTTTCAAGTGAAAAATATTTTTTAAAAAATAATATTTATCACTCTTAAATTGACTGTAAATTATTTAAGTTAACTATTATTATTTCAGGATAGAAAAATAATAATAAAAAAAAGAAGAAGAAGATATGTTCGTGTCTTTTTTATTTTTTTTATCTTGAGAAGATAAAAAAATATTTTAGAATTGTTGCAAAGATATATTTATTTTTATATTTTAATTTCTGCGCTTACCATTATATATACAGGACACGCGGTGCCCCCATGAAATGAGCTCAAGCTCATTTCACATTATAAATTTATTTCTATGAACACCTGGGCTTATCCTGGGAGATGAACAGGGAAGTGTAGCTCACCACGGCAAGGGTGGCAACGCCAGCGTAGCTGCTCTATGAAAGGTGGCTAGACCGCCACAAGAATAGCGAAAACTTCATCAGAATGCTTCACTTATCAAGCAAATAGCTAATCCTACCCTTATTGGTTGCTGGGAAGGCCACTTGATTGGTTGTGTTATTGTCCAGTAAAAATCGATAGCGTTAAAGGGTTAAGAATATTTTATTTTTGGATAGACAAATATTATAGGATTTTGTGCAAAGATAAGAGAGAGAAAATCACAGCCAGGGGGAGAAAAATAAAGAGAGGGAGAAAAACCGGGTCGGTCATTGTGGTTACTGGTTGTGCGGGCTTAGCCCACGCAACAAGACTTGGCCCAAACAGTCCTTTTTTTAATGCATTATTAGCTATATATACATTTCTATATTTTTTATTTTGTATTATCACATATCAATTCTCAGAAGAGCCAATCCGTCAGCACAGGCTTTACAATCACATAAAAAAAATATCCGTATTTATTGAAAATCGTATGATTTAGACTGGATATAATAGTATGAATTATTCCCCCCGTAAATAAACTATAGCATTTATTTTACCACACTGAGCATCATTATCTGATAATAATGTCAGGAAATTAACAGATCATATGCACTTCTTCTCTGGAGTCTTCTTCTTCTCAGCACATGCATGGCCGTTGAAACAATTACAATGAAGCAGGAAAACGTGCCTGTGATGTGATTTTCTTGAAGTATTTGACAAGCACGTAGACATGGGCAGATACAAAGGAAATGATCTGTCCAAGCTTCAGGCTCCGAAGTCCAACACGACATGTTGCATCGCTGCCTACTTTCAACTATTTAGCTCTTTCATATGTAACTCAAAGAACAGCGACGGAGCCGTCTTAAATTTTAATATTATGTTTATAGTTGTTTTTAAATATATTTTATTATTTAAAAAATATATTAAAAATATATTTTTTTCAAATTATTTTTAATATCAACATATTAAAATAATCTAAAAATATATAAAATATCAATTTGAAACAAACAAATCAGATTTTTTTTTCAAAATTATCTTTGCTTTGCAAAAACAAACGGTTTCTAATACATTTAAATTAAGAGTTTGCTTTGTAGCAGCTGTTAAAACTATATTTTACTCCAATTACAATTTTAAAATGCCTGGTTAGTTAATATATATTATAATCTTGCATAAATTCTAATAAAAATTCCTAGTTATGAAAAAAACTCTTTAAATTTATTTTTTAAACCCTATCATTAAAAGTGTGTTTGGAAATATGGTGCATACCACGTTACTAAAAATTTTAAAAACTTTTTATTTTTACTTAAAATAATTTTTTCATGTTTTTAGATCGTTTTAATGTGCTGATATAAAAAATAATTTTTAAAATAAAAACTTTTTATTTTAATATATTTTTTTTAAAAAAAAAACTTTGAAATTCTAAACAGGCACTAATACAACCTCACTATCGAACGTAACTACTGTTCAACCATACATGCTGCTGTAAAGGACATGGCCCATATTGAAGATCGGGAAAAGGAAATTATGAGTGTATCCTAGCTTCAGCTATCAGTGAATAACCAAGGGTTATTAAATGCATTGCCATGGCAACTTAAATTTCTTGCGGAAAGGTGACCTGATGGATGGTAAAGGGTAATGGCACACCGAGCCAGAGCGGCGCGATGATTATTCTGCGCCGACTCTCATGTTCATGGACAACATATCCATTGTTGAATTTAATGGCTTGTCACCCTCCAGAGGAGGAGTTGCTTTAGCATGAGGTCCCCTCTTTTTTTGTTTATTGATTGATGAAGGAACTCTTGCTGGCTGTTGTTATGAAGATCATTGATGCTGTGCAACGGCATGCTCGCTAGAAATAGCTTCTACATGGCTTAGGGTTTTAATTAGAGAAAAAAACAGACCATGATGCATAGACTTAATTAATAATAACCCTTTAATGGAAGGATTTTTTCTATGGATTAACCAGTTCTTGTAATAATATTTTTAGATCAGTCTAATAATTATTAAAATTAATAAATTAATTAACCTAAAATCCAAAATTAAACAATTAAAAAGCTTAAAATAAATATAATCTTTCTTTATTGTTACTAACCTTTAGAGGTGTAGTTTAATTGGTCAAATTCTAAACTTGCTCTTTAGAGATTACTAGTTCGAGTCTCACAAACCTCAGGGCAACTGGAGGCTTACATGGTCGTTAACTTCATGGCCCGTGAGATTAGTCGAGATACGTGCAAACTGGCCCGGACACCCACGTTAATAATAATAATAATAAAAAATAATCTTTCTAACTTTAAATTAAATGATTCAACATGTAATCAAGAACAAGTGAAATGGTTAAATGATTTATAAGACAATTAATTAGGATTGAAAGAAGTAAAAGCCACATGTTAAACATTCATTCTCGTACGTGAGAGATCAGCAATCAACTATCTATACTAGAATAATTGTTTACAATTATTAACATTAT
>Ga0307515_10019746_pt1 | contig 12094 bp, 6 predicted proteins | sample 17_EM_MG_FD_194513 | JGI IMG/M metagenome (GOLD analysis project Ga0307515, IMG submission 194513) | Populus trichocarpa ectomycorrhiza microbial communities from riparian zone in the Pacific Northwest, United States - 17_EM | ecosystem: Host-associated > Plants > Roots > Unclassified | place...
TAACTGAAAGGCTTAAAAGCACTTAGAGAAATGTGAATTAGGTGCTAAATTGAAATTTTGATAAGTTAAAATTTTGATCCTTTAACACTTCAAGTAGTTGAAACAAAGATTCATTATGAAAGTGCACAAAGTAAATAAAATAGAGATTGAGGGAGACACACCAAATTTATAGTGGTTCAGACAACCGCCTATTACACTACTTGAACCACCATTCAAGTATTCACTAGTAACACACTATCTTCTTCTAAGGTGAGACCTTATCGATACACTAATCTTTTTAAGGTCCAAGATTAGAAACCTTTCAATCTCAATATTTTTAAAGGATCAAGATTTTAACCTTTCAATAGCTCACAACCAAATATTTTTCCAAGTGGTTTAAATGTCACTTACACTTTCACAATAGATTATCTCTCACGAGGATTTTTAACACCTCACAATAAAAAGAAGATTACAATAGATTAAACTCAAATCTTTATAAAAATATATTGCTCAAGAATATCAAAGAGAGAATTGATGCAAATAAAGTTTAAGGTTTTAAAAGGATTATAAGATAAATAAAAGCTTTTTAGATTAAAGAGTTTGCAAGTATCTAGAATATTTTCACATGAAGTGAACAAGTAGTATTTGTAGGTAAAAACTAGTAATCACCACTTAGTTGAAAATAGACAAGAAATTTTTATTATGATCAAAATAGAAGAAATTATTTGATCAAATTTATACTTTTCATTTAAAGAATTTGAAAAATAATGTCGAAGCATTTGTTGAAAGATTTTTTTATGAAGTAATTTTCACCATATAAAAATTTGGCAAAAAATTATTTTTGGACATATTTTTTTTTTTAGATGTAAAATTAATTTTTTACGAGGACAAGGCGGCTTCACAGGACAATTCTCAATAGCATGCCTAGGCCCATGACGATATCTGCAACTAGAATGAGAGGATTTTAGATAGCGAAGCATGATGTGTCAAAGCTCATGAAAATGATTGCATGAAAGAGTGTGATGATTCTAAACAAGATCATTTGTAAAGCGACAGTGTGTGCAGAAATTTGCACGGGATTACTGATGAGTAGAAGGTAGGAAACGATGAGGAGAAGCCATAACCATATATTTGTATGAGTAGACTTAAGAGTGCCTGTGATATCCCACATCGGAAGTGAGTGTTCAGAGCCAGGACTTTATGAGTAGTGCTGGTCGTTGACCTGTTGTATGTGTTTTGGAGCGTCAGGCTCAGAGATGGGCTCGCGTAACCAAGAACAAAATTATGAGGAAAGTAAGGCCCAAAGCAGACAATATAAGGGAGGTTGGGTCAGGCTATTATAGTGCCATGTCTAGTTTCTTTAGGAATTAGATCAGAAATTGCATCCTAAGTGGAGGTGAAAGGTGATGATGCACGACCATTAAAAATTGGATCAGACATAGGCGATCATTATGAAAGCTTTCTAGTGTTTGGTTATGTCATGGAAAATGAGCTGTAAAATAACTTATTAATGTTTTATTTTTCTCAAGTTTATTAAAATAACGAGGAACAAATCTTACAAATTAAAAAGTTGAATGAGAATGAAATTGAAAAAAAAATATAATTTCATAAATTATCTTAAATAAATAAATAATAATCAAAATAATAGAGATCAAATCTAAAAAATAAAAAAAAATGAAAGATGAAGAAATTAAAATAATAATAATTAACATTTTATAAATTATTTCAAATAAAATAAGTAACAATCAAAAGAATGAGGATCAAATTTGATAGATAAAAAATTTCAATAAAAAATGATAAAGAAAAAGAAAATAACAATTATAAAAATGAAGACCAAAGTTAATATAAAAACTAAATTTTAAGAGATGAAATTGAAAAATAAATATTTAAAACAAAATATATATATCAATCAAAAGTTTGAGGACCAAATTTGATATAATCAGCAAATAATATGACATTTTTAAATTTTTAAGAACTTCTAAAAAATAATTATTACGTAAAATGATTTCCTTGTATTCAAATATAAGGAATTTCATCCTACACATATAACGATGAGAGCTTGAATACCATTATAAATAATACAAGGACCATCATGACAAGTATAGGAACTACTAAAGAAAGAAGAACAACAACTACTAATTAATCCACTAATATATTTTCAAAAAGTCAAAAGCTAAGTGATAAAAGTTTTATGAAATTTTCTAAAATGAAGATTAAAGTTGGTTGCATGTACTTACTGAAATATCCTAATCTCAAGGGAGTTGATCATTTTGGAAGCCCAATCTTCTCTCGGCTTCTAAAAGAGAACTTTCGCACGTGTAAAAACACACAGAACAAGAAAAACCCCATTGAGAAAATTAAAGGTGATGGGATTTGTGTTGCCCTTTTTGTGAGAATATTCTGCAGACACTACACCAAGAGTTCTGAATCCGGATTTGCAAATGCAATTATTGGCTGATTATCACAACCAACAACAGCTCACTAGAACCCTAAAATTAATGAATCTTAGAATGTTCCAGGTGCACAAGAGACTGGGATCTGTAGATACTGAAAGCGAAGTTATTTAATAATCGCGATGAGATTCCTTCTCTTCAACCTGGTGATTATTACTTCTCAAACTCTTTGGTAGTCTTTTGAAGGAAAAAGAACTGATCTTACCGTTCGTCACAAGAGTTGACTGTTGCTGGACTCTGTCATTCAAGATTGGCTGGTGGGAAAGGAGCATTTGTTTCGGACCTGACCTAGAGTTCCAGTCAAGACACCAAGGTTTGACATCTTCACCATGGACCTGGAAAAGTCCCTTCTAAAGGTTGTTCCATCATCTGAAGCATAAACTGCCACAAATCTTGCAGTATTCTCATCAGCCATCAATTGTTGATCAGCAAATAGAAGTCCTCTACCCCCCAACAAATTCTGATAGTAGTGGTTATCAAAACGTGCTCCGGATGGTATAGAAGCGGATAATCCTTGGAAAATCATTGCCGAACTAGAGTTCCTCATCTCCCTTGATGTCATAGAAGCTACAGTTCCATCATGATTGGTGCTGTTGCTATCCTGACAAGCAAGTCTCAATTCATTTAGGAAATCATGATCTACAGAGGCATCTGGTTGTCCTGTCCCAGAGAAGTTAGTGAGGCGATTCCGGATGAAGTCACAGCTGATTTTGCCCACATTATGAGCACCTATAGAATCAAGAAATTTATTCAGTCCATGATTGATTCTATAATTTCTTGGAAGACATAAAGGGGAACAGAGAGAAAGACGCACAGTAAGTACCTAAGAGATTGACTGTTTCTCTTTCATCAAAACCTCTGCGGGAAAAGAGGAAAAGTGTTCGGGTGATGTTATCATTGGGCTTTGGAATCTCGTCCATGGCTTCATCAAAGTAGGATTGAGTACTGTCTCTCCTGCCTGTAAAAACTGGATAAAATGGACCACCAGCCTGCAAGATCAGGCAAGAACGAACACCATCAGCGTTGATGGTGAAGAAGATATGGATGAGAGTAAAGCAGCGGCATACTAGGACTGATTCAGTTCCTTTGTTTCAGAAATTTCAATAACCAAACAGAAGGAAGGGAAGTGATGAAACTTCAATCAAAATAACAAGGTCCTAATGCTGTTTCATCACCGTTAAACATTTCAGATCATAGACTGCAAAATTTGTAGTCTAATTAACTGAAATTTTCACTCAGAAGGAGTCAGATTCAGATACTTGTCATTAACGAAAGCTCTTCCTACGTTTTTTTTTTTCAAAACAGAAACACCCGAAACCTAAAGAAAACTAAAGCTTAGTTCAATATCGAACTCAATGAAGAAAAGATTAAAGCTGCTGAGTGCTAAGTCCATGTAAAGAAAACAAAGCAATAGAAGTACAGACCAGCACAACAGCATCTCTGGTGGCAAGTGCAAGGCTGTCAGCACATGAAACTACTCCTGGGCATGCATTGTCAAGCTCCTCCTTGATCATGTCAATCTCATTAATACCTCTCAAGGTCTTGTTCGGAGCGGCCTGCCTCTCAATGGAACGGTTTTTATTCCCATTGCTATCATCCAAGAAGACTGAAGCATCACAACCCTGATTGTAGTGATCCCACAAGATCAGTAATAAGTAACGATATAAAAAACATTACCATGAATCAATATCTAGATACATACAATGAAAAGAAATCTGAATTAATATCTAGATACATGCAATGACAAGAATTCTTATTGTTAATAGCAAGACTCAGCATCCAGATCAAATTTGTGGTTATCTGCCTAAGAAATTAAAGAGTGCCCAATCAATCAATGATAGCTCCTCACGAAAAGTGTCTCCACAAAGAATTTACAGAACCAAACAACTGAGAATACCAGGCCAAGAATTGAAGCAAGGATGCACAATAACAAGAGAAGAAATTTCATAAAACAAGCAATTTAAGGCCTATACAGACCTGAAAAGTTAAAGAGCCAAGTAGCCTACTGCAACAGAAAAATAACATAAAACTAATAAACACGAGGCAGACACACTTTGCGTGTAAACAAGCACACCACAAAAACAAAATCCCAAATTCATAAGAACCCTACGATCATCAACAAACAAGAAACCAAATTCCCCATTTGGGAACAACTGTGTAGTGATCAAACTCCCTCAAAGAAAGGAAAGAATACACAGAATCCACAAACCTGGCCACTTGAAATAACCCTCAAAGAACTACAACAAAGAAACCCCAATTGAGCAAAACCCTTGCACACATCGACATTTAGAGAAAAGAAAAGCCACAAACATTTAAAGAAAAGAAAACCCAATTGAGGAAAACCCACAAAAAAGAATTAAGAAGAAGAAAATAGCATACCTTGATGAAGCAATCATGGAAAAGAAGCCTTAAAAGACCAAAAGAAATATCATTTTGCTGCATGTAAATCCTTGCCATTGTTGATCTAACAATGGACTCAGCTTGTGGACAATTCTGGCGATAAAAATCGTATTCAAGACCGTGAAGCTCATCAGCTAAAGAAACAACACGTTCTCGAGTACTTGTGGCACTCTCTCTTTGTAGAAAAACAGAAAATGTTTTCTCTTCTTTTTCCAGCTTCTCTCTTTTGGCCCTTTCCTCCTCCTCTATTTCAGATGGAAATTTTAAAGAAAGAATCACAGAGATTATGAAGATAACTATAAGTGTCTTTGTCTTTCTCTTCATTAACTTTGCCATTTCTCTCTTCAATCAATCAAGTTCTTGATTTTTCTTTTCTTTGAAGAAGCAGAAAGAGAGAGGGGCGGGTTTGTAAGTACTGAGAGAGGGCGGGAAATGGAGGTGAGGCAGTTATGTTTCTTGAATTGACGGAAATAGCCTACAAACAAGTATTATTTTCAATGAGGTTGGCATGGGGTTGTTGGTAATTTGGATGCTTAATGCGGTAGTTATTGCTATGAAGTATGAACTACTCTTGCGATGAAAAATATCTAATTGATGAAAAAATACAACACTTACATTATTAGCTCGTGGTTTGCTGCGTGGTAGATTGTTTTTTTAATGTAAAAAAATATTTAATTATTGTTTTTTAATAAAACAAATTTTAATTATAAGTTCATAATATAATTTCTATTTAATTATGTTTAAAAAAATATATTGATATAGCTATATATTAAATAATATTTTTTTTAAAATATTAAAATTACAATATATTATATAATACGGATTAATTTATTAAATCTAAATCTCGGAATTATAAAACATTAACAACCTTATAAAATAATTAGGATAAATTATGAAGATTAACGTAAAAAAATTTAATTTTTTCAGCAAGGTTCTGGTGGCTGCATTCGCCGAGAAACCCCGTTTCTTTGACAAGTTGCCTATAATCTCAACAAGGTTCTGGTGGCTGCATTCGCCGAGAAACCCCATTTCTTTGACAAGTTGCCTCGCCATTGATGGATTCTTTTGTTGGAGAAATCCTTGGATGATGACATTAAAGGTGGTGCCTTCGTTGCTTGCACAGCCGTCCTCTTCCATTTTTCTTGAAAGCTTGTGTGCTTCAGTCAGCAACCCTTTCTTGAAAAATCCATTTATTAACGCAGTGTGTGTATAAAGGTCAGCACGAAACCCTTCATGAGGCAGTCTAGAAAACAGTTCCTTACCTTGTTATTTTCTTACCACGGCGGCGGCTGCTGCTTTTGAAAGCAGAGATTTGAAAAGAAGCCTATCATAACACCCATCTGTTGTTGAAGACGAAGAAGATGTTGTAGGCCGAAGCAGAATCAAATCATGGCCGCAATTATTGTCTTTCCTCACTGCCCAGGTATATCTACTGGCCTGTTTGGAAATAGAATTGTGTTTAGTTTTTAAAATATTTTTTATTTTTAAATATATTAAAATAATATTTTTTTATTATTTTTAAAAAATTATTTTTAAAATTAGGATATCAAAACAATTTAAAATATAAAAAAATTAATTTTTAATAAAAAAATATTAAATTATTTAAAAAATGAATTAACCCACATTTCCATACACTCAAATTATTTCATTTCTATTATAATCTCTAAATAATTTCTCTAAAAACAAGTCACTTGCTTCACCATCACTGGTACTAATGAAGTAGGTCTACTTATGAAAATTAGATTTTGAGACAGTCTAATCTCATGAAAAATGTAAAATTTCTTTCATTAAATCTAATAATTTTTCAAATCTTTGTGCATTCAATACACAATTTTTTTTTTATTTACACATATAATTTTTCACTTATTTAATTAGATATATAAATTTATTTTTTTATTTAAAATTAATTTTTTATGCTAAAAAATGCGTTAGAAATGCTTACGCATTCTTTTTTATTATCGAATATTGTAACATGGTAGAGACGGGCTGCTGCTTTTTTTTTTTTTTTTTCTCACACGACAACAATACAGTTACCAGCTATAATAACCAACAATAAGGTTTAACCTGAATTTATGAATAATTTGTGGAATATTTTTTTTTTAGTTTAACGTGGCTGTTCTGGCTAGCTTGCGCGCACCTCGACTAATCTCACGGGCCCTAAAATTAACGACCATGTAAGCCTCCAGTGGCCATCATATGAGCAACCACAGGGTTTGAACCTGAGACCACAGAGAGTAAACATTTTGATTCCAAACTCTTACCACTGGACCACCATCTAAATAGTTAATTTGTGGAATATTATCACATAAGAAGGTGATGTATAACAGTAAAAGAATGGATGAGTTCGTTTGTGTATATTATTTTAATAGTCAATGAATCTACCATATCAATAAAATTTTATTTTTATATTTTTAAATTCAAATAAATTTTTTTTTTTTGTGATCACATTCAATACTATTACTTAAAATTTTATAATATATATAAAGAATAATGAAAAATGCAACTAATAGATCTTACTAAAGATGAATGACGGTTTGAGTGGTTCATCTTATATGAGATCTATAAAAATATGGCTTTTTTTTTAATTTTTAATTTTTTATTTAAAATTAATTTATTAATATTTTTAAATTATATTGATGTTAAAAATAATTTTTTTTAAATAAAAAATTATTTTAATTTATTATAAAAAATATTTTAAAAAACAATTCCTACTACAATATCAAATACTCTCGAAATTAAGAAATAATAAAGTATAGTTAGATTTTTATATAGTTACAATCATTTATTTTAAAGCATGGATGACACCTCAACGGATCGCACCTTATTAAAAAGTTAAAAATACAAAGAGGGATTACTGACCATCAAAATAAATAATAATTAAAATAATAATAAACTCAAATAAAACAACGGTCCCTAGTAAAATAGCATGGCAAATTCTTTTATCCCCCACTCATTCTTTCCTCATGCTAATAAACCCTAAAATTTTCCACAAACATCCCTTTTCTTCACTCACTTTCTTCCTCTCCCTTTTTCGAGGTTATATCCTCCTCCTTCAACTATTATTTTGACAGACTCACATGTTTTGGTTTATTATTCATGTTGTTTTCTTGGTAATTGCAGAGAAACTCATTTGTTTTCTTTGTCTTTTGTTCTGCTCTCGTGACTATACAAGGTATAATTCTTCACCTTTTCCTTTGAAATTGTACATGGCATCTTGGTTTTGTTTGGTTTGGTGGAAAGTAACTTACTTTTTGTGAAAGATTAGGAAGAGATTGTACGGGTGAGTTTTTGTTTTTGTGTTAATGTTCTGGGCTTGTAAAGAAAACACTTTTTAAAAAAATCTTTTAGATTTTTCGGTTTTGAATTGGTTCTTAATCGGGAATCTGGCTTATTTTTCTGTTGGAGTATGTTAAATTTATGTACTTGGCTACGATTTTCCTACCAACAGTTCATTTTGTATGTTGCCAGAAAGCTTTATAATCATAATGGGTCTGGATTTATAATTCGCCTTATAGTTTATCCCATAGAATGGATGACCATTTGATTGCATGGGAGAGTTAGTAAATCTTAGAAGGGATTTGACTGTCAATTATTACAAATTGTTTGTAAATTTTTCAGGTCGGAATTGAAGCTTAAAGTTTATAGTATTAGTTAAATTTTGAGTTTTTTTTTTTTTTTCTAGATTCTGATTTTCATTTTATGGTTCTTTTTTTCTTTTTACTAAAAGTGCATGCTTTCGTAGCCTATTTTGATCTTGATGTGTATTGGCAAATCTGTTTGCAGGGTTTTATGGCCTAGTGGCACATTGATTTCTTCAGTTCATACAGGGCCTGTATAGACTGTTCATAACATTTGGTGGTGGCAGACACATATGGTAAATTTAATGACTAGTGATTCATCTCATTCCGGAATGAATGATGGCGGACTGTATAGATATTCTCAGGAAAAACTTGAAGAAGGTGGTTGTTGGTACTTTTCTAGGAAGGAAATTGAAGAGAATTCTCCATCTAGACAAGATGGCATTGACTTAAAGAAAGAGGCTTATCTACGCAAGTCATACTGTACGTTTCTACAAGATTTCGGCATGAGACTTAAAGTGTGAGTCTTGACACATTATGTTGTACTCTATCTCATTTTGCTTAAACTAAATGTTTAACGTCTCTGAATTTTCAATTTGTATTATATGAATGTTTTTTGGGTAGTCCCTTTCATATAAAAATTGGATTAAAATGGAATCTATATTTACAAGTTAAGATAATTTCCTGTTCCCTTTGGTTGGTCAGCGATGAGAACATGCTGTGTTTATGCTTTTATCTCTTAATTTTTTTGTTAGATAGTAGTATATGGGGATTACCAATGTTGAATTTATAGAGTATTTGAATGAAGTATAACAAAGAATTCAAACCAGAATGCACACTATTTGATGGCGAGACAGAGAAGGTAGAGTTTTAAAAGGAGTAATGGTTCTTCTGTTTACACTACATAAATTTTTAAGCGGGTGATTTGATATATTGTTGTTATACTGCACATTGAATGCACAGTATTCTTCGTAATTACGTGTGAGATAAATCATGTATTTTTTGAAATGCAGGCCCCAGGTAACAATTGCTACTGCAATAATTTTCTGTCACCGATTCTTTCTTCATCAATCCCATGCGAAGAATGATAGGAGGGTGAGTCAACATTCCTTCATTAAATGTCAAATCCTTTTCTCCTTGTTGGAAATGATTATTTAATACATATCCGGGATGACATGTAACTGAGGTAATAGCCAGTGCAATTGTCTCTTCCTTCTTTTTGGTGTTTTCCTTATGTAGTACCCACTCCCTGAATTTGTAACCGATGTTTAGATTTCATTAAATGACCATCTTGTCTAATTTCACTCAAATTGTCTCACAGACTATCGCTACAGTTTGTATGTTTCTTGCGGGGAAGGTGGAGGAGACTCCCCGTCCACTGAAAGATGTTATTCTCGTTTCTTATGAAATTATCCATAAAAAGGATCCTGAAGCAGTTCAGAGGATCAAGCAAAAGGTAATTTGCTTGTGCAAAGATGCTCTCCACTTCTTCTGTTACTTGTTTATTTCTCCCAGCAGTGGGATTTGGATTCCCCACCACCACTTCTCCCCTTTTCTGATTTTTAAGATTTGACTATGATTTACACAATCCACTTCACCCCAACAATTGATCTAAAGCCCAAGCATGTTGTGTCTGAACTCAAAATGCCAAACTGTATTGTCTTGTTGTCAATCCCTTAGACCATACAGATTATAATCTACAACATGTTTGTGGTTGTTTTGATATTCAATGTTCAGCATATTTGCTTTTGCGTCTGTATATCCCTATCATATTCAGCTGTCCTGTATATATATGTTGCCTTTGTTCTGTTCACATTCCTTTCGTTTCCCTGCACAATTCATTTTCTTTCTCCTAACTCGCTATCCACATCTCTCGTGCAGGAGGTATATGAACAGCAGAAGGAAATAATTTTACATGGAGAGAGGGTTGTACTTGCAACTCTTGGTTTTGATTTAAATTTGCTCCATCCATATAAACCTCTTGTTGATGCTATAAAGAAATTCAAGGTTGCTCAGAATGCCCTTGCTCAAGTTGCATGGAATTTTGTGAATGATGGGTATGGAAAATTGCTTATTTTAATGTACATACCTTTCTTCATTGTCTCATCTTGATTGGGGATGCCGCATGCAGACTGCGTACATCTCTTTGCTTGCAATTTAAGCCACACCACATTGCAGCAGGTGCCATTTTCCTTGCTGCGAAGTTCCTCAAAGTAAAGCTCCCATCAGATGGTGAGAAGGTCTGGTGGCAAGAGTTTGACGTCACCCCACGCCAATTGGAGGGTTGGTGTTTTTCCTTCCAATCATATCATTAATATTAACAAAGTATATTGTTTTCATTAATAATCACACGTGTTCATGAGAGAACAATCTCTCACACAATTCATCATCTTGGGGGAATGAAGCTGACTGGGGGGGTGTGGGGGGGAGCTGAGTATAATCCTTTGACAGTGTTTACTATTACAATAGCACTTTTGAATATGGTGGGTTTCATCTTTAATTGTGGAATTAATTCTCGCAGAGGTTAGCAATCAGATGCTGGAACTGTATGAACAGAACCAAGTGCCCCCATCAGCTAACAGTGAAGCTGAAGGGAGCATTGTAGGTGGAGCTTCTCATCGGGCCACATCAAAAGCTTCATCTAGCAATGAAGAACATGTGGCACCTAATAATCATTCTCAGACTGGAGGTATTAGTACAAGACTTGGAAACTCAAATCCAATGTCTAGACCAGTGCATGAGCAACCTCTTGCAGATAATCATGTTGGTCCTCCAAGAACCAGCCAAAACCATGGTAGTTATCATGGAAGTGCTGAGATGAGAAGTGCCTCAGACCACAATATGGATGGTGAACCTAAAGATGATCTACCCTATGAAATAGAGACATTGCCTTCCCAGGGAAATACGAGGGAAGGTCAAACCTCGAGACGAGCCTTGGATGGGCTTGGAAATGAAGATCTAGAAAGGAATGTTGCAAGAAGTGAAATAAAAGATTCAGGAGAATCAAAAGATAAACATTTTGGTCGAATTGCGGAGCATAGAGAGGGTACGTTTGCTCAATCACCCCAAGATGCTATTAAAAAGATTGATAGAGACAAAGTGAAGGCAGCTTTGGAAAAAAGAAAGAGGTCCCGAGGTGACAAGACTCGAAAAACAAACTTCTTGGATGACGATGATCTAATTGAGAGGGAACTGGAAGATGGAATTGAACTGGCTGCTGAAAGTGAAAAAAAAAAGCACGATAGAAGACAAAGCTGGTCCAAGCCCTTGGACAGGGAAGAATATGAGAACTCGCATCATGGAAAGAATATTGATGCAAGGGACGAAAAACATCATGGAATGAGGGGACAGTTATCTCAAAAGCCAGATCTGAACAACATTGAAGATGGGGAACTGCCTGCTCCTGATGATATGGACCAGGGTTTTCCCTCACCTAAGCTGATCAACCGCAAACACAAGGCATCAAGCCCACGTGACAGAAAGTTTGAGGGGAAGCATCGGAATGATAATGTGCCTGGGTCTCACCATTATAATCATCATGATTATACAGATGATCGAAACAGGATGAACCGGCTTGGTTATATGGAGAGAGATCATAAAAGACATGTCCCAGAAAATCATGCCTGAGGTATTAATGTTTGCTGGAGCACTTCTTGGTGTCAAGCTCTCTCTCAGATGCTGGTA
>Ga0307515_10019748_pt1 | contig 12092 bp, 5 predicted proteins | sample 17_EM_MG_FD_194513 | JGI IMG/M metagenome (GOLD analysis project Ga0307515, IMG submission 194513) | Populus trichocarpa ectomycorrhiza microbial communities from riparian zone in the Pacific Northwest, United States - 17_EM | ecosystem: Host-associated > Plants > Roots > Unclassified | place...
ATATCATTAGCCAAAGGTAATCTTCAATGCTTATTCTCGGCTATCCAACATAGATACCATTAGCCAAAGCTAATCTCATTATTCATTCCTGGTTATCCAATATGGATACCATTAGCTGAAGTTAATCTCATCAATCAGTCTCGGTTATCCAATAGGGAACCATTTGCCAAAGCTAATCTCATAAATGAATCTCGGTTATCCAATAATGGATACCATTAGCCGAAGCTAATCATATCATTGAACCCTGGTTATCCAATATGGATATTATTAGCTAAAGCTTAACACATCATTTAACCCCGATTATCCAATAGGAATACCATTAGCTCAAGCTAATCACATCATTATTCATTGCGTTTCATGAGTAATTTTAATATATTGAAATTAGGTAGCAACATTATGTATAAATACTTTGAGGATTTAATAATAATTAGTTAAAGGTGGAAACCACCTACCTGCACCTCTCGTAGTGTGTCCTCACCCGGTTGAAGATCTGATCCCGGTCGTGCTTTCTGAAACACAAAATGACCATTACTCAGTATATTTTTATTTAGGTAATGTCAAAGACCATTTCCACACATATACTAGAACACATATATATTTATTCAAACATCTCATGTGTTTGTACAATTATACAGTGATAATATTGTAATAAAACATTCATCCCTAATTTTAATAAAGGTCATCTACAGAAATTATATCATTATGACATTGAAATTGTCAACAAAACTAAGCCATTCTAACAAAAACTAAGTCATCAACAAAAACTAAGTCATCCTGGCACTGAAAATCATCAACAAAAACTAAGTCATTCTGGCACTGAAAATCATCAACGAAAACTAAGTCGTTTTAACATTTAACATCAATAGAAAACTAAGCCATTCTAACATTCCTTTTCCCTAAATTCATGCATATGGTCAATACCAAGTTCTCCTCCTAAAGACTATACTTCAACCTAGTTTTGGACATAGACCACAACCAAATTCATTTCCAAAGTTTATGAAGCAAATGAAACATGTAATGTTTATATTCCATGACAATATCACACATTCATTAAACATTGTTAAAGATGAACCATCACTCATTACTATCTTCATGAGGGTCTTTCTTTACTATCCTCTCTTAAGGTGGTCAAAGCCTATTTCATTCTCCTAACAAGCATATTTTTTTGTTCTTCATGTGGCAACATCAAATTCTCATTAATTATCGCGTGGCATAAGGTGTTCTACGTATTCCAATTACAAAGTACTACTAAACATGTTCAAGGATCATATTCTTTTCCATAACCTCATCAAGTTCATCATAATGTTGACAAGTAGTACACAATCAAGTTCAACATGTACATTCTTAAGGATTCTCCCATCTAAATTTCTATAGGCTAAAAAATAGGTATTAACATTAAGTGTTCATTTCATCAATTTTTACTACATCATTCCCAGTGGTAGAACCTTTAATCAATAACAAATTCCAAGTAAAGATTAGAGCTTGATTAGTCCTAGTTGGTTGAGTCCACCCAACTCCGAACAATGTTTGGTATTTGAATCATAACTAAAGTTTCATAACTCGTTTGCAAGTGTGGTTTGTCTCTATGAAAAGCTAATACATAGGGCTATAATTTGTATGCATGACATAATACCTAATTTTCCATCTACATATCTAAACTCACTCATTACAGTAGCATAAGAAATATATCCAATACTATATCAATCTAGACCTTTACTCAGTGTTTTTATCATATCTAGAGTTATACAACTTAAACTTAGTCAAAAATAGTTGCAATTGGAAGATAACATCCTTACCTATAACTGTTATAAAGACACTAGCTCCAAATTACATCGTTTTAAGACTCATAATTAACAATTACAGTAACACCCAAAATCTATCTAGTACTATGTCGGTCTGGACCTTTACTTAGTGTTTTTCTCACATATGGAGTTATAAAACTCTTAATAAGTCAAGCCTAGTTCCATGTAAGAGATAACATCTATACCTACAACTTTTATAAAGACACCAGCTCCAAATTACATCGTTTTAAGACTCATAATTAACAATTACAGTAACACCCAAAATCTATCCAGTACTATATCGGTCTGAATCTTTACTCACTGTTTTTCTCATAGCTAGGGTTATACAACTCCAAATAAGTAAAGACTAGTTCCATCTAAGCGATAACATCCATACCTACAACTGTTATAAGACACAAACTCCAAATTACATCGTTTTAAGGCTCAAACTCAACAATTATAATAGCACAAAAAATTTGTTCAGTACTAAATCAATATGGACCTTTACTTAGTGTTTTTCTCACATCTGGAGTTATACAACTCTGAATAAGTCAAGACTAGTTCCATTTAAAAGATAAAATCAATATCTACAACGTTTATATAGATTGGGTGATCAAGTCAGATGCCTGCTTCTTTCTGTTTGCTCTAGGTCTTAGGGAATTCTCTTCCACTCAACACCAACTCCAAATTACATCATTTGTAAATAGTAATTTCGACTAAAAGTTGGCTATTAAGACTGTCCGAATTTTAATTACATGAGAGATAAATTTGACAAGCACATTAAGTGTTTTTATGCATCATAACATCCATTATCATTACTCCATGTTCAAAGAAACTCTCATTTCTTATATATTTTCAAGAACCCTAGAATCACAACATCGAGGGTTTTTCAATTATCCTTTACTAACTATAAATCAAGGAGGAAAACTAAGGAAGAACACTTTAATCAATAATTCTGAGTTCAAATTGAAGGGTTCTTACCAATTTCTTCTTCAATTGTTCTTCCTCTTCATCACTCATACTTGTCTTTCAAGTTCATCTCCTCCAACCAAGCTTCCTAATTTCAGCTTATATGTGTTTCGCTCTTCACAAACCTATTTGCAAGCTTCAATCTCATAATTTGAAAAGACTTCTCAAATGATATTTAAAGAGAGGCAAGACAGAAGCTCTCCTCCTCTCTTTTTAACTATTGTTCCACGTGAATAGTAGCAACAATCATAGTTATATTAGGTTTTATGGGTCAATTACTATTATACCACAACTTATCCCTCCTAAATTTCAATTTATTGCACTGACTCGACATTGTGTCTTTATTTTCGAGACTTTTCTGTAACCAAAGGTACAAAAGTATGTTCTAATACCCCATATAAAAGTTCAGTCTGATCCAATGGTCGGATTGAGAGATACATTCAATATTGTAAAATTAGACAGTTGGAAATTTCACGCCAAAAATCCGGATTTCACATACTATATAATTTACTTAAATCATCTTGAGTTTCTTATCACTTGCAGTCCCAATAGTGCGATTGTGCGCGGAGATTATACTTAAAATTCGACGTTTCTCACTTAAAGGGTCATGCATTGATTTATTTGACATTTCCTTCTATTTTACACATAATATCACCTAATTTACAAAATTTCCTCCTTCAAATTATTATTTTTACTAGGTTAGAGAGTTTTCATGATTTATCGTTAACTAATATTTCACATACTATTTTATTACTTTAGCTTTTCTAAATTTTAAATTAATCTCCCATGAATGTTCATCCTAATCCATAAGATTTTCTCCTTAATTTATCATTTTTCAATTAATAATTACTCTATTTAACTCAAATTTATCTATTTTACCCAAATTTATCTATTTTTTTCTGAGGGTTTGCATCTTTGTTCCCCCAGATCTGATCAGCAGACCTTCCCATTCCACAACCTTTCTCCCGCCACCTCAAGGAGGTTTCTCAATTCTTCTATTCATTACCCATTATCCATCACACCTCACCTTACTCTCTATAGAAGAGAACCTGAATCCCATAAGCAATTAAAAAAACAAAACCTCTTCATCTTCCAAGATCCATACCATCCCAATATCAAATATGTTAACTTCTCATCATCTTCTGCTCTGTCTTCACAGGCAACGGTCATTTACACAAATAAATTTGGGTAGGATCTATGAAAAATTACATATACATTATAACCTTTGTCTGCATGATAAATTTCTTTTTTTTTTAATCATTGTCCACTTTACTAATACATTTAAGGATTATAATGTTTATTTCAAGTAGGCATAAATTTTTGAATTGAAATTGCTGGCCATCATACAACAAAAAAAATAGTTGATCATGAGTTAACTTTCAAGAACCAAGATCTTGCAGGTTACTTAAAAATCCATATGTCGACATAAATATGCTTCTATGCGTAACATCAATACCTTGTAGTTTAATAATAATGAATAAACGAATGAGCTTTGATGTTTTTCCTATCATCAATCCAAAATTCTAGTGAACAAAACTTATAAAAGTAACCAGTAATAATTTTATCAACCTTTCTTTGAAATTGTTATTTTGTATAATATAACGGTATGATGTTGTATGTTATAAATTCACCAACATGATCACTCCTTATGTTTATGATAGAAAAACTCTTTCAACTTTCAATTTTCTTTGAAAACTTTACAAATTCATAAATAGTTTCATCTTTTGATTTTAAAAACAAAATCCATGTATATCTTGTAAAGTCATCCACAATCACAAACATATATCTATTAATGCTTATACTTTTAGCTCTAGTTGGTCCAAATAGATCTATGTGTAGCAATTATAAATGTCTTTTGGAAAAAATATGGTTCTTTCTCTTAAAAGATGTTTTCATTTGTTTACTCATTTGGCAAGCATCACATAACTTTTTTTTTTAATGCAAGATGAAGGAGCCCTTTAACAAGCTCATTTTTAACAAGTTTAGAAAGAATGTCTATGTTTATATGATCTAATCTTCTATGCAAAAAAAAAAAAAAACTATCGTTAATGCTAGAAACAAGGCTACTTTCTATCCTCATGCATTTATTAATTTTAATCTTATAAGCATTCTCTTTTCTATTACCAACAAGTAAAACTTTATCATTTTCAAGGATTAAGCAACATGCATGATCAAACATGATCTTGTATCCTTTATCATACAATTAACTAATACTTAGCAAAATATGTTTAGATTATTCACAAGAAACACCTTTTCTTTTGAGGAAGAAGACTTACCTTCAATATTGCCAACTCCAATGATCTTTTCTTTTGGGTTATCTCCAAATGTGACTTTTCCACCATTGATATTGCTTATGCTTGAAAATAATGAATCATCTTTGGTCATGTGTCTTGAGCAAACACTATCCATGAACCATTCCCTATATTCCCTTGATTCCTACACACATAAAATCAAGATGAGGTTTTTGATACTCATACCTTCTTAGATCTTTTTTGGTTAGTGAAGGTTCCTTTTCGAACCCAAATCATGTTACCAATTTTGTCCTTCTTCATAGGACATGTGTAAATCAAATAACCAATGCTTTTATAATAATGACATCTTTTGTTTAGATCATATGATTGTTTGGCTTTAATAAAGCAGTTCTTTAAATATTTTTGGTTATTTTTGGGTTAATACCCTAAATCTTTTTTTTATTAAAGGCACATCTTTGACTAGCAAGCATGATATCTAAAATCTTATAACCTTGAGTGAACTTTGCTAGTGTAGTATTCAACTTGTCCACCTTTTCTTTTAAAGCCTTATTTTTCTCTTTAAGTTGGTTAACCTTGTCACTATTAATAACAATTCATGTTTTCTTTTCTAATGCATCTTTTTCAACAAGTAAACTTGCATGACTCTTTTCCAATGAACTATATTTATGACCTAGCTTTTTAAATTCATCATACAATGACTCGAAGGCATTATATAGTTCATTATAAGAGAGGTCAGATTCATCATTCGAAGAAAGTACCTCATTATCGCTTTTGATTTCCATGAAACACATGTTTGCAGTATGCTTTTCATCTTCATTTGAGCTAAAGTCCAAGTCATCACTCTATGTTTCTTTCATTGCTCGTTTGTAATGGTGGTTCTCTTTCTTGTTTTGTAGGAGAGGGCAATCGACCTTAATGTGTCCTGTTTTGTTGCACTTGTAACATCTAAGTGCCGCTTTGCTAGCTAGATTCTTCCTTATTTCCATCCTTCTTGAAGTTTAAGAACTTTTTATTCCCTTGCTTTTTTATTAGGAGATTTTGGAATTGTCTCGTTATAAGTGCAATGTCTTCCTTTACATCATCATCATCAATATGGTGTACGATTTTGAATGCCAAATTCTTCTTTGGCTTTTCTTCTAGTTCTTGCTTTTCCATAATGATTTCATGAGTCATTAGTGAACCGATGAGCTCTTCTAATGAAAGTTTGGTGAGATCCTTAGCTTCATGGATTGTAATCACCTTTGCTTCCCAAGACTTTGGCAAGAACCTAAGAATTTTGCTCATAATATCAACATTAGTATAAGTCCTACCAAGAGCATCCAAACTATTAGTGATAGATGTCATTCTAGTAAACATACTAGTTATAGATTCATTTGAAAGAATTTTGAATAACTCATATTGATGTACAAGCATATCAATTTTGGATTCTTTAACTTGATTAGTATTTTCATGAGTTAAGCATGCCATATATCCCCAACATTTTTAAAAGATGATATTCTGTTAAACTCACTTCTACTTAAGGCACAATACAAAGTGTTCATAGTTTTAACATGTATATAAAACAATTTCTTATCACTATTGGTATACTCACTTATAGGTTTAGGAATCATTATATCATTTTCAATTTTAGTAGGCTTGTAAGGTTCATTTTTAATAAATAACCTTAAATTATAATCAATAAATTAAAGATATATAATCATCCTACATTTCCAATAGACATAATCACTGCCATCAAAGAAGGGTGGCCTAGAGGTAGATGCTCTTTCATTTTAATCATTATAGCTAGTGGTTTCCATTCTACTCAAGTCTAAGCAAACTTATATATATGAGAACTTAGCTCTGATACCAATTGTTGTTCTAGGATTAAGGCAATAATAACACACTAAGCATATATAACATAATAACCAACAATATAATTATAGTGCTTAAAGTAAAGAATAAAGGAAGAGAGATTACAAACTTGGTTTTTAACTTGGTTTGGCAAGCCTACATCCACACCTCGAGTACCAACCATACTTGAGTATTGTACTCTTTTACTAATCCAAGTGAAAGATACAATGTCATTGATGAATCCACACCAAGCAATTACACCACTTGAAGATGTTCCCTCTTCAAAAAAATTTCCTTGGTGACAATACCTTACCAATGCTAAAAGTTTATCCAAACTCTCAAGTGTTTATAATTATAATTTATTTATAATAAGATTCACTCTCTCAAAAAGCAGATTATATAATTGAAAACTATAATCTCTATAGCTCACTCAATAGCACTTAGAATGATTGAAGATCTGTAAATAAAATGAGTGTGAGATATTATACTATTGTGCTAGAACATAAAGATTTAATTTAGCACAACTTAGAATATGTTAAGATTGATGATTTTTAGTTGATTTTTCTTTTGGAGTAGCTTTTATATCATGTATGTTCAGAATGTCATTTTAATTTTGCATGAAAGAGAGCCATATATATGTTTCCAAAATAAACTAGTTGTTTATAACTGTTGGAATGCCTCTAATGGTTAAAGTGGTCGACTGGTTTAAATGACCATATCATTCGATCGACCGGTTCCTGCAAAAAAATTCCCAAGTGTTTATCACAAATGAACAACGATCAACCAGTTCACTTGTTATGCATAAGCAATTGATCTGTTTAGCTTTAAAACCAATTTTGACAGTTTCAAACCTAGCGAAACTTGAACTGATTAAATGGATATCAATCATATTTATGCATGAAATGTGAAGTGTGTGAGTTCATTTTAGTTTCCTATTGAGTAAGATATAAAGATTTAACAATAAGCATTAAAATGAATTATTAAGAACTAAGTCTTCACTTGCTTTGCATCTTTGACTTGTTAATGGATTTCTTCATTTAATTTTTTATACTTATTGATGTGATCTTCATATAGACCTGTTTAAACTTAATCTCATCCAAGCATATCATTAGTGTGGTTTCATTTATTTGTTATCATCAAAATACATAAAATATTAATATGTGACCTAAAGGTCAACAACTTGTTCATCCAGGGATGACAATTTTAAGCCTATTATACTAAACATGGGTTTAGTTTTGAGCTCATGATTGGACCTATAAAATCCCACCACTTGTTATGCATAAAACACGAGGTATGTTCCATTAACCCACTTGCCCAAGGTTTCAAGAGCCACATAACTTATTCAAGTTTACAATGCTCAGACATGAGTTCTTTTATTGAGATGGAAACAAAAGTTGATGACACTTTCTCCTAGATGGCCAAATAGGCCCACCTACCACCTTTAAAGTTGGGTTTGGGATGCCCTTTCCTGAACCCAAGACCAATACCACCTTACGAGTTGGGTTCAGGATGCTCATGCTCTAACCTAACTACTCGAGTCTACGTTTTTCTATCAACTCTCTACATGGTTGGGATTTAACATTTAATGCTAATGTAACCATAATTGGACCCACAAGATGGTGGTAAGACATGTCCACATGTAGAACCTAGCATAGTTATCTAGTTTGGTCTCTAGTACTAACCAAGGCTAGTTAGAAAGACCAAAGCTTTAATTGATTTCATTATAGAGCTCTCCTTTATTAAATTGCATATACATTCCCCATGAAAAATCTCCAAGAGTCTCTATATAATTCTTTATCCCTGGAAAGAAAAAAGTTATTTTCCTAATGTACAAATCAATCTTTATTTGAGCATAAAAAACAAGCTTGCTTGAATATAAGGCCTTTTCTATCTAAGAAAAAAGATAACTTTACCTAAATACAACTTCATTATCCATAAAGACATAAATGAACATTTCTCTCAAATCAAATGGTGAACTATCACCATACAGGGACAAAGAATTGGGCTTATATGATGAGTTTCTCAATTGTATCTTCCTCGAAGTAGATCTTTTTCACATTTTTTTATTAGGTTTAGGCCCATCTATCTTAATACAAAGGTGCACAATATATTATAAACAAGTACAAATTAAAATAAAAAACATAAGCAGACATAAGGTAAGGTTTCCTGCATACCTACTACATTGCCCTTCAAGGTATGTGCATTTTAGATAAAAGGTTAATGTTATATTAAAATTTTCATTATTGAAAATACCTATACAATAGCTTTTTTTTCATATAATAATCCCGATCTTGAGTTTTATAGACCCTTTATAGCTTTTTCTTCTTGAAGTTGAGTAACAACCTCCTTTATGGATAAAGAATTGGACTCATACTATAAGTCCCTTAATTATCTCTTCCTTAATGTAGATATTTCCCTCAATTGCTTTTTCGTTTTAGGCCTACCTACCTCAATAGTAAGGTGCATAATACATCAGGAACAAATACAAATTACTTTACAAGACATACACATGAACATAATGTAAGGTTTCTTACATAACACTACGTTGTTTTACATGGTGTGTGCCTTTTAGACAAAAGGTTAATGTTATATTGATCTTTGCACCATTAAAAGTACTCATATAATAACTTTTTTACCTTTAACAAGCATAGTCTTTAGTTTTATAAATCCTTTAGGTCCTTCAAAAAGTAAAACATCCTTATATCTTCTAAGCTCCAACTAGGGGGATTGCTGCCCTATACTTCATTATGCGCCGCTCTTCCCTCTATTTTTTTTTATGTTCTGTCTTACCATGGAAAAATAATTTCATGAGACTTTTTACCTAATAAAAGAATATGTAGAATCAAGCTAGTTCATATGTCTCACTAACACATCTCATCAACTGATAGTAGTATCTAAATACTTTGAGGGATTAATCTTCCCCAAGTTGTGTATTTCTCAAAGGCAGTAAAGGTTGCCCACCCATTTAGGTATATTTAGCTTGTATAAATGTTATAGTAAAATAAAATCATGAATGCAAAACTAGTAAGGGGTAACTTATGCCCATACTTTACATGCAAAACTAGTAAAATATGCACAATTATATTTTACCCCCTATACGAGCCTTTTCGGATTGCCTACTAATCCTTTCTAACTAGAGAAGAATTTTGGCCATGTACCCTCTTCTTAGTTAGACATTAATATTTGTAATTGGATCATGATGGTTATTCTAGGGAAAGTTTCCTCTAACTAATCCTTAAGTTGTCTGATTAACTTTATAATTGTCAATTAGTTCTTACAAGGGCCCTTGTAGCCTTCTTTTCTGTCTCTGTATTCTTGGATCTAAAGGTCCCCTGTACTCTTTGTTTAACCTCACCATATTGGAACTAAAGGGCTTCCTAACCTTATATATGAGCTCACTAGACCCAGAACTAAAGGGGAAAAATACTAGTATTTATTTATTCATGCATGATTTATGTATGACTCATAAAAGTTTGATAACTAAGTAGACAATACATGAAAAACTCATATTTGAAAAGAATGGTGTTATTAGATCTTGATGGCACAAACAAGAAAACTAAACACATAAGAAAACAAGATTCTAATTTTTAATCGCAAGCGACATTTTTAGTTTCAAGTGACCTCCCCATCAATAGAAACATCTATATCATCATCATTGGCTAACCTTTCCTCAAGACTTCATTATGGTTATATGTATAATATATATACATGCAAGACACAAACAACAAAGGAAAATATTTTTGTATTTTCTAATTAATATAATTAAAACTAGAATAAAATGAAATCAAATTGATAAATGGCAATATATATAATGAGAAACCAACCACAAAACTATTAAATGAAAATGTATCTCCAATGGATAAGAATGAATTTTGAAGTCATTTTAAAAAAGGTCGGATTGGTTTTGAGAATGAATTTGAGACAAATGAGAAAATTAATTTTGAAAATAAACTCTTAGGGGGTTAAGTTTACTTGAAAACTCCACACTTAACGAAGGGAGATAAACTGCATCAATTTAATATAGAAGAAAATGAAAAGCTCACTCGCAATAAGAGATAAATAACCTAAAACATATTATTAATCATTTGAAAAGAAATCCACAGGCATCAAGTGAAATAAACAGCACTAGCTAGTTTAAAAATATTAGAAAACTCGAAACATAATAAATGGAGAAATAATCCACGTCACATTAAAAATTATTATGAAAAGAAATATACACGTATGGAATGGAATATATAAACCACAATATTGGTTTAAAAATATTTGAAAATTCCAAACATGATGAATGAAGGAATAATCAACATCAAATTAAAATTAATTTGAAAAAAATATCCGAACACACGGAGTGGAATAAACTACATGAGTTTAAAATATTTAAAAATTATTTTTAAAAATTATTTTTAAAAATTCATAGAATAAGTAAGCAACCTCAAAACAAATTAAAATACCTCATTAGCATGAAACATTAGCATCAAAGCTATCATATTTTTCCATTAAGACAAAAGACTGGTTTATTCATCACTTTTGCTCGGGAAAAGTTCCTCCAGAATGGCTTTCAAATACGTCTTATCTTTTCATTTCTCTTTTTTTATCGAGCAAAGGGCAATATATCTCTTTTTACACGCCTGGGTTTCTTGCATTCATAGCAAATAATTTGGCCCATTTTGCTAGTCTCATGCTTTATTGTCTCTGTAGTCACACCTTCTAGAAATTAAACCCTTTTGAATAATTTCCTCACAATATGAGCGACATCTTCATCATCATCTTGATTATCATCATTTTGTAAAGTTTGAGCGCAATGCCTTTCTTACACCTTCAAGATATTTCATTCTTTAATGGCCATCACTTCAAGATCCCAAGGTCTCGGTAAAGACCTCAATATCTTGCTCACTATGTTTGATGTTTCTTCTAATGTTTTTATAATATTCCTTTACTGTACTGTAAAAACGCTTCGCATCTCCATTTCATTCCGGCATTTTCCCAGAAGCCACAAACTACAACAAAATAGACCTTTGATGAGCTTAGTTCATAGTGGGACCTACTAGATGTCAAGATGTCAACACGCAACAGGCACAGCAAGTAGATGCCAAGCATAAGTTGTGCTTATCGTGACACACAAAAACACCAAATCTTGATGATGTTGTCCTCCCGGCCAACTTGAAATCCCCATTAATGAGGTTTGGATAAGATGACCCCAATCCAGCTCCAAAACCTCATTAATGGAGGATGTACAATGATGCTCCACACGCTGTAAGGTTGC
>Ga0307515_10019750_pt1 | contig 12091 bp, 4 predicted proteins | sample 17_EM_MG_FD_194513 | JGI IMG/M metagenome (GOLD analysis project Ga0307515, IMG submission 194513) | Populus trichocarpa ectomycorrhiza microbial communities from riparian zone in the Pacific Northwest, United States - 17_EM | ecosystem: Host-associated > Plants > Roots > Unclassified | place...
TGGACTAAATATAAAAATAAATAACCATGTTTAACTTTTCACCTATCCACAAGAAGACCGTTAAGGTTTAGCGGTTTAAATGTTTGAACGGTAAAGAGTATTTAGTAGTGCGGTCAAATCCTTATTTACTTAAAATTCAATTAAAAAAATTTATTTATCAAATGTTTTTAGTAGTAGGAGTCATCAAACTAGTTTCTAATGACCCTTAGTTATCGAAAAATCAGGCCTTGGGTTTTATTTGCCTAAAAAATTGATTTTAAATCCTCTTTTTTTTATCCAAAACACCTAAAAAACCATAGATACTTTGTTGAAATTCATATATTGCCTTAAAAAAACTAAAAATCCATCCAAAAATTCAAAATCAATCCAAGACTAAAAAACTTTTCAAGCTTAGATCTACCATATCAGGTAAGGAAAAACAAAAAGAAACACACCTAGACTAAACTCACATCATCAAATGAAATTCATTAACACAAAAATATCAATGTTTTTTAATTTGTGATTTCATGAGAGACTCCTGCTACTGCTGCTGCAGTCTCTCTAGCTTAGCCTCCAACATAAACATCTCATATTTAAAAAGGTGATGTATAACAATTATTTCAAATGTTTACGGACTATATTAACAAAGTCAAGCCTAAAAAGAAATTCATAACAAAATCTGAAAACATCTTAAACAAAGCTTAAAGTTATTGTATTCCTATTTTAATTAATTTCTAGTTAATTTTGGATTTTAATTATTTATTTCTGACTTAACTTACGACTTTTAATATAATTAGTATTTTACTAATTAGAAATCTTAATGTTAGATGGATTCTATTAAATAGATAACTTTTAATTAGAAATCTTTTTTTCATGGAGATCAAGACTATTATTCAGATTCAATAAAAATACAAAATAATCTTCTCTAGATTTCTCTACAATTTGATATGTAATCTTAGAGCTTTAAAACCCTAGTTTTATTTTCGTTGTACATTGCACATTAGATGGTATCAGAGCAGATCAACATCTGAATTGATGAAAAACCATGAAGAGAATCGTGAAGCAGTTAGTGGCAACCATCTCTATAACGGTGATCAAGGGATGCATGCTATTCGAGATCAGTTAGATTGCCATTCAGTAACGATAACAACTTATGAGGGGCTAATACAAACTGGGCAGGGTTTGGTGACATTAATGTCAGATTCGATGACCGAATGCAAAATGGGTTTGAGACATTATGGTTGCATGCAAACATGAACCAAGGAAGAAGAGAGACATGCGTTGAAGATTATGCCCACGACCAACTTGTCATAGTTCATGCAAATCCTCATGGTTAATATGACTACGTGTATTCATCTAATGAAGAAAATCCATCTTGGCTTATTGAAGACACAAATAGGAATAACAAAAAGGATAGGAACATGCTTGAAAACTTACATTGAGACTAACCTTATCTTAGATCTAATCCTAAAATTCTACCTAGACAATCACTTGTCTACGTGAAGGGTGTTGATGAAAATGAACTTGATGGAGGCCATGAGACCTTATCAGATCAAGACAAACAACCCCAACCAGAGAGATAAAAATTGATCAACGTGGTTGAATGTCAATATGAGCAAGAATTTTCCAATGATAAGAATATTCTATGTGAACCTGATAAAGATCATGAAGATCTTGCAAAAAAGAACATGGAGGACCCAATAATTTCCAACAAGTCTTTTGGAGATATTATGGAAGATTTTTTTTTGTGTTTCTTTAAATATAATAGTTGAAGTATTGGAGGACATGGATGATGAACTCAAGTTTGAAGTAAAAAAATATAAAAATAAACTACAATTGAATTTCATAGGAATAGAAAGTAAAACATCAAATATGCATTTTTTCTTATTATACACTCATCATTAAATTTTGAAGTTCACAAGTAAAATACATGCTACTTAGTGAGTAAGTTAACTAAAATAATATATCCTAAATATTTGTTTTTTTGGAGTGAAAAAGTTTAATTTCTAATAAATAACTTGAAGACGAGTTTTTTTCAAGTGGGGAGATTAACATAGAACAATTATCCCAGGAGTTCACAAACTAGATTGACAAAATCAAACCTAAAAAGAAATCCACAAAGAAACCCAAAAACATCTAATATGAAACCTGAAGTTACTATTTTTTTATTTTAATTATTTATTTTTACTTAGCTTCCGAATTTTAATTTAATTATTTTTTTACTATTTAGAAGAATTCTATTAATTAGATAAGTTTTCATTAGAAATTATTTTTTATAAAGTATTTTGAGACTAATATAAATAAAGAAATGTAGTTTATTTTATAGAGATCAAAACTATTATTCAGATTCAACAAAAATACCAAAATATTTTCTCTATATTTCTCTACAATTTAATCTATAATCTTAAGATTTGAGAATCCTAATTTTATTTTTGTTATAAGCTGCATTCAGGTGGTGCATCGGCCTCTCTTACCAAGACACAGCTTCAGCTGATTTTTCACCAGCTCCAGCTCTCATACCACCACTGTAGTGTTCTTGAGAAGCCACATGGACAGTTTATGGTCTGTTCAAAAGTACGAGGATGCTCATCTGCAGTTAGAAATGGCCAAAACGAGGGCGAGTGCGTAGGAAGCTAATGCCAATACGGTAAATACTAATCCAGATGGCAACGGTACTGAACAAATGAAAAGGCTAATGTCATGCTCTAGCCACTAGGAAGCTAATGCCAATACGGTAAAACAAATTCACCCTCATAACAAAACAAAACATACTAAAAATATCACACAAGGATATGCTGAGCAATTTTTAAGATTTGTGGGGCACATTGCAACTGACGCTAATGTTTTGAGATGGCAATATGGTAAACCCAAAATCACACACACACACACACAAAGCAAAAAACAAAAACCATCTTGTGAACACTAACTTGAATTAAGATTTTTCTTTTTTCATTTCTTGGGTTTCATTTTTATTTATTTGTGTTTGGGTTTTTCCAACAATCCAAGGTCAGTTATTCTTTACCTAATGAAAGGATTGATTCTAATGACTCGAAAGCAAATGGAGACTACGAAAGCCAAATAGATTAAAACTCCTTATCCACTAGTTATTCCATGGCAATGGGGCTTAAACTTGATACCTTCACCTTGTATAATTGTGTACTTGCCAATTTCCTACTTCTTATTCATGCTTTATATCTAACAAAATATACATGTTTAACGATGAAGCCAGGATTTCTTTTTCCCCAGGAGGGTCACTTAGTAACCATCATACATTAAAAAATTATACTCCGATATGACACTTAAAATTAATAATATTAACAAGAGAATTATTCACATTCAAAATCAACAGCAAATTAAAATAAAATTAATATTAATATTTAGTTAATCATAAATAAATAGAACACAAAATATTAAGAAATTAGATCTTGAGATCTTGTACCACTAATAGAGATTAAGAACACATAAGTTTTGAGCTCCTAGAAGAGAAAAAGCAGAAAATATTTTGATTCGTTCGTTTCTTGTTCCACAATAATTTAACAATTTTGCAAACCACCAAAAATATTAGAATAGGAAACTTTTAAAAATAACATGAGAAACCATATTTTTTTCCTTCTTTAAGTGAAATATATGAATCTGTTTAGACATTGGAATTATAATTTGTAATTTTTTTAGATGGAAATTATCATGTTTGAACTGTAAATTAAAGCAATCTGTTTCATTTTTAATGCAATTTTAATACTTTTTTTTTTTTTTGAGAAAGAAGCAATTTTAATGCTTGATAAATAAAGGAAATTCAGGAAAATACTGATGATTATGCGTTAATGCCACAAATATAGAACATGCCAGTGTTGAAATTCATTGAGCTAGAAGATGCAATGGATGTAGCATTTGTGAACTTTCCCTGCACAAGATCGCCACCCCGTTGACTAATGGCCACAGAACTAGACATCTGCTGCATTCTTATGTGGTCACTCTGCTTGTAAGAGATTTCTGAAGTTTCTCCAGTCTTCACTTCTCTTTCAGAATGAACTTCTCCCTTCTGAATCATGCTGACAGGAGGCTCTGCCTCTGCTTTAAGAAAATTGGAAATAGTTACCTAAAGTTAGTAATGCAATACCACACAAAGCAAAGCACATCTTGCAGAGAAGGAGCTGGCTTAAATTCTTGTGATGATTAACCTCCTGGTTTTTCCAGGTTCTTCTACTTCAACAATTCATGTGCCTGGAAAATTAATTAAACATACAGTCAATAAACATTCCATCCAAAATATACCATAGATTTGATAACTTGTGTCAACAAAAGAATGAGTACATGGTTTATCCATATTGCAGAAGTTTCTTGACATTCTTGTACAGTAGACTGCACTATCTTCCCTACAATATTGCAAGGCATTAGGCATGAATCCAGTCCACGAAATTTATGAAAACAGGTACAGCGCTGTTTTGACGATTGTAAAAGCATATATGAAAATGTAGGTTATATAAATGAATATAAGTGCATAATAAGAGTTTATGAGGCACATCCTGAGACTTGATTTCAAGCAATTAACCATAATCCCCAATTATAAGAAGTATATAAAGCCATTGCGAGGCAAAGAATTCCAGGAACTGTAGCTCATTTTATTTGTATTTCAGATTAAAAAAAAAGGAAAGAAAGAAAGAAAAGATCATTAGAGAGAAGTGAACATCCTTCCAGTGTATGCCAGTATGATTACCATATCTGGTCAAATTTTATTCTTCAATAAAATTCCTGTTCATTCAGACTTGTCTTTCCTAATTATCGTGGCACTTTCCAAGTTAATGCTCTTTCCAATACAAGAAGCTCAGTATTGAAATTAGAATGAGTTAATCTTATTTGGCACCATTTCCATGATGAAACCCGTGTTTATCTGTAGAAGCAGAAATGATCTCACTACAAAAATATTTTATGCAAAAGATTTGCATAAAATATTACACTTCAGTTCCATGAGATATAGGGATAAAGATCAACATTATTGAATCCTGTTGAGGAAGAGTTGGCTGGTCAGGATTTGCCACAGGTTCAGAGAGTGCCATTCATCCGCAGATTGGTTAAAGAAGTATTTCACAAAGCCAAAGAACAGTGTATTTCAATGATCCCCCCCCTGGTTTATGCCAAATCCCTAGGTTAATTTCCTTGATATTACAGCGGCCAGAGTTTATAGAAGATAGTTTTTCTTTCAGGTCTTTGGCCACAAATTATACCCCAAAATAAAATAAAAAACAATATGGTGAAATTAAGGTGAATTGTGAACAAAAATAATGTAACATGAAGCATATAAAGAAATTGTATGTAATGGAAAATGCAAACCTTTAAAAATAGTTTTCTTGCTGAATACAACATTCACATATATCCGCAAAATGCATCCTTCATTCGATCCATCACCATCTCTAGTCACATCCCATAGTCCCTGACAATTGTAGCCATTAAGAGAAGAAGGGGGGCAGGATAGGTTAGGTTTAAATAGTGGAGATCACGGTCTTAAAGCAGATTAAAGCTCATGCCGAGAACTATACGGAATACTTGCTGCCAAGTCTGTTATAGAACTTTTTTTTCATGTTAAACAACCATTGCACTCTCTATCCGCACATTTCATTTCTTATTTCATGAACTAATCCTCATTTTTTTCTTTAACATCTCCTCCCTGTTGATCTGTCATGTGAAATTATCATAACAACTAAATCTTGAGGAACATTTCACCAAGTTTTTGTCCTCCTTTTCCACTCCCTTCCCAAATTCCTTCTCTTTTCACCGATTTGTGTGTAAAGGTAAAGCAGTACAAGGATACCAACAAAGTCAAAAAATTGAAAAATTCCCAAAAAAAGAGGAAGTAATAAATTGAATAAAAGTGGAAAACCTTATAGGAGTCTGAAGCACGAAACAATTCTCACATCTCAGTCTAATTCACCATAAATGTGTCCCAGAATACATGTAGTTACTTAAAAAGACACTGAAAAAATCCTAGTAACTTAACTTAAATACAAAGTAGATAATCAAAATGTAATGGTTAATCCAAGAAAATTCTTAGATGATATTAAATTTCAGAAAGAAAGATTATCTAAATTATAAACAAACAAATAAAATTCCTTTTTCCTGCTCAGTATCAAAGGTTTTTAATAGGGCAACAGTTCACCATAAATGTGTCCCAGAATACATGTAGTTTGTACTTAAAAAGACACTGAAAAAATCCTAGTAACTTAAATCCAAAGAAGATAATCGAAATGAAATAGTTAATCCAAGAAAATTCTTAGATGATATTAAACTTCAGAAAGAAAGATTATCTAAATCATAAACAAATAAATAAAATTCCCTTTTCCTGCTCAGTATCAAAGGTTTTTAATAGGCAACAGATCATCTAACTTAATATCTCTCCTTCAATCAATAAGAATTCTCCACGTTGTATATCCATCTCCTTTCCTAAAGTCAATTCCATACCTAGGAGTAGAATGGTCGTATCCTCTCTTATTGTTGGTTTCCTAAATCTAAATAATGTATTAGGAGGAAGCTACTGGCCCAAGTCTGACAATCACAGGCTTAAGGGATACATGTCCTACATGTCTAACAAACCCAAATACAAATCACACCCAATCTGGAAGTTAATCTATCTAAGACCAACCAGAACCGTTCAATACAGGAATTTAAAAACTGCAGCCATGATGGAGCACAAGCTTGAAAAGAAATAACATGACAATTCCCAAGGTCCTGAAACAGTTTCAAAAACTTCATGTAACCCAAGAAAAGAACCACATCTCAAAAGGTGCACCTAAATAGACAAGGGTATAAGTTTCTGACTTCTTAATAATTAATTATCATTCAATATAAAATGTCATTATAGAATCTGTTTCTTAAAAGCTGAGTACACAATCCTAGTAAAAAAATATGAAAAGAAATAAAATAAAAACCTTTTATCCACCGTGTCAATAAAATGGATCAGAAACAGCTTGTACCTCAACGCGAAAACAATCTCCAAAACGGACGTCACTGATCTCCTGTGATGTCTCGATAATCAAATGACTGGTAAAAGCAAAAGTGAGATCACAAGGAAGAACAAACAACTGGTCAAATCATTTACACTCAGCATCCAAAAAAGAAGGATAGGAATTAAATTAGCAAATAAATGACAATATAGACAGCTAATAAATTTAATCCATTGAGAACATTATCAATCAAGAGCTTTATATGTAATTTCACAACGAATTTGCGACACATTTATTTTAAATCCCTCGAAAAACTAAACTGATTCAATCAAAAACTTTGAAAGAAATAAGTACACTTGCAAGAAAGTCTATTTGAGGATATGCGAGAGAGACTTGTCTGAAATAGCCTGGTCTTGTAACATAAGTTTATGTACATAGTAGAGAAGAAGGAGGGGGTGAGAGACCAAAGAGATCATGGATAGAAATGATAAAAAGGAGTTTAGCATCAAAACAGCTTGCAAAGTTTTTGGCTCTAGAAGTAGCAAAACAGTAATGGACCCGAAGTAGTTGTTTAGAAGGTTTAATTGAGTCGTATATGATTATACCTATTAAGAATCTTTGGATGATCATCACTACTTTGCTTCTATCCCAGGACGCAGGGACACGATTCAGTTTTTTACTCTCTGGTGAAGAAAGTTAGAGAGTTAGGTGAGATTTTGCTAGAGGAAGGATTGTAAGGCGACTTTCAAAGGGTGCGGGTGATAGAAGAGAAGGAAAGAAGGGCTCCGAGTCAGCGGGAAGGGGATCTTAAGTGAAACCCGAAAATCCCCTGTTTCGGGTCTACCTTGTATGAGGCAAAACAGCTAACCCGTAAGCTAGTAAGTCACAGTCACCAGGGGAGAGAAAGAATCAGGTACGAAAGAAGAGGAAGAATGATTCCCCAGGGATAGAATAAGGTGATAAAGGTAAGGGAAGACTCAGAAGAAGGTGCCCGGGCAAGAGCTCTTTTTAGGAAGTACGGGAAAGCAGGATCAGAATCAGCAGGATCTTTTAAGAGAAAAAGAACTACTACCACAGGAACCAAATTAAGCATTTACTTTAATGCATGCACTTATACCTCAGATCTTTACTAATAAAGAAAAGAGGCACAGAAAGGATAGGTTCAAACATCCAACTCCTTAAACATAGTCAGGGTCGGAGCTAGGATTGAAAGATAAAGGGGGGCAAAGAAAAGGTTTCCAAGAAATGAGGGGACAAACAATTAAAAAGAAGATGATAAATTTGAGAGGACTAAAATGAGTATTTTGAAAATTTTAACGGGGAAGTTGCCCCCTTCTCTTCTATGTAACTCTGCCCAGGGGCAGAGTGAAACATTGTGTTGATCCATCAAAACCTAATCCTTACTTACCTTTAAAAAAAGCCAAATCATAACAAAACAGTCAAATTATAGAACTGCTTTAAAAATCCTCTAGGAAACTTCCTTTTGTTTCCAGTAAGGCTTTCCAATTTTCTTCCCTCTAAGAAATAAAAGCCTTTTTTGTTTCTTTTTGTGCTGAGAAATAGAGGCTTTGATTGATAGCGAATTACTACACCATCTTATTGAGCTCATCACCAAGTCATATTCAAAACAATTATAGAACAAAACAACTAAAATGTCTCTCAAATTACAGATTATAAGAACCTGTTTCTGTAGACTCGAAATTTCTGGACTTCCTGGCAGCTGCCAAATTTTGCACCTATATAAAAACACAAAAATTGAAACAAGCATAAAGGGAAACAAATTCGCTGAAATTGACAAACAAAAGCAATCATAGATACACACGTAATACATCTCCATACCAAAATATATTTTGATAGGATGCTGAAAAGAGACATCACGAGCATGCCCAGATTTATCATCTATGTACCATAAAGAGCACCTGAAATCTGAAAGGCAGAAAAGTTAACCAACCAAAGATAAAGGTACGAATAACATCATCCAACATATTCATCAAACTTAACCACATCTGAAAACTCTGGCGTGTTTTACTTTAGTATGGTTCCATGTGAATTCAAAGAAAATTACCTTTATCTCCACATCTACTATGAAAAGATTCAACAAATTTAGCAGCAGCATCTGAAAAGAACAAATAAAAGAACTCCTCTACCTTTATCTGCATTCCTTAAAATAAATGAAGATCAGAGAAAGACTCTTTAATGCGATAATATTTATAGAATTCTACATGTGGTAAAACAATAGGGGAGCAAATCAATAAAAGAAAAGGGAACACTACCGGAAACTTTGTCTGTCCAACTTCTTTAAAAGATTCACGTACTGCATATCAGAAAGAAACAGCTCAATTAAAAGAGTGCAGCAAAATATAAAGGGTAGGACCACCTCAAACATCATCCCAAAATCTTGCTGATGACAAATACCAACAACCACAACATTACTTTTGAGTAGAAATGAGCTCCATAGCCCACATCCAAAGGATTCAATCCTCTTCATGCAAAATTTTCACCAGGAATTACAAATAACTCCTCTGATAGATCTAATAGAAAAGCTCCAATTGCTTAGTTTAAAATTTGCTAATTAAACTAGAAGGTGAAGAGGAACCATACACCTTAAAATCTTGATTATTGAGAAAATATTATATCTAACAGGAAAATGAACTCGTTCGTTGCATGTTATATAGAAAACAAAATCACAATTAAAGTAATTCACAAGAGATAACTAACTCTGAGGTGCGTTGAAATTTTCCACATTCCATGCCAAAGTTGCTGAAGATGAAGGGTCGGTGTTTCTAACTAGTTCAACATCCTGTTCCAATTCATCTGCTACTTGAATTTGTATCATGGAGACACTGCCCTTTTCAACGGATGGTGAAAATTCAGAATCAGGCGAAGGAGCAGTAGCCTTTTGTCTACTATTCACATATATGCAGTCAATTTATGATCAATCACCCAAGACATGGACAGAGACAACTCATATAAACTCAGTATGGCTTGTGAAAGTACCTGTCAGGGGAATCTAATTCACTGGTTTGCTTGAAGCTATTCACCTTTTCAATCACAACAGGTCCATTATCTAGGCTACTGGATACAGAAATTAAATCCTGGTATAAAATCATCACATAAGATAGCAACAATGAAAACAGACCAGCAAGAAGTTTTACCATTCCAGAGTTCACGATGAAGTAATAAAAATTCATGCAATGAGTATCCAATGCTTTAAAATACCTGTTGTTCTGCGATCAAATTGGAACCATTACCATGTTGTAACCATCCATCCTTGATGAGATTCAAAGCTTCCTCACGAGAGAGAAATGATGCAAAGAAGTACTGCAGAATAATAACTGGATTAAGATATCACAATTTTTACAGAAATTCAGAAGTGAAAGAGCAGTATTCCGAGCGACAACTTCAAGAAATGCCAAAACATAATAGGGGAGGAGCAATACTCTATTTCTAGCACTACCTTCTTTCCTCCGGCAAAAACTTCTATTGCATTAGGGAAGATCCCAGCTGTCTTTGCTCTTTTTACACTCGTAACTTCATGGAAAGGGATTATTTTCTGGATAAAAACCCATCAAATATGTCTGGAAACAGTCAAGATTGAGAAAGGGAACTATAAAAGACATTGACCACAATAACAATAATAAGGCCATATCCAAACATTACCTTTGTCTCAAATCCAAATATTTTTGAATAAAAGCAAATATAATGTACAAAAAGGTACATATGCCCCTGCAACATGTAAACAGTAAACAACACATGAATATAGTAGGAAACATAATCTTACCTCCAAGTAAGTTAAAAAAACTTAAATAAACAAAATTATCACATAACTCATCCATGGTATCATTTACCAAATGAAATTCCAACTCAAAAGGATGAAATGTGGTATACTATAACACTTAGTGAGTGATGCATGCATCTCCGAGTACACATATAATATAGCAATTATTGAGTAATGCATGCATCTCCAAGTACACAATAAAGGTCAGCATCGAGATTACCTGAAGAAGAATACTTCCTTGGTATGCACAATTAAAGTGTTGTACAAGGACCTATAGGGGGGGAAACGAAAATTTTAGAAACATAATTCAGAGAAAACAAAGGTCCTTTAGAACTCTACAATATCCTCTGATGTGTGCGTGACAGAGAGGGGGCAATATCGAAAGTTTTAACAATAAGAACCGTTTCAGAAAATTTCACACGAGAAACAATTAATTCAAGGTACAAACATGTACACAGACATGCTTAACTGGTGCACAATTACAAGTGCAAGATAAAATAAGCATTTTGAACACATGATGTCCTCGAGGTTGGAAATGATACTAAGCAGATTACTTCTCATGAGCTTCTTATAACACATTTCACAGCACTTCCATCAGTTTTCCCCTCATTTCAATTATCATTTGTGTTCTATTTGATACATTTGTAAGTTTCAAAATCCTATTGACTTAAGGCTAGGATCAATGAATTCCAAACAGGGTCCAGCCCTAACCATAAAAGGATAAAAAATGTCAATTCTGACATGTTATGAAGCTCCAACTCGAACAGAATTGAGAGCATTTCTGAAATGTTACAAATTATTGGATCTCAACTCACGTAGAGTTAACAGATTTTCATCTTGATAACGATCCTATCAAAACCAAATTTTGAAGAAACATAATTTAATAAAACCAAAACAGCTACAGATAGAGAAGAGCAAACTGAAATTTAGCATAAGAAACTCCTAGGAACCAGTAGCTGAGTTCTTGATTCTCTTTTTTTCAGCTAAGTAATTCTTCGAAAATATATATAAAGACATTTGAAAGATATGAACATCCATAGCATAGAGTGACTTACTTCTTCCAGGGGAAGACGAAACAGTTGCCTATACTCTTCATTCCTCGCTGCTGCCGGTGACTGTAAAATACAGTAAACAGTAAAATCCTAACAAACAGAGCCGCTTGATCAAGTACGAGTGAGGAGAAATACCTGATAATCGATTTCACGGTTAGGAATGGGAGAAGCATTTGAGTGATCGTTGAAATCAGGCGTCTCGGCAGCGAAAGAAGAGGAAGATGATTCAGATGCGGCGTCAGTTGCTGATTTTGAAGCGGAAGAATTCATCGCCGGTGACGTGTCAAACCTCTCTCCTCCACTAGCTTATACAACTGCTGCCATAGAAGAGGAGGGGGGGGGGGGGG
>Ga0307515_10019752_pt1 | contig 12091 bp, 1 predicted proteins | sample 17_EM_MG_FD_194513 | JGI IMG/M metagenome (GOLD analysis project Ga0307515, IMG submission 194513) | Populus trichocarpa ectomycorrhiza microbial communities from riparian zone in the Pacific Northwest, United States - 17_EM | ecosystem: Host-associated > Plants > Roots > Unclassified | place...
GATAAACTCTTTTAACGCTCTACCTTCTTCTTTAGTAAGCTTATAGGTTAGAAAGAACCTTAGACTTATTCCTAGTTCTAACTCTATCTTATAGTCCTATACTATATACTCTAACAGCTTTTTACTTTCCGGTAACTATAGTTTCTTATTATACTTATGGTATCTCTTTAGTACATAACTTAATCCTTTTCTATTTCCTTATAGGTTGCTCCTACTTAGTACTATACCAACTTAGCCTGTTATTACATCTTATATCGTTAAGTATCCTTAATATTGACTTAATTTATAACCTAATCGATCTTTAAATTATATTCTTATAACTAAGGCATACCTAGTACTGCCTTATTATTCCCTAATAGTAGTATATTAAAAGATATCTTAATCTGTCTCCCTTTAATAGTTAACTAAATAGGTCCTATCTTAAGATTGATAATACCTCCTCTATAGGCTATCGGATCTCCTAAAATTATTACTAATAGGTAAAGATATTTCTTCTTCCTATATAGTAACCCCATTTTTTAACTGCTATTAGCGAGATGTAGTTCTTTATTGCTCCACTATCTATTAATGCCTTAAACTGTTAATCTTACCACTTAACTCTTAAATTTAGGTGTTGTCCTTAAATTCCCTTAAGGGTTTAAGGCTCTACTACTAGTTCCCTCTAGTCCTATAGGCCTCCACTTTTCCTAACTATTAGCTATTTAATTCTATTTATACTTAGTCCACTTTTAACTAATACTTAGTTTGCTTTTTATCTTTAATATACTATAGATACGTGTTTTCTAAACACTCCCACTACTATTATCTATCTAGGCATTCTTCCGTAAGGAATCTTTCTGGCTAAAGTATTAAGTCCCCTTATTCTTAAACTTCTACTAAGTGCTAACCATATATGTACTTAGTATTTTAGTATTTTGCCTTATTTATTAACCAGTGCATCCTTATTAGGTATTTCCGATTCTTATCCTTAGGTGCTCTATGCATATTATATATATTATCTATATATGCGATCTATACTAACGTGTAATATACTTAGTGTCTTAAGTTAACTCTTAGCTTATCTTCGTCCCTAAGTTTAAACCTTTCTTATATTAATCTAAGCGTTGCGACTTTATTTACTAGTACTAAGATACGTCTTTTGCTTCTCTAGTCCTCCAATTGCTCCTCTAGATCCTTTAATATTATAATTAAGGCTCCTTTAATATAAGTTATAGCCTTTTCTATAATTGGGTGGTCTTAGATAACTTTCTTATCTAACTATATATAGAAATCTTCCTACTCGTCATTATGTCGTTATCTATACCACTTTTAGTACAATCCCTTAAGTGTATACGGCTCGTCTATAAGGAAGTATCTTCTTATTACTATATTGTAATAACCTTTTATATATCGTTCTTTAAATCTAGTTAGAATCCCTAGATCCTCTTCTTATTCTAATTTAGTAAGCCACTTAGCTCTTAGTGTGCCTATTCTTAGCCTATTAGTAACCTTTTATATAAGTACTCTGCCCTTTATACGTCCTAATATACTAGATCCCTTATCTAGTTTTTATTCTTACTATAAGGTAATTCTTACTCTAAACTCCTCCATAGTTTCTTTCTTATTGCGTCTTATAAGTAGATCCTAAAAGTCTTCCTACTTCTTAATCTCATTAATAGTCCTTATTTGTGTATTAAAGTCTTAGTTCTATAGGATTCTCAATCCTAAGCTTGCTCTTAACTTAAGCTTTGCTCCTGCCTTAGTCTAACTAAGCTTAGGTGTTCTTATCTCGTTCTAAAAGTCTTAAATCTTACTTATCTCGTCTTAAGAATCTTATATCCCTAGGAATCTCTATCCTAAGCTTATTCGTATATCTTTAAACTAAGTTACTGCCCTACTCCATTGGTTTTCGTCTATTATGGGTCCTTAGGTATACTTTATCTTATCTTAAGAATCTTAAGCCTTTAGCCTTTAGCCTTTATTAAGTGATAAATTAGCACTAGTAGTTATTTACTTACTTAATCTCTTTAAGATACTCTTTCTTTTATCTTATAAAGCAATAGATACCGTATCTAATAGTGTTATAATGCCCGTTACTAATCCTTACTCTATAGCGGTTTCAGTCTCTACTTTTAATATAACTTCTTTAAGGTTTATACGCTCCTAGTAAGCTACCTTTATTTCCTTATTATCTGCAAATATTTCGCCTACGTTAAACTTGTCATCTTTAATATCCGATCTACATAATAGTTCGTTAGTTCCTCTATACTCTATAGATTTTAGCTCTTATAGCCAATAGCTTACGCCATACTTAGCGTTTTTATAAATTTGGTATACGTTATTATAATAAAACGCGAAACTTCTAATTAAACACTCTTTTGTTCCTTACAGTATACTATTATTTCTTTATACGTGTGTGTCTTCTATTAATCTGGTTCCCTTTATTATATAGTAACTTTAACTATCTTTATAATCCCTCGCGAAATAACCTAGTTTTCTACAATTTATATAAGCTCCGTTTTTAAACCACTAACTTTGCTATAGAGTCCGCCTAAACGTCTTCTACTACTAAGATCCCTGGTTTAGCCTTTACTCCTTAGTCCTATAATTACTAAATCCTTAACCTCTAGGTTTCTATAGTTTCTTACTCTATCTCTTATAGGCTTCTTTAGTACCGCTTAGGTCCATTAGCTCTACGCTATACCATAGTTTTTAGCTTAGCTTTGGTCATTACGTGCTCTACGTCTTATATAACTGTAGAACTCTATCCTAGCCTTTTTTAGCCTATTCCCTTTAGTAGATCTAATTGTTAATCTTAATCGCTTAATCTATTAATTCCCTTAGGGTATCCGTATCTTCTATTAGGATAATTACGTCTTAGACTTTAGCCTTAAGTCCTTATTTATACTATGCTATAAGCGCCTTATTATTCCACTTAACTTATATAGCTAACGTTTAGAACTGCGTTGTATACTTAATTATTAAGGTTTATTGCATAATATCTTAAAGCTTTCTTTTTACTATAGTCGTTGCTTCTAGATCTCCAAACATCTATATTAGTTGCTCCGTAAACCCCTCCTAACTTAAGAACATGTACCGCACGTTTTAATTAGTGGTCGTCATTCCATTTGCCTGTATTTCTATAAGGTAAGGCTTAAACTACTTAAGTGCTCTTCCTAATAGGAATAGTCCTGTATACGCTATTCGATCTATAGGTATTACCAGCTTTACTCCTTCTTATGCTACCTTAAAGTGCATTTATGTAAGGAATCCTTTAAGTTTTAATCTCTCTCCTAAGAATCTTTTAATTGATGGTAACTTAACCTTTGCTACTCCTATCCCGTTAATTCTTTATTTAAGTGTTGTATTATTTTCTATTAACTAGTCAACTATCTCTTATAGTTGCCCAACCGTTATAGGTTGCTGCGAGTTAGTATCTGCTATACTAATGTCGCCTCCTGACCTTAAAGTAGTTGCCGCTGTTAATGGCGTTGTGGTGGCTGTTTTTGATGGCATGTTGTTTAACTTTCTATATTTGATACTGTAACTAGATAGTAATTATGTAACGGAACCTTATAGTAGAAACTACAATAGGCTTATTATTGGGCTAGGTATATAGGTAATGCAAATTAAAGTTAATAACGTAATAATAACTGGTAGAGTGGTTACCCAATAGATTAACTCTAATTATATTCTAAGAATCACTACAAAGAAAAAACTATCTAGAGTAGGGACTATGGTCCTTTAGATACACGACCATACTCCTAGGAAACCTCCTTATATATAATGTACGCGTGCTCTATCTACTCTGTCACGGATCCTATAAATCACATAGATTATACAGATCACATCACATAACTCGGTTACTATTCCTCGTTATATAGTTCTACTGGTTCCATCCTAGACCGTGCTTATATTAACTAACTAGCTTTCTCTAACTCCCTTCCTAGTAGTTATAACATTGTACTTAAAGCGTCCGTAATATATACGTTATAATAGAGGACCGTAAATTATTAATAAGGCTAGTTAAGGTATCTATAGGCTTATAATAGGCGTATTTATAGGGTTCCACTTCTTAGTAGGCTGTAATAAGTTTGTTATATAGAAAGTCGTCTATTTAAAGCCTAGTATTAAGACTGTGCTATAGGTACTAAAGGTCTTTAATAAAAATTTACAGGCACTCTATAGTCGATTTTTCGGTGTTCTTATTAATTATAGTTTATAACTTAATCGCATTCTATTATATAAGGATATTACGCTTATATTCTAGCCCTTTAAAGTAGTTACGTGTAGCTTTATATAGCTTATTAAAGGGAACACTAAGGGGGTTACTCTTAAGGTTAGTATAGTAGTGGTTAAGGGCTAGGCCGCGCAGTATGGTAGAGTAGGCTTAGCTAAACTCTTATTTAGGAATATTAGCCTTCTAATAAAGGTCTGTAAAGATGGTTAGTTTAAAGTTAAAGTTATTATTTTTACTACTATACTTAGATTCGTTAGTATAGAGCTTAGCTAGGTTAGCTAGCTCCTTACTATAAGTCTTTACTTAGGTGGTTTATAGATCTATAACTTAAGTAACAAAAGGGTTTTGGTCTATATTTTGGTTTATAGGGGTATTATAATCCGTAACTTAAGGGTTAGGTATACTTTAGTCTATAGGGCGAATTTAGTTAAATGGGTCGTCTATAAGACTAGAGATCCTATTAAGTTTAAAGGAGGTAAAGAGTTTGCTAGTTTTAATGTAATCTAAAATCTACTCTTTAGTTTATTCTGTTTAGTCCTTCTTATAAAGGGTGTTATATAGAGACTATACAATAGTAACTTGCTTGTTCTTTTTAACCTATATACCTTAGTTACGTAAGAGGGTTTATAGGTTGCGGGTAGTTATAAGGTTATAAGCCTTAAAAATAGCTTCTATAAAGCCTGCAAAGTCTTCCTTATATTATTCCCATAGATTATTATTTAGAAGCTTAAAGTGTTTATATTTAAGGATTTTAAAATTAATATAGTCGTTAACGCCGTTTATAGACGTAAGGTTGATTCCCTAACTTCACTTCTTTTAACCTTCGTTAATTTGCTTACTTATATCTACTATATTATATAGCGTAGTATATTTATATAAGCTATAACGGGTTAAGAGGAGCTTATGGCGGGTAGTAGTGTCTTATAGCGGGTGGAGGAGGTCTTATAATAGTTTATAAAATTAATTAACGGGTCCGTAATAGTTTATAGGAGGGTAGGGGGTTCTATAAAGGTCTATATTTATATTTATAAACTTTTAGTAAACCGTACTAAGACTTAAATAAGTATATAGAGATAGTGATATAGTTTATAATCCCTAACTTCCAACCTTCTAGTAGGTCGTACTAGGATATAAACAGGTAGTTACTGTTATATATCGCTTAGGGGGAGGTATTAAGTGATTGCTAATCTGTGCGCGCTTACTAATTAGTGTTTATATTAACTTAATAATATAGGTAAGTTATATCTAGGGGCACGAAATACGTATAGTATCGTATGCTCTTTTGGATAGTGGTGACTATTAATTCTATTAAGGTAGACTACGTAGTCTATATACTAACGCGCCTCCCCCCTAATTAGTTAGCACTTTATAAATAAGTAGTTGGTGCATTAAACGCGTAACTACGCGTTTGGTATACCACGTGCTGTAATTATATAATAATAAATTCCAGAATTTTATAATTAGCCTTTTATACCTATATTAAGACTTTTAATAAAGTTCTAGTATAATAAGCCTAGCCATTATTAAAACATCGGGTTTTAGCCCCCAATTTTAAGCTAAATTACACTAATTTTGGAATTTTGGAATTTATTATTAAGCTATTATTAAGATATTAAGGTGCAGTTTTTCTAATTTTTAGTGGTTTTTAGAGCTATTAGATAACTAATATTACTAAATAACTAATAAAACACGTTATAGAAGACGGGCAATTAAGCGTTATTAAAATTCTAAAATTCTTTCTTAATTATATTTCTTACTACTTATATTACTCCTACTTATTAACTATAACCTTATAGAGTATAGTATAGTTATTATAAGGGTACTTTTGGTCCCTTACTCGGCTATATCCTGGAAGCTCTTAGGGGCTGCCAAGGCTAGCCTTTGGCTAGGCCTTAGCCACCCCTTATAAGCTCCTCGGGCTTACAACCTCCTTCCTCCCCCATCGGTTCGTCTCTGTACTTAGGCTATTGCCTACCCTTATTACTATATCGTCCTCTTCCATCGACTCTCCTTATAACTTATGCTTGGCTTGCCTACTCTCTACCGTACACCCTAGCAATGTGCCTTACAGTTATCCTAAAGAGGTTTTCTATTCGCTAGAGTTTATAGAGCCTAGGGGGGTATATTAGTAGGGGGGAGTACTTAAGCAGTCTCTTTAAGCTCGCAATATGCATATAATAGATTACGTAGCAGCGCGTAGGCTATTTTATAGACATCTTCTTAGGCTACTAAGCCCTTTAAATTATTCCTTATCCCTTATATAGATAAACACGCTCTATAAAATACGGCCCATACGTATATATAAAACTTTATAAGTAGTATTTTAGCTACGCCTATATAACTTTCTTAAACAATCATACGGCGACTTGGCCGCCGTTTTTGGCGGTTTATAACGCCGTTTTCTAAAGTCAATTTGCCTAAAAAAACCCCAAAACCTACGGCTAGTGGCCCAAGCACTAAGGTTGTCCGGATTACCTATATTGGCCTAGCGCAGGTATAAATAGAGCAAGGCACCCTTGGCCTTTATTAGCGCTAAGGTACCCCTAGGTACGCCGTATACTTATATACTTCGCTTCTATTACCATTAGGCGCTAAAATAGGCCCCTCTAAATTTAGCTGACCGGTATACTTAAGATGGCTTTGCCCTTGCTTATTAACTATAAATAACTACCTATCTTCTTTTCTCCCGCTAGACCTACCTATTCTATTTACCGCCCACCTTACTTATCTTTAAGTATTTATTAATAGCAGTATCGCACTAACCCTCTTTTCTTTAATATATTTGCCGACGATAATGTAATATATAACGATACCTATTAGATAAATACTCTTTATCTAAAAAGAGCAAATATATAGATTTAAAAACCAATAAAGCTGGTTTTAGCATAGACTTAACTGATGTTAATACTGGTAGTAACGATAACAATAATAATTAGGCATAGCTCCTTGCTAACAAAGACTACCTATTTAAGTACTACCTTAAACAGCTTAATATATTTAATGAAGTAGAATATATAAAGGAGGATTATAAACCTAGTAGTACCCGTCTACTTAACCGTATTAAAGAGTAATAGTACTAGTAAGCAGCCTATCTCTTTCTATTTCTTTACCATATTATACTACCCCAATAGCGCTAATATATGGTATAGGCTCTAGGCGTACTTAGGAAAAGACCCTTAAAAGGCCTATATAACCGTCTCTCTTTACAGTCTCTATAGCTTTTTTAACTAGCTGCTTAATTAACGCTAAGGGAAAAAAGGAAGGAGGTGCCGTAGGACTAAGGTATTAAGCTCCCTTAGGATATACTAGAAGGTCTACCGCCTTATATATAAAAGAGCGACTAGTATAAAGCTTAATAGTCGGTTAAATAGAAATATATATAAGGTAAGCGTATCCTAGCTGCTTTAAGATATTATATACCCTAGGCTTCGGATATAACTAATTTTAGGGGTTAGGTGCTTAGAAAGCTGGCTAAGAAGTATAGCTTAAAGAAGACAGGGCTAGAGAAGCCTTATATGCATATAGAGGACCTTATAAAAGTGCCATAGATAAACCTAATAATGACTAAAAAGAGGTACTCCTATAGACGCTATAGGATACTACTCCAGCTATATCTATAACTAGGTGGTTTTACTATAAATTAGCCCTAAGCATTTCTTAATCTCTGCTATTAGTATATTAGGGTTACGCTACTCTAGGACCTAGAGGGTGGGCCCTACTATATTTTACTAGAATTTATATTTAAATTTATAAAGGAGTACCTTAGTGTAAAAGATATATAGGTTCTTAAAGTTTTATACTTTTCTTTTAGTTGCTACTATTTATAACGTTATAAATAAGTACTAGTGCTTACCTACTAACTAGAAATACCTTCCTTATCCCTAAAATTATCTATGACCTATCCCTTAGCTTTAGCCCCTATATCTTCCTTTTTAGTCTCCTTTTTACTAATTAGGCGTTTATAGTATATAACCTTATATCTCCTAAGGAGCTAAGTAAGCTCTATATTAAGCTAGGTCGTAATAAGCTACTATTATAGCTAAATTGGAAACTAGACGATATTCCCGTGTTTTACTAGTTAGTAAGGACTCTAAATAGCTAGACTATTTCTTATAACGAACCTCTTCTATACTTTACCCTTATACTTTAGACTAAAGGGCTTAGGGAGATTACTAGCTTTACTTAGGTCTCTTACCTATATTCGCTTAGATATAGTGCTAGAAAGGCATTTAATAAGAATAGTAAGCTCCGTTATAACCTGCCTTTTTATTAAAAGTATTAAAGAGAAATATAGGCAACGTTAGCAAGGCTATGTAAAACCTAATAATGTAGTATGCCGATATATAAACGTTCTTAAGGTACTATTTATTGCGATATATTATAGTAGATATATAGGCGATTATCTAAGGCCTTTAGCCCTAAGATGTATTAATTCGGGCCGCTTATACTATAAGCTGTTTAATTAATCCTTAATAACCGCGGCGGCTTATAACAGAATAATCTTTATTAGTTAACGATTATCCTACTATCTATTCTCTGCTTAAGCAAAGAGAGTAACTTAAATACCGTCTTAAAGGTAAAGCTATAAAATATCTAAAGTATAAGGCGCTTAATGGCGAAATTAATAGGGAAAGGTAATACTAGTAGTATATACTTCTTAAAAATATTAAAAAGACCTAGGAATAGAAGTAACTAGTGCGTAATATTAAACTGTAGCTTACTAGCGTTTAAGTTAATATAGAGGTTAGGGTAATAATAGATCTCTATAAGGGTATGTTATTAGAATAAAAGGAATTAGTTAATATAGTTATCTGCCTACTAGGTACCATATTTAAAGAGGAGATTTATTAACGCGATAGGGCTATTTATGCGGTTATGTAATACTATAAGGTTAAGGAAGGTAGAATATACCCTACTACTTTTAAACTTTATAAACGATCTAGCGGTCGTATAATACTAGTTAAAACGATAGATAAGGCTAAGATTAACTCTTAAGTTAAAGCCTTAGAAGTAGCTAAAGTATTAGTATATAGTAAAAAGAGGCTAAAGATATATTTCCTTTATCTAGGCAATAAAAACCTAACAATTAAATAACGTATATATTCGTTTTATACCCTAGGTAAAAAAACCTTTTAATTAGGCCACTACTAGTCGCACACCCCCCCGAAACAGGCTTAGATCCTTCCACTTTAAGTTAGAATCTTACGTGTGTTTGACTTATTTACACCCAAATCGCGAAAATCAAAGTGTTAAAATATAATATCTTCAAGATTGTCCTAAGTTAACTGGTAGGACTACGGAGTGCTCTGCGAGACGCTGTAAGAACTAGATTGGGTGCTGCTGTCTCTATTTAAACATCTGTAGATTGCCTCTGAGCACACCCGCGCCTACACCTGCGCCTACACTTGTGCCCACGTGGCACCCGCGGGTAGTGCAGCCAGTATTTCGCTCGAATACTAAGAGCTCCCGCTGAGTGGAGTTATTGATGCGATTTGTAGAGCCAGCAGTAGAGCCAGCCAGCCGCGCGACCGCGACCGCGACGACGCTCCACAATTGTAGGCTCTTGGTATGGGCGCGTGGTGTTGTTTTCGCGATTTGGGTGTAAACAAGTCAAACACACGTGATATTCTAACTTGAAGTGGAAGGATCTAAGCCCGTTTCGGGGGGGTGTGCGAGCAGTAATTGGGGGGTGTGCGCGCAGTAATTAGGGGGTGTGCGACTAGTAGTGGCCTTAATTATTAAGGTCAACGATAATCATACACCCCCTAAATGATACGCGTCACCCCCCAATTGATACGCATACACCCCCTACCTTATTTGGTTTAGATGCTTCCTCATTAAGTTAGATGTTTCCTCATTGACCCGAGGTACGAGTGGTCTATATATTCGGGTTGGGGGTCCTGGAATTTAAACTCCCGCCAAGCCAGCTTCTGATTGGTTGGGAAACAGCTTCTAATTGGTTAGAAAAAAACTTACGGGCGGTAGGTTGTAGCAGAATCCACGTGACGAACTTCAAAACGTTAAGCCCTGTAAAAGCTCTGCGTCGAGCTCTACCAAAGCCCTCCAAGAGCTCTGCACGAAGCTCCGTACAAAGCTCCGCAAAAGCTCTACCAAAAGCTCTACCAAAGGCTTTGCAGCACCTCTGCCCACCCAGTGTACTGGCCACGCAGTAAATGGAGTAGTGCGCAGGGGGGTCCAAGGGGGTCTCCCTCTTGAAGCTCTGCTTAAAGCTCTGCTCAAAGCTTTACTTAAAGCCCTATACGGAGCTCTAAAGCTCTACTAACACGCAGCACTAATATACTAGGAAGATTCTGCAATTGGCCGTATAACCGCCCATACGATTAATCGCTGTACAATCGTCTCTACAAACGGCTCTGCGAACAGCTCTACGAATAGCTCTACGAATAGCTCTACAAACGTCTACACGATCGAACCCCATACAATCGATCAATTAAACGCCCGTACGATTATCTCTACGAACGGCTCTACGAATGTCTATACAATTAACCAATCGATCAATCGATTAATCGCCCATGCAAACGCCCGTATAAACGCCTATACAATCGTCTCTACAAACGTCTCTGCAGTTAATCGCCTGTGTAAACGCCTGCATGTGGCTCTGCACAAGGCTCTGCGCAAGGCTCTGCACGAAGCTCTGCACGAGGCTCTACCAAAGCTCTGCACGAAGCTCTACCGAAGCTCTGCACGAAGCTCTACTAAAGCTCTGCACGAAGCTCTACCAAAGCTCTACTAAACGCTCTGCTAAACGCTCTACTAAGGCCTCTGTAAGAGCTCTGGCCATACAGCAAATAGAGCACGTAGTGCGCAAGGGGGGTCCAAGGGGGTCTCCCCCTTGAGCTTAAAGCTTTACTTAAAGCTCTACTTAAAGCTTAATATGGAGCTCTAAAGCTTTACTAACACGCAGCACAGATATACTAGAAAGTCTTATAATTGTCTCTACAAACGTCTCTATAAACAGCTCTACAGCGGTTTTATAACGGCTCTATAATTGCCTATATAATTATCCGTATAAACGTCTCTACGAACGCCTATATAAACGATTAATCAATTAAACGTCCGTATAATTGCCCATACGATCGTCTCTACAAATGTCTCTGCAGTTAATCGCCTAAGCAAACGCCTGCATATGGCTCTGCACAAGGCTCTGCATGAAGCTCTGCACGAAGCTCTACCGAGGCTCTGTACGAATCTCTGTATGAATCTCTGCACGAATCTCTACCGAAGCTCTGCATAAAGTTCTGTATGAAGCTCTACCGAAGCTCTGCATGAAGCTCTATATGAGGCTCTACTAAAGCTCTGCAAAAGCTCTATAAAAGCTCTACACGAACCTCTATGCGAAGCTCTGCAAAAGCTCTACTAAACGCTCTACTAAAGTCTCTATAAGAGCTTTGCCCACGTAGTGAATAGAGTGCGCAGTGCGCAGGGGGGGTCCAAGGGGGTCTCCCCCTTGAGCTTAAAGCTCTACTTAAAGCTCTACTTTGGGCTTAATACGGAGCTCTAAAGCTTTTCTAATATGTAGTACTAATATACTAAAAAGGCTCTATAATTGTCTGCACGTCTATATATCTACACGTCTACATATCTGCACGTCTGTACGTTTACACGTGGCTTTGCACAAGGCTCTACACGAAGCTCTATATAAGGCTTTACCAAAGCTTTGCATAAGGCTCTACTAAAGCTTTATATGAAGCTCTACTAAAACTCTACATAAGGCTTTGCTTAAAGCTTACCCCCTACTGCGAAGCACGACAAAGGTGTAAGATTTGTAAAGTAAATCTATACCCCTACTAGTATATAGTAATTAAGCTCTATATAAAGCTTTAAATTAAAGCTTTAGGTTAATTAATTGGC
>Ga0307515_10019753_pt1 | contig 12091 bp, 5 predicted proteins | sample 17_EM_MG_FD_194513 | JGI IMG/M metagenome (GOLD analysis project Ga0307515, IMG submission 194513) | Populus trichocarpa ectomycorrhiza microbial communities from riparian zone in the Pacific Northwest, United States - 17_EM | ecosystem: Host-associated > Plants > Roots > Unclassified | place...
ATATTTAAGCTAAGTTGAGCTTCAAGATTACAATAAAAAATGATCATGTTTTAATTAATGTGATTTATGAAAAGAAAATATATTTTTTTATTGGGCTTGAACATACGAAAAAGCTTGGCAACGAAAGGGGTAAGGCGACAAGCATTGTTTCCTTATATTTTGTGGTTTTCCTACAAGGTAAGGATTTTTTATTGGCAAGGGACACAGAGGCAGCAAACACAAGTTTTTCTTATGAGTTGTGGGTTCCTTACAAATTAAGGCAACAACTTTGGCAGCATTGGATACAAAGTCAACAACTTTGGCAGCATTGGAATTTCTTATGAGTTTTGCTTTGTAAGGAATCCTCAATTTCCAAGGATACCAAGTTGGCAGCACTAATTTTCCAAAGTCGACAACATTATTTTCTTTTCAAAGTCAACAACAAGTGCAATTGTTTTACAATGGTTCAACAAATATGTTAAGGGAGTATACGGCAGCCATACAATTAAGTTAGAATTGGGTTTTTGTTATTTATTTTATGAACCTTGGAGTATTTTTCTTTGGATTTTAATGTCATCTCATTAGTTCATTGGAGTTTATTTTATTTTGTGAATTATAAACACCCTTTTAAAAGGGAAAACAAGATTTGGTTTTAATTATTTGAGAATATATTTTGCATGTGAGAGGTTTTTTATATTCTTAGTTTTTTATTGAACTCTTCAATACTTATCAAAGATTAACTGTTGTTGCAGCGTTCATCCTTATATTTCTAGTTGTTGATTTTTCATAATCAACATGTTGAGATCTTTAATCCAATAACTTTGATTACTTAGTTCACGTGATCATTGGGTTGAGTTTTTTTATTAATATGATTATAGTTTTCTTAGGTTGTTTTCTATCTTGATTGTGGGTTATAGAGTTCTTACCCTCCAGATTCACATCAATTGGTATCGAAGTTAGGCTTTAAAATCAGGTTTATTCTACCTATCTATCTTTTGATTTTATTTTTTTTACGTTATTGGTCTTTGTTTTTCAATTCTTGATTTATACCAATTTGAATTTGGATTCTTAAGAAATTGCAATTCGCATGAGTTTATGTTAGATAAGTGGATATTATTTGCTTGAAAATCGATTATGAGTTGTTGAAAGTACAAAATTTTGTTTTGAAGTCTAAAAAAACATTATAAATTAGATTTTGATGATTTAGTTTCCTATAACAGTTGGTGATTTTGGTTTATTTATTGAGTCCACTTTAGTTTCGAGATTTATAAAACCCATTTAAAATTGAACTAATCATAGATTTATGACAAATATCAATCACCAAATCTTATATTTCACACTATGTTTTTTAACCATACTATGTCATGAGTCAACTCTCTATTGAAACTCGTTATTACAAGCTAAATGGTGTGAGGAAATTATTGCAGATTAAGAGACATTTCGTTGTGGATTGTAATAGTAGTTTCCCTTTCAATTTCTCATCTCATCTTTTCGTGAGACGTTTCTTTGATTGTTTGCGTTTTTTCTTTCTTTTCTCTCTTCTAACAACTAAAGTGCACAATTATTCTCTATTTATTTATTGTTTGTTTGGATCAGGGAAGGGTTGTCAGACCTAAGAACCTTAAATCTGGGTACCACACCAGACCTAAGATTCATGTGTCTGACAACAATGTCAGTCTTAAAGCTCTAGAGTCTAGCATGGCCGCTAGACTCAAGATCCTATAAAAAAACAATTATTAAAAAAAATTAATTAGAATTTTTGTTTAGGATACTTAAAGGGTAGTTTAAATTTTTTTATAAAAAAAAATAATAAAAATAATAATTATTATGATTTCTGTTTAGGATACTTCAATAATATTTTAAATGTTTTTTTTATAAAAAATAAAAATTTAATTTAAAAAAAAAACTTAATTAGGATTTTTGTTTATAATACTTCAAGGATGATTTAAATGTTTTTTTTTTTTAATAATTAGCATTTTTTTTTGGAATACTTCAAGGGTAGTTTAAATATTTTTTTAATAAAAACATATTTATAAAAAATATTAATTAGCATTTCTGTTCAGGATACTTCAATGGTAGTTTAGATGTTTTTTTATAAAAAAAATAAAAATATATATATAAATTAATTAGGATTTCTGTTTAGAATACTTAAAAGATAGTTTAAATGTTTTTTTTTTGATAAAAAATAAAAAAGTTTATAAAAAAAATTAATTAAGCATAGCCGTCAAACTTAATGCTCTTGAATCTTGTAAGACCGTCAAACCCAAGGGATTTAAAACATTTTCTATGCTTTTAATTTTTTTAAAAATTAAAAAAAAAATATTGACCCAAATTTTTACGCCAAACCCAAGGGGCATAAAAATGTTGTCCTTTCGTTAATCTCGTGAATAGCAACGTTAATATTTTTTTATTATTTTATTTTTGTTAGTTTAGGATGCATTTCATAAAGCTCAACACAAAACTAGACTACAAAAATTGAGATTATCAATTACTCATGGTGAATGGTAAAACGGGGAATAGATTATTTCTAAAAAAAATGGGTTTTATGTTATTTACTAGTCTAAATGTAAATTACATATAAAAAAAACTTGATAATTAACTGAATTTAATTTTCTTTAAAAAAAAAAAGAGAGAATAAACTAAAACGAGTAAGGAAAGCAAAAATGAAAGCTATGTGGTTTGGTTATAGTCCTGCCGCCTATAAATTTACCCATAACTTGTGGCTTATGTTTCACTATCCTAAATCACTGGAAATACAGTAAAAGTGGGGACAACTATGCCACTCCTTGATTAAATCACTAAAAACATGGAGTTAGTATTTAGTAGAGAGACTTGAAGAAAAATTGTTTAACAGGTTTAATTTCATGCGAAGATCACATCAATTGACTTCATTTTTGTTAAAATGTCTCCAATTATGCAGCAATTTCTAGCAATAAAATCTCTCCAAATATACTTGTTTGACCTAATCGATGGAATTGCATGAAACAAGCTCATGCGTTCAAGGAATTGAAAAGGTTGATTGATATATATGGGCATGATTTTTGCTAAAATATGAAGGGATCATACCGACAAGTGGCAGTGTAAAATTGTCAGAATTTTTGCAATGAGATCGCCGAGAAATTTTATAGTAGTCAGGAAACAATTAATAGTATATTATTAGTTATTTTTTTATTTGATTTGAAAAAAAAAAGCATAAAAAAAAATATTTTTATAACTTTTAATGGGTTATAAAATTTTCTCTATATCATCTAGGTTGATCTCCATATTAACTAATTAAATAAGTTTCTTTTCCAAAAAAAAAAAAAATGGGTGCATGTAATTAATTGATCTATGCATATATAGAAGATCGCATATATAGTCTTCCATAGGAAGAACAAGATTCACTATGAATTTTACTTTTTTTCTTTAATGTATAAATAGGAGCTAATTATTAATTAAGTAGCAAGACAAGATTTAAGGTTGGACATATTGCGATATCTATCAAAGAACCATCTTAACTCAATAACTTAAGCTATTAAGTGCGGTCACAAGGAATGCTTTATATTATTCTCTAACACATCCCTTCAAATGAAAGCCCTTTGAGCTTGAAACTTGCACAGACTTACATTACTTTGTGCTTAATTTTTATCAAATAAATAGGGATGGTGAGATTTGAACTCGTGATCACTTGGTCATCAAGGCTCTGATACCATGTCAAATAATCATCTCAACCCAATAGTTTAAACTGTTAGGTGAGGTCTCAAAGTATGATTTATATTATTCTTTAACAATATCTACATATATTTAGACAAGATTTAGGATACGTTTATGGAATTAAAGAAGTCATAAATTTTAGAGTTGCCACCAACCCTAAATTTCGATCTTAACCATCAAAACCTACCAGTCAATTGTTGAATAATATTTTCTTCTTCTTAATGAATGCATGAAGAGTGCGAGCAACTTGCTTTAAATTTTATCAGAAAAAAAAAATAGTTTCAAAGCTAATTTTAAGATATCTTTATTATTAGAACAAAATAATAAAAGAATTGATATATTTTATTATTAAAAAAAATAACACCACGTGAATCCACCGCATTCACGATTCATGAAACAATAAAATATCAAGGCCGTATAGCTTTTATAAAAATTAATAAAAATAGATGTAATAAGAATTGAATTTTTTTAAAAAAAATCTCCTTTTTCAAAAAAAATTTATTGTTATTTTATAGTGTCGGTTTTCCCCTCCTTTCCAGCCCCGGGAAAAAATCCTCCTCCCGTCTACTAGTGGAGAGTTATGACTAAAGCAATATATATATATTCTTCGGATGTAAGAACAACAGATCATAACAGGCATCTCTTCATTGTCAACTGCTACCTTTGCATTAATTTTCATGAAACTAATCAAGTCTTCAAACTAAAACCTTATGATCTGTGTTTGAATGTTTGATAAAGTTTTTGGTCATGTCTCCTGTCTTGAGTGGAAGACAGAAAATCCACACTATCAGGAACTTGCAAGAGACACAACTCTTCATAAATTTCAAGTGCTTAGGAATTTCGCATTTCCATTAGATTTTGATATTCTTTGGGTTGATGATGGGCATTAATTAAGGTTATAAGATATTTAATCTTACATCAATTATTACACCAGTCTGTGATCAACCATGAGCTAACTGCTGCTATCTGAATAGAACTCATGCTGGATTGCATGAAGGTGCATATATGATGGCTCTGTGCAGCCATTGATGATGATGGCCCAAACATGCCCACCACCTTGATGACCAAGAACCAAATCAGAACTTTGCTTAGGCTAATGTCAACAATAAAGATTAAGTGTGTGTTTGGTATCGTGGTATATCATGTTTTTTCAAAGTATTTTTATCTAAAAAATACATTAAAATATTTTTTTTAATTTTTAACATCAAAATTATGGATAATACTAAAAAAACATTAGCCTAATATCTTTTTAAATGAAATTTATTTTTAAAATACATTAAAAAAACAGAAACTACAACATAGTAACATTTTGAGCTATCACAATGTCCTATCCTAATCAACCAATGAGTTAATTATAAACTAGTCCATAAAGAATTAATTAGTTTCAACCATGTAGGTGGTGGCCCAGTGGTAAAAGCTTGGGATCAAGAGGTTTGCTCTCTCTGTGGTCTCAGGTTCGAACCTTGTGGCTGCTCATATGATGGCCACTGGAGGCTTACATGGTCGTTAACTTCAGGGCTCGTGGGATTAGTCGAGGTGGGCGCAAACTGGCCCGGACACCAACGTTAAACTAAAAAAAAAAGAATTAATTAGTTTTTATGGTACAAAAAAATAATTTAATAGTCCTTATGATTTTGTATTCGTTGATAACTTGATCCACCCATCAATTTTTCATTGGTAAAAGTGCTGGAACAGCCCTATTTATTTTTGTGTTTCAAAAGTGTTTTTGAAAAAATCTGAAATTTTTTTATCTGTTTCAAATTAATATTTTTTTAGTATTTTTAGATCATTTTAATACGCTGATATCAAAATTGATTTTTAAAAAATAAAAAATATATTATTTTAATATATTTCTAAATAAAAAATTAAACACTTTGAAAAGCAATTCTAACCACGCTACCAGACTTAATAATTTAAAAAATGTCCTCGAATGGAATTTTCTCATGTTACCTACTATTTCTTGAAACCCCGTTGTCTCCTTTCTTTTTACTTTTTATCAATAGTTCATGTGTTTATGCAGTCGGTAGATACTCTTCTACCAAAATTCTGGACTCAATAAACTCATTTCCTATATTACCCTATGCAAAGTTCTATTCGAAAATAAAAAATAGAAAGCGAAATAATTAATAAATTTACAAAATTATTTGAGTTTTTTTTTATTAGCACAATAAACAAAAAAATTTAATAAAATAACATTACTGAAAATTTATTTATAAAAATAACACAGCTCAATAAAAGTTATACATGCAAAACATGCATAACCTTAAAATTTATTAAAATAACTATCATTTCAATTTAAAAATTATGCATACTATCTTGTGATGTGTTCATAACCTTAAAATTTATGAAAATAATAAATAATCATTATTTTAATTAAAAAATTATGTATCGGAACTTATAATACACGCGCAACCTTTAAATCTATAAAAAATAATTTCAAATTTATATAAAAAAATGATTTAAAAATTGCGCATGAATGACATACAAAGAAGCAGATTGCTAATTACACCCTTTGCCACCATCAAACCCACAATTAGAAAAAATCTCAAGTTACTAACAATGATGTTTAGGCTAATGTTGAGAAGAAATAGACCGATCGACACGCGTGATCGATCATCCTGTCCTGATCAAACAGTTCTTTTTCTTTTCCCCTTCAGTTCATAGGCTCAAGGGAGTTATAGTACTGTAGTAGATTGAAATTGATCATAACACCCAAAACACGGGGGGGAGTTGAAAAGTCAAGCATTTAATCACTGCAAAAAGTTGTCGGCAAGAGGAAGCATGTTGGTTTAATGTTAGATAAAGGTCTGAATCTCTAGAAATCATTGTTGCCCTAATCTATGTGAAATAATAATCATAATAATCATAATTTTAAAAAAAAAAAAAAACCATTTAGATGGTGGCCTAGTGGTAAGAGCTTGGAACCAAGAGATTTGCTCCCTCTGTGGTCTCAGGTTCGAACCCTGTGGTTGCTTATATGATGGCCACTGGAGACTTACATGGTCGTTAACTTCAGGGCCCGTGGGATTAGTTAAGGTACACGCAAGTTGGCCCGGACACCCACGTTAAACTAAAAAAGAATCTTAAAAAAAAAACACAAATTATATTGTGGGAGTCGCCGACTATGACTTAATCATAAAACTAGACTAATGAAGATTTATACTTAGACTCATCATAAGCTGTTGACTACTACATTTTTTTTTATGTCAAACATTAATTGCCAACAAGATCTGTCAAAATGAGCATTATGGGAAATTCCGAAAAAGTTTGTTCATAAAAGAATGCTACGGTATTTGGGATTGTATTACCGAGTGCTTTTAAAAAACATTTTTTACTAAATTTTTTCAGATTTTATTTTATTCTTAATATCAAATTAAAACAAATAATAATTTAATACTTTTTAAAATAAACACATTTTTAAAATACACTCCGATAAAATTACAATTAGAAAATCCTTCCGCGGTAAGAAAAAATCATTTACACATTATAATATATATAATAATAAATAAATAAATAAAAAAGCAATTTCCTCTTCTAACTTGGGCTTTAAACTCCAGGACCCCAAGCCTATTGGCTACTATAAGAAGGATCATGCTACTGCTGGGCCATGGGCCGTTAGCAGGAGAAGCTAATGCTATAGGGAACACGGCCATGGATGACGATGAACAAACAACCTTTTCTTCTCTCGTCCCAGAGCAAAGGTTTGATTTAATAGGTGGATGTTGCTTGCTGCCACCCTAGAATATGCTTAAAGTTGTTGCTTATCAGTAAAAGGTTCTGTAATTTGTGAAAATAACTTGGTAAAACATGAAAATGCTAATGCCTACTGGTTTCAAGCAATTGGAGAGAGGGAATTGTTTTCAATTTGAAAAATGGATAAACAACCTAGATATATATATCAAAAGCTAGGCCATGGCTGTATCTGATTATGATTCTGATACTTCATATAAGTTCCCTATACATGAATGAGAACCCCTCCTTCCCCTTGCTCTATTTCAGGAAAAAAAAAGGGCAAAAGAATGGAGCTTTAAGAGAGACTAGAAAAATGAGCTCACTCTTCCTAGAGAGGCTGTTATCTAAAACAATGATTACGCTGTTCAGACCTCTCATTTATCCTCATTACTGGGTTCTCTTGCCTGAACCAGGTTTCTTGTCTCTTTAGCTATTATAATGCTGCTGCCATGATGCCCTCCTGCGTCCAAGCAATCAATCATGGCAAACAAAAACAAATGCAAACAAGTCAATACCTAACTCAGAGTAAAAAGCACTGTGGGTAATAAAATTTGAAAATATTCACCTGCTGGTGTAGAGATTCGATCACCAGAGCCGACTGCATGAGTAGCATTGCCAGTGACAAATGTCCTCCCGCGAAATTCATGTGGGAATGGTGTGTTAGCGGCCACAGCTCCTTCATATTCATTGCTGGTCATGAAACTTTCGCTGCCCTGCCTTGCAGTAGGTTTTGGTGAGTAGGTTGTTGACCATGATCCTCCGTTCGAACCAGCTAGGGACATTATAACATCCGCCTGAAATAGATCATACAGCACATAGTGGTCAAAGCATAGCTTGCATGCACCAATTTTGCTATGGATCATTCAATAAATACTTGCACAGAACGTAAACAACCGAGTCCAACCACACAGGAAAACAATAGCATAAATTCCCCTAGTATGAAAGGATTTCTGTTACTCTCGCAGCTCTGAGAGTGTCTGAGGCGTTCACAGGCAAGGGGTAAAAGAAGAAATGGATAGCAGAGAGTATAATTCTGTGGTTTACCTCAGAAAGTCTACATGAAACCAATTTTATTAATCTTCTTGTGATACAGAATTTCATTGCCAAAAACAAGCTAGGCTGACAAATATGCACTTGGTATCTTTAACAGAACATTAAAACTGCTCTTCAGCACAAGATTGCTACCCAGCATCGTATGCCATGATTTAGATTTTAAAATGTGAACAAAAGTAATATGAATATTGTCATTCATAAGCATATTCAAGCATCGGAAATCATGAACAGGAATAGTAGGAACAGTTCCTCCAGGGGGCACACAAAGATTTGGCGGAAAGGAAAAGGCACCCATCATTATGAAAGGGATGGGAATTTTTACACGTAATGATGGGCAGCGTTTCATATTCAAACTTGTAATGAAGAGATTGAACCGTTTCAAGAAAGAAACGACGTCTTTTATAGAAAGATAACACAGACAATTATGACATAAGCACCTTAAGTAAAACTTGAAGCTTGCATATATTGAAAGACTAGATAAATCAAAAGCACGGAGTTCTTGGAGACCACTATGAATCACTTCACTTTTTAATTTAAATGCTTTCATGATGAGAACAGAAAAGTGAATACATAAGCACACATTTTATGCTATGGGTAAAGAGACAGCAGATTAATGGAAAAATAATACAAAATAAGGTTGAAAAGCCATGTACAGGAACTTTATTAATGCATAATGAAAGACATGTAGGTCTTTCTCACTAGAGTAACTGCAGCCTTGTGAACCAAGTGTCAGTCTGTAACTGTTTCATTTTCTTACCATTCCATAAGATAAATTATTTCAAAACAGACCGCAGCTACTTTCAACATGTATCCATGTCAACTCTTAACTCGAGCTGTTAGGTGTATCTGGATCTGGCCATCTGGAATTATATTCCCCAACGTGAATAAAAAATTCTAAAGAAAGCCATCCCTTGCATGTTAATATGAAATGTTTCCAACTGTAAGGTCAATCACAGTAGGTTCATTTGCATGCACAACTCAAAAAACAGAGATCCATTTTCCAAATAACAGAACAGAGCACTGATCAACAGATCAGCACTGAAGACACAACAAAAAAAAGAAAAAATTGAAATGCTTCCTGGAGAAGCAGTCCACATCCACAGTTACTAAAATACTGCAACTACAATTTTTATATGATTCAACCGAGATACTACTACAAATTAACAACCATGTAATTTAATAACTTCATTTGCACTTTTCTGTAGGTGATTCACTAGCACAAACTAATGTACGACTCAAATGAGCATGCCAAATAAGCTTCTCAGTCCACAAAACAGTAGAAACCAATAAGATTAAACAGTTGATCCTTCACTAGCAAACAAATGGAAAGCAAACCTTGTTTGGGTGGACATCATCAAAAACATGAGCTTGACCACCATAAAATATAGTCATCTGGCGACTGGCAGATGTTAAACCCTTCTGACTGCCATGGGAACAAAAGAAATATAGTATCAAACTCTTTTTAATGGGTGATGATTTAGCATGAAGTGAAAAAATTACCACCAAGAAGCGTAGAAGATGATGTACTAGATTATATAATTCACCTTGCAGGAGTTGAAGATTCTGGCTCTGAAATATGAATCCCAATCTTTGGTTTGCCGCCACTAGACAGCCCTCCAGATGAATTTTTCTCAGAAATACCGCTGCCAGCATTTATAGAACTCAGAATACCGGGGCCTTTAATTCCAGTTCTGGAACCTTCATCAGCAGCAGATTGAGAGATAACTGAAGGACCAGCATTAGTATCTCTGAATCTGTTTGTGGGAATTTGATGAGTAAAAGGAACAAATTGGCCACCACGAGTAGGATATGCGCCTACTCCCATGGGAATGGATCGCTCCCATTTGGAAACATTGGCATCAAGTCTATTGCCAGCAGAAGGTTGCAGTGAGAGAGATGCAGAACTCGGCCTCTTTGACTGCATGCCATAGAAAACCTCATCATCATTAGACCTTCTAGACCACTCTCCACCACCTCCATTTTTGAGCATCTGAATTTCAACATGAAAAGTTAAATATCAATAAAAACAAACCACATGAGAGGTTCTTCACTTTCATCAAAACGGAAGACAGATCACAGGATTAAATCTCAAACCTCACCTTCATCAAATGCAGGCTCTCAGTGGAATCATGAGCCATTTGTGGAACCCCATCCCTTGGTCCCGTAAAGGCAGAATCGGAATTGCTCCGCTTACTTCCAGCTAATCTGTTGCTTATCTCAGGACCAGAAATATCACTCCTTGGGCCGTAAAATGGAATCCCCTCAAGATGATTCCCAGCCTGCCTTTCTATTAAAATCAATGATAAAGTGTCAAAGTTTGAAAATGATTGGTAGGATCACGAAACCAGAAAACACAAGCTATAATAAATAAAAAGCAATTTCAACAGCTAAAGTTCAACCTTGGTTATGTCCTTTTAATGAGGTTGTGGATGAAAAAAAATCTCCACAAAAGGAAAAATAACATGTATAAACTATAATTGTGGAAAGCATATCTTGACCAAAATGCATAATGGCCTAAACTGGAATGACATTCTTAATTCTGTTCTTCAACTTGTAATGTGGGATTTCTTAAAGGAAAAGGTTATATGCATGAACACTTTCAACCTTGGTCCATTTCTTCTTTAGGGAACAATATTTGAGTAAAGAAAACCACAAAACACCACATTTGCAAAGCAGTTTTAGTATGGAAATAAAGATAACACAAAAATAGTGGCAAGTAGTTGCAAATTAAACCTTCCCCAGTAAAGAACAAGTTTACTAATAAAATAAAAGAAAGGAGATTAAGTGAAAACCTGCTAAAGATAACAACCTCACTAAAACTAATCAACAAGAAAATAAACCCACCCCGACAACCTGAAATAGATAGTGTTCTCTACGTATAGTGAAAAATCAACACTGGCCATTAACCTCTCTCTCACACAAACATGCTCCACTAAATCATGGAGGGAAAAATAGCAAGGACCTCCATTTCACTTGATAATAGCAAAGAAGAAACGAAAATTTAACAAAACAAAATAAAAACATAATTAGATAAAGAGAACCCATCAACTAAAATAGGGGGGGAAACCGTTGAAGAGTTTATACATCAATAAAGAGAAAAAAAAATCAAAAGGACCCATTAACCTGTAAGGATCAAAAAAGAAAGAGAAAGAAGCTTTCAAGTTGTAGAGCCAGTACTTACCAGAAGCTAGATCAGAGGTGGAAGAGAGAGGTCCGCGGCCACCACCAGAAGAAGCCCCAAGTGAAGCAGAAGCAGAAGGAGACCCATCTTTATATTTTGGAGCTAAAACGACTGGTGAATCTGTAGTTGCTTTCATGCCTAAGAAATCATGAAACATTGCCTTCACTTGTTGTTTTTGTTGCTGTTGGCTTGTTGCAGTGCTGTTGTTTATATTAACACTATTACTATGGCCAGAGTTGGCATTGTTGTTTTTGCTTTGTTGTACCATTGTCATGACCACAGCCATTTCCTCTTCGTATCAAGCTTCTCCACCATGGTTTCTTCCCTCTTTAGCTTCAAAGGGAGAAGCCGATAAGGGTCGTAAAGAAGGAACGATTTTCAAGAAAGTAAAGAAAGTGAGAGGGAGAGGGGGCATCAAAAGACTGAGTTTTTAAGATAGGGGGGGGGGGGGCA
>Ga0307515_10019755_pt1 | contig 12089 bp, 17 predicted proteins | sample 17_EM_MG_FD_194513 | JGI IMG/M metagenome (GOLD analysis project Ga0307515, IMG submission 194513) | Populus trichocarpa ectomycorrhiza microbial communities from riparian zone in the Pacific Northwest, United States - 17_EM | ecosystem: Host-associated > Plants > Roots > Unclassified | place...
TAGAGTCAGATCGATTCATTGAATCTGAATCCGCCATTATCTCGAATACAGGAGGGACGGGACACAAAAAATTGGGTTACAGAGAAGAGAGCAGTAGGATTTCGTCAGATCCCCAGGCCAGTCTCAATCAATCGCGGAGCGCTCCCCAATTAAAGACAGACAGCTCGGCGCGACCACGAATCTTGCCATTCAGACGGAGGCTCTTCCCGTGTTCCCGCGGGACCCGGGTGTTCGCGAGCAACTCCGGGGGGTCGGCACGGAGAGACTCGGTGGGCGTAGCCCCCCAGTTGCTTACGAGTAGACGTTGGTCGTGATGACCAAGTGGTGGCGGCCGCCCTTCAGGTGCCTCATATCTCCATCTCATTCCCGAATGCCGTCGAGAGATAGCACAGTAAATCCTCGGAAGACGACCTCAGGACCAAAGCTATGCTGGAAACCAGCGCTCGACTGTCCATCGTATTGTCACAGCTTACGATAGGTTGTCAAAGTTCGTTCCCGATCGGAGTTTTTCGCTGTGGACCCCGGAGGGATGTTTCCGCGAAGTTGATCTTTAAAGCTGCACTCTCAAGCGAGTGATCCGATCGGTTCTCCTCCAACAAAGGGTACTCAGGTAGGGTTGAACGTGGAACGTTGGATGTCGAGGCCTGAGGTTGTGATCGAGCAGTGAAACTCCATGAGAGTTCTGAGGATCGAGGGCTGGCAGGGGAGAACACGCAAGCTCCCTGGCGGTCAGTTGTTCCTGACGGCCGCGGCCCTGTGGCCAAGTTCCTAAGAGAGTCACTAGCCTACTGGCAATCTCCAAGAACCGAGCAGGGAACCGCCAACCGGAGCGCTCCCGTTAGATAGATATTTCGTAGTGCGAATAAAGAACGGTATATCATAATACAATCTCAAAGGAGTGGTATCAATCTGTATATATGGTCGAAAACACGAAGGGATTCCTAGGAAACCCCACGGAAGCTACTTATACGGCACAGGAGGTACGGGTGGGACTGGGGGAATAGAAGGACTCCCTCCATTCTGACCGTCATGGCGTGGCCGGTTCAGCTTCCTCTGCTCCTTAGCCTTCTCTCGCGCTTCCTGCTCCGCTTGGAGTTTGCTGAGAGTGCGTAATTGTTGCACGATGAAATCGGAAGTCCCATTCCTATCAGATCAAATCAGTCCAATGAACGTAAATTTCAGCCCCAAAGCCCAAGATAAGTACCTCATCCGGAGAATCCTCAAGATTATTTCTCCATTCGAATCCTCCTTGGTGGTCTGCTGTTTCTCTTTCTTCCTGTTTTTAATCGTACCAAGATTTTTCGACTGGTAGACACTCTTTGCCCTCTTCTTGATAGTCGAGGTTGACCGCAGCATGTTCTGCATCAACCGTACGTATTCCTCCATCAGGGCATCTCTGTTTACCAGGGAATTTTCGGTCAGTAAGATATCTGATGATAGGGAACTGAGAGACGCACGTGTGCCAGTCGTAGTACAACCGGATGGAGACGATGTCACGGTATTTCTGATTCTGCAGTGTCTCCAATGGTACGGGCCCCTCCCCACCTGCATATAGGTAATCCCTCAAGAACTACGGCGTAGGCGGGTCAGCGGGTGAGTCATCGTAGAAGTGTTCCAGTACCTTCAGCCACTTGAACACGATGTCCACCTCCTTATCGGATAGAGGAATCATGTCACTCGGGTGCTCCGACAACAGCGGAATCAATAGGCCCTCTATAGTCACTAGGATTTCTTTCCACACCTTGGACATCACTTGCTGTTTCGTCGCATCGGACAGGTACGTATTCAGTGTCTGCAGATTGGCGTCAAAGTAGTCGAATAACGGCACGATAGCTTGCTCGATCTCGACGTCGGTTAACTCCTCGGGGCGTGCTCTTGGTTTCTCCGAAGGGGGTGGTGGGATTTGCACTTCTGTCGAGGAGCCTCCGAGAGCGGATGTATAGAACCCTTTGACGTTTCCCAGAACCCGGTTGTAGTCCAATGATCCCGTGTTTGCGGTCGGCTTGATTAGGGACTTGACCACACTCCGAGAAAGTGACTGGGATATCATCGGTGACATCTGGTGAGGCGGTTGGGTGAGTCCTCCCACCGTCTGCGATAATCAAACCTACTTTGTCAACGAATATCTTGACCATATCGCTCTCTGCTTTCTTAAGCGACCTGAAAGCCCGCCCGAAGTAGAAACCAATCTCGTCCTTCTCGCCTTCCATGCTGACGCGGAGTAGTATTCGGCCGTGGCTATCCAGATCCATCCAGTTATCATTGGTTAGAAGGTCCCCGAACCTACGTGGGTCGAGGCAGATGTAACTCCTTCCGACGATATCGTGCTTGCCGATCAGAGCACGGTCACGGATGCAGGCCATCAGCCACAACGGTTTTTCGACTGAAATATCAAAGGTTTCGTCCCCTGTATATGGTGTGAGAACCAGAGGCAACACTTGGAAGAAATCGCATACATCTTGGGTTTAGCGTTTCATAGATAGTTCTCGTCTTGGCAATCCTGCTTCCGGTCTCGTCGCTCAGTGTCACGAAAGTATCCAGCAGCGCTGATGGGCTCGAATCCAATGGGACGAGATTTTCCGCGAAGCAAATCTTCACCGAAAAGAGGAACTTCTCGCTATCCCTCTTGTCCGGTACCGGCGGTGACCTGGATAGAACCTCCGCAATCCTGTCAGCTCCCATCTGACCGTACATGTTATCCAGCAGACGGCGAGCGGCATCGGTGTTGTTCAGCTTGACACAAGTTTGAGGCAGGAAATTGAAAGGTTCGACTTTCTTGTTGTCTGCTTGCGAAGCCAGCTGTTTTGCCTTCTCGATCCAGGCGGAAGACTTCTGCGGTTGGAGAAGGTCGGATGGTCGGGGGAACATTTCGGCCATGAAGAGCTCTTCAATGTTTTTGCAGTAGATTTCGATGGCTTTACTGATGGTCTGCGCAGAATTGAGCGTTCGTATTGAACATGAGCACTGGTAAGAGCGACAAACCTTCGACAGACTCGTAAAGAAACGGGCTTCTTGATATTCATCGGACCATTCGAGGTCTTGCAAGAAATTGATTGGACTCCGCAATGAGTCGAACAGATCGACGATAGAAGAACTATGGCCTTCATCGCCCTCCGCCTCGAACTAGTGTCGGGAGTGCGGGAGTGAGCAATCTGTCAGGTGTCTTACCGGGGGCAATTACCTTATCTGCAGCAATGGCCTACCACCAAGTTTAGCACCCAGAAACGCGTCTGATAGGACTTTAATGACTTACGGCTTGGACCCACTGCGTTGTTTTTTCGCCCGTGTTTACCAACCATTGTCTGACGTACGGCTCAAAGAAGCTGCCAACATCAAACTCGGCGTCACCACTGTTTGGGGATGGTCAGAGAAGTTCAGTCGGGTGGGAGCGGAATGGACCGACTTTGGGCAGAAAGCGTGGTACATGTCCATCATCACTCTTGTCCTCCTATACAGCGAAAAGAGGTCTTCGATTGGAACATCCGGCGTTGGCCCATTCATCGAATCATGCCATAAACGTTTTGACGACGCATCGAGTTCCATGAGGAACAACGGCACAACGACATCCACCACCAGGGCAACTACATCAATCACCCTGGATCCATCAACATCAGTAATGCAATCACAAGATCAGAGAAGCGGGAGGAATCACCCTAAGATTGGCTCTTTGAACGCTTTGTCCAATGACTTTGCCCACTTCTCGACTTCGTCCGTCATCAGGAGTAGAGGTAGGGCCCTGTTAACCCCTGGCCGACCCTCGAGCTCCTTAAACTTCCTGTGGTAGCCCGCGTCGGCGGAGATCTTGACTTGCTCTTTAACATCTTCTATCCTTGCCTGTATATCCACCTCAAACCGCTGTAGGAGATGATTGTCTTGAATGGATTCGAGTATCTGGAGATATGGCTTAATCTCAGACGCCTTGAGTTGAGGGATTGCCTCCATGGCGTGGTACACTCCGCCTAGGAAAACTGAGTATAAACTTCCAAATACGTTCGCAAGGTAATCGCTCTGAGAACACGGGATGAGATTGATTGAGGCTCGAAGTCAAATGCACCCACATCTTGTACTGGCCATTTATCCAGCTCCATTTCCTGTCGCACTTTCTTCACATTAGCCAGCGCCTCGGGTATACACTCAATCGGCACTTCGTTTCGTTCGTAAAACTGCCTGATCAGTTCCAGGAAACATGATACCCGGTATGGTTGGCCAATCCTCCACCTCAGTGCACACTCGTTAATGAGTTCCATGTGCGCTTCAGTGAGAATCCCCAGCGAAACTTCGTCCTCATCACCTACATTAGGCGAAAGCATAGCCTCGAGATCCGCAATGAGGCACAACTCGAGAAGTCGCTTGTAGAACTTTTTAGGGTTCGGTGGAATGAAGGTGTAGTGATGGCCGAGGGGGAGATCTTCGTCGGCATCGAGGTCTTCTGCGACTCCTTCAAGGTCTCCTGGAGAAAAGACGCTAAGGCGTGAATTCCTGCTGCTGACTGAAGGGTTCCTACCACCAGGGTGGTACGCAGGTTCCTTGTGAATACCAGACATCGAATATACCGAGGTCGGTCGCGCGTTGGAGGCTTGCTGGAGGGAACCGAGGTCTCCCGGAGTTGACTTTGCTAGTTCGGGATTGAACTGCACCATGACAACCATGAGCTGGGAAAGATGGGAAGTCTCGAGGGTTCGCCAGTGTTGGAACGCGACTTCTGATTTGAAGTCTTCCCGGCGGCCAGGAAAGGGGGAACCAGCGCTTAGGTTCTTGAGACACGTCTGATCACTCGCCATGAGAAACAGTTCACCCGACGTGCGTCGGGACACACCTTCAAGTCTGTTAACGCAGCCTGAAGGATGAATCATGCGTTAGTGCAATCCGTAGACAAGAAAAAAAATCTACCTTCTCTGTACAGAACTTGGCTATCTGGTCAGCCTCCCCTTGCAGGGCAGGCTCAGGGATTTTGAACAGCCTCGCAACGGTCATTACCAGGGGCATATCGGCGATATTCCTGCTTATCCTGTTCGGAGAAATGACCGAATCACGATCTCTATTTGTGGAGCTCGAATCATACCCCGAATCACTATACACTGTTCCAGACTGTTGTTGAGGTGCAAGTTTGGTGGTATAGACATCGAGCCGTTGCGTCAGCTCTGGGGAAACATGACTCAGTCCACGCAAACAATCACGAAGGAGTTTGACGAATAAAGCAATGTGGTTGTTCAATTCGGTCTTCCACTTGTCCCCTGCAAGAGACGGGTCTTTCTTGAGGACGTTGGTGGCGTTGGTTGCGAACATTAGGATGAGCTCTTCTATCTTTCGGTTCTCCTTCATTTGTCGGCGGAATGTTTCATCTTTTACTTGCCCGTAGAACACGGCCATTGTCCGCCGAACGAGTTGTTCCGAGTAACTGCGTATATACGTCACATTAGTTCGCAGACCGGGATGACGAGCTGTATGTCATGACGTACGCAGGATCTTTCCCCATAGCGATGAGCTGAAGCTTGTGTTCCAACACCTTGACGAGATCCTTCGGAAACTTTGCGCTTTTTGGACCCTCTCTAAGATCCTTGAAGAGATCTCCAATCGAGTATATCGAGCTGGACAGAGACGAAATCCTGGACTGTTCACGTTCGCGGTCACGCTCACGTTCACGGGTTTCGGCATGAGGGTCATAACGAGCGGCGAGGGTTTTTGGTTGGATAAGATAGCCGAGGTATCTGTTGTGTACGGAGTGGAGGTGCGAGCGAGGTCGAAAAGAGAAAGTGTTTGGGGTAATATCAGTCCATTTCTTGGTTCGAAGCTAGATCGTCAGGTGAACTCACGCTACCCGGAGCACATAGCTTCAAGTGCAGGTTAGGTAGACAAAAATGAAAAGAAGATGGCGAGACGCACTCGAACAATTCGTCGTCTGAGACTCGATGTTTCGAGATCCGTTTCTCGTGTGATTCGCCGTCATGGTAACTGGTCCTGGACATGGCTTTGGCGCGTAAAGAACGGGTAGTTTCGTCTGAGTTCCGTCACGAATCAGCGAAGCATGTAGGAGGCAGAATGGCAAGCGAGATGGTGGTGAAGCGAAGAGAGTGACGATGCAGGCTATTACCGTCTTAGAGTGATCAGTTCGCGTCCAGTGGCCCACAGCCCAGCACAGACTATTGCCTGGCGAATTTTGTTTCATTTCGATCTCACACACCGCAAAAGAAATCGAATACGTGAAATGTACTACGGATAGGAGGATGGAATTAGGGTGAATGCAAAGGAAGCTTATCGTGAGCAGTCATAGAACAAAACGCCAACGGTGGCCATCATGTACAGCGATATCGCCATCAGCCTGCCTACAGTACAGCAGCGTCAATCGTATACATCCTCCTCAGCACTGCGTCGGACCAGACGCCGGACCTTCTTCTTGTATCCTACAGGTGAGCGGTGTAAGTGTGAGCGACAAGACTGGGCGCAGGCTCTACACACCTTCTAAATTAGTCCGAACTTCGACAGCAGCGTCAACATTTGCAGGGCTCCCGGTATCAGGGCGATCAGAGGACAAGAGAGAGATGACGCTCAACAACTGAGGCAAACATCAGTTCGAGGCAGTGAACTATGGGGTATCCAGAGGAACCTACGATTGACTCGATGGTGTGTACAGGCAACCACCTTTCTCCAGAATCCTCATATCCATACTGATCATCGCCTGGTGGGTGCTGGAAGAGAGTAAACGACGGATTGGAACTGATCAAGCTTAACCTACGAGAATCGAGATGCAGACCGCACCATCCGGGTAAACTATCGAACAGCAGTGTCAGCCGGGGCGCAAGATCGATGGCCACAAGTACGCAACTGTTCGGATGCCACATTGGGGTGATGAAGCGCAATTTAGGAGGGTTCAAAGGATAGTCATCAGGGAATGTCATCCTGGCCTTGAATATTCCTCCTTCGCTGTAGTAAAAGAAAGATCAGGTCTAATTAGGCCACGGGGCCACGGGGACACTCACTAGAGTGTGTCGGCCGGCCTGAAAATACATTGAATCGTAGGACAATCATCCCTCACGGGTAGATATCGCAGGTAGTGGACGCACCCGATAATCATGACTTCCCATTCGTACAGGTTGTTATCATCAACAAGTCCTTTTTATCACAGCATACAACTGTTAACACTATCCACTCAAGATCAACTAGAGTGGCGGGTAATCAGTACCTGCTGAGAACCCTTCGACGGGTCGCTTGGTGAGCTCGGTAAGCTGCCTGCGAAGGAGCAGGGTGTTCGATGGCTGCGGTGTAGATGGCTTGGACATTCGCTCGCGAGAGAAAGTAGATGGTGGTTTGTGGTCAAGAGGAGGGATAGTGTTTGCAGAAACGAGACCGTCGCGCTTATATACTCAAACCACGTGGTCACTCTCCTCCCTTTCAAGAAATCTAACAAAAGACCCTTATCTTTGTTCAAAGCCATCCGTTCCACGGCCATGGCTGAAACGATGGATGAAGGTGACGGGGAATGGATGCGAATGAACGACACCAGTTGGCGTGGGCTTGGCCTCACGGACCCAATCAAAAACATCGAGGTGAGCACGGACGATTTACCTCGTTGTCATCAGCTGAACTGCAGCAGGACAAGTGGCTGTTATTGCCTGCGTTTCTCAAGGTGAAAGGGCTTGTGAAACAGCATATCGACTCTTTCAACTACTTCGTCGATGTCGATATCAAAAACATCCTCAGGGCCAACAACAAAGTCACCTCGGACGTTGATCCTCGCTTCTGGCTCAAATACACCGATATCAGCGTCGGCTTTCCTGACCGCACAGACCCGGATGCGATTGACAAAAGCGTAACTCCTCACGAATGCCGTCTCCGGGACACGACGTACAGTGCACCGATCTACGTGACAATCCAGTACACCCGCGGCAAGAAGATTGTTAAACGTCCGAATGTGTGCATTGGACGGTTGCCCATCATGCTAAGGAGCAATAAATGTATTCTTGCCGGACGTTCGGAGGCCATGCTGGCGAGAATGACAGAGTGCCCGTTGGATCCTGGAGGCTACTTCATCGTCAAGGGTACGGAAAAGGTTATCCTGGTTCAGGAACAGCTCAGCAAGAACCGGATAATTGTCGAGATAGACCCCGTTAAACAGATCGTGCAAGCTTCTTGTACTTCGTACGTCTCGACTTTCAATAGAGTTTCATTCCCGTGGGTTCCTCATCACGCATGTGCAGTTCAACCCATGGCGGTCTCAAGTCCAAGACTTACGTCGTGACAAAGAAGGGAAAAATTTATCTCCGTCACAATTCCATCGCAGAGGACATTCCCATCGCTATCGCCCTAAAGGCCCTTGGTATCCAGTCCGACAAGGAGATTCTCCTCCTGACCGCTGGCACCACTGAAGCCTACCGTTCCACATTTTCCCAATGCCTTGAGGAAGCTGCTAAGCTCGGTATCTTCACCCGTCATCAGGCTCTCGAGTTCATCGGCGCAAAGGTAAAGGTTAACCGTAAGGTTGTGGGTCCCCGGAGACCAGCCTGGGAAGAGGCTTTGGAGGCCTTAGCAACCATAGTTCTCGCCCACGTTACTGTCGAGGGCATTGACTTACGCCCCAAGGCAATCTTTGTTGGCACGATGACGAGGAGGGTCCTCATGGCAATGAACGACGAGAAGATGGTCGATGACCGTGACTACGTTGGTAACAAGCGCCTCGAGTTGTGCGTACGAGAACTAGGATCTACTCCTCATGCTAAACGTCTTGTTGTAGAGCAGGACAACTACTCGCGCTGCTGTTTGAAGACCTTTTTAAGACCTTTAACGTGACACTGAAGTCCGGGATCGACAAGGTTCTCAAGAAACCCTCTCGCACGACAGAGTTTGACGCCTTCAACACAATGCAATTCACTGGAGATCTCATCACATCTGGCTTCGTGCGAGCCATTTCCACCGGAAACTGGTCCCTCAAGCGATTTAAAATGGACAGGGCTGGAGTGACACACGTACTCTCCCGCCTTTCATTCATTTCTGCTCTTGGAATGATGACGCGCATCAGCTCCCAATTCGAGAAGACGAGGAAGGTCAGTGGACCGCGTGCGCTGCAGCCGAGTCAATGGGGAATGCTGTGTCCGAGCGATACACCAGAAGGAGAAGCTTGTGGTCTGGTGAAAAATCTGGCGTTGATGACCCACATCACGACAGACGTGGACGAGGAACCCATCATCAGGTTAGCGCATCTATTAGGGGTTGAAGGTGAGTGGGTTTGGGCTTCTTCATCCCTCCCTGACTGACACCCGCCCGCCAGACATTTCGCTTGCAACAGGAACGGAGATATATTCTCCTGGAACCTTCGTTGTTCAAGTCAATGGCTCGATCATTGGCATCATTCGCTACGCGGCTCGTTTTGTCTATAATTTCAGAAAACTCAGACGGGCAGGGAAGGTCAACGAATTCGTGGGCGTGTATACCAATCACCACCAGAAGACCATTCATGTCGCTAGCGACGGGGGGAGGATCTGTCGACCAATGATCATCGTCGAGAATGGCAAACCAAGGGTGAAGACGGAGCACATCGAGGTAGAAACCTACCGTACCCTGATTCGTTAGACGATATCAGCTGAAGTTGTGGCTTTTAGATGCTGAAGCGGGGCGAAGTGACCTTCGACTGGTTCCTGCACGAAGGTTTAGTCGAGTACCTTGACGTCAATGAGGAGAACGACTCCTACATCGCCCTCTACGAATCGACGATCGAGCCCACCACGACTCACCTCGAGATTGAACCCTTCACCATTCTTGGAGTGGTCGCGGGCCTTATTCCTTATCCCCACCACAATCAGTCGCCTCGGAACACCTATCAATGCGCTATGGGCAAACAAGCCATCGGGGCAATTGCATATAATCAGTTAAACCGACTCGACACCCTTCTGTATCTGATTATATACCCGCAGCAGCCAATGGTAAAAACCAAGACAATCGAACTCGTCGGATACGACAAGCTCCCCGCTGGCCAGAACGCCACCGTTGCAGTCATGAGCTATTCTGGTTATGACATTGAAGACGCGCTGATTCTGAACAAGGTGTGTAATTCCAATTATGTTACCCTCTCCCATCCTGCCCTGGCTTCGCAACGGCTCTGCGTTCCGAGATCTGACTTTGTGATCTCGGTCTGAACTGACTCCTTGGGCGGTTTAGTCCAGTCTTGATCGCGGGTACGGTAGATGCCAGGTGCTCAGGAAGTATACAACGCTAATACGGAGATATCCAAATGGCACGTGCGTTGGTCCTCCTTTTTGCTCCCCCGTTTGCACCAGTCTCTTGGATCCTTTTGGTCTTTCCCAGTTCCAATCTCTTGCCCAAAACCTTCTCCCGATTCCCATACTCGTCTCCCTTTCATCTCGACGATCGCAACCGGCAGGAGTCTAAAAGTCGCGAGATTTCATTCCCTCTTCATTTCCGCCTACGTTCTCCGCCATTGTTCTCACGCGTTCAACCACTCACACCCGTTGGCGTATGATCATTGTCTGCACAGATTCGACCGTCTCGCAGATGCCCCCGTGGAAAACGGACAGATTCACAAAAAGTACGATATCATCCAGCCCGATGGCCTCGCAGGCGTGGGAGAACGAGTCGATCCCGGCGATGTGTATATCAACAAACAGACACCCGCGAACGCCAACGACAACTCCTTTACAGGACAAGCCTCTGTGGTGTCGTACAAAAACTCCCCAATGATGTACAAGTCGCCCATTTCCGGAGTCGTCGACAAAGTCATGATCACGGATACAGATAACGATCAAACGTTAATAAAGGTGCTCATAAGGCAAACACGAACGCCCGAGTTGGGAGATAAATTCTCCAGCAGGCACGGGCAGAAGGGGGTTTGTGGGTTGATTGTAAACCAGGAAGACATGCCATTCAACGACCAAGGAATTTGTCCAGGTGAGCGATAACATTTCAGTATCTGGATCGACACGCCTGCTCGTTGATGTGCTGAAAGATTCCGAGCGTCCCGCGGGGCTGAGAACGACCTTCGCTCTCCTTGGTCTTTCGTTTGCAAATGCATGCGCATCCGAAACTCGTTCACACGCTTACCGTTGGATTCCTTGTTGACAGACACGATCATGAATCCTCACGGATTTCCGTCGCGCATGACCGTCGGAAAGATGATCGAACTACTTGCAGGAAAGGTAAGTGTTACCCCGGTTTCATGAGCCATTGTGCCTTTTATCGCCTAGACGCTGGGGTGCTGATTTCGGACCGCCATGCGTCTATTCTAGGCCGGAGTGCTCGCCGGGAAGTTGCAATACGGAACGGCGTTTGGAGGGTCTAAGGTGAGTAAGCTACCGGACTTCCTATCTCCGGGCACGGAGCTGTCGACTGATGCGCCTCGTACATTCCTTTTTGGTTCCTATAGGTGGAAGATATGGCCAGGATCCTGGTCGAAAACGGGTTTAACTATGCCGGCAAAGACATGTTGACAAGCGGGATCACTGGCGAACCTCACGAAGCATATACGTTCTTCGGGCCTATCTATTATCAGGTAAGGCCTGTCCGAAAAAAAGCCACGTTTGGAGACTCACGCCACTTTTGATGCCTGTTTCAGAAACTGAGTGGGTAGTTTTCACTCCGTTGGAGACGGAGATGAATTGCTGACCGGTCGTCAACGACCGTAACGTTTCGCAACTAAAGAGCATATGGTAATGGACAAGATGCACGCCCGGGCAAGGTTAGTGTCATCCAGACTAGCCGATCGTTTTTCGTTGTATCCGGAAGTGGCGTTGACCGGACTTTTTTGAATGCCAGAGGACCTCGTGCGACTCTTACACGACAACCTACGGAAGGTCGATCCCGAGAGGGTGGCCTGCGTCTCGGAGAAATGGAAAGGGACTGTCTCATTGGCTATGGGGCTACACAACTGCTCTTAGAGCGGCTGATGATCTCCTCCGACAAATTCGAGGTTAACGCCTGCGAAGACTGTGGCCTGATGGGATACAACGGATGGTGCACATATTGCAAAAGCTCCAAAAAGATGGCTCAACTCACGATTCCGTACGCCGCCAAGCTGCTGTTCCAAGAGGTAACTGACTTCCTTCGTTCTATCCGCGTCCGCACAAGAAAGCGCTGATGCGATA
>Ga0307515_10019756_pt1 | contig 12089 bp, 5 predicted proteins | sample 17_EM_MG_FD_194513 | JGI IMG/M metagenome (GOLD analysis project Ga0307515, IMG submission 194513) | Populus trichocarpa ectomycorrhiza microbial communities from riparian zone in the Pacific Northwest, United States - 17_EM | ecosystem: Host-associated > Plants > Roots > Unclassified | place...
AACCAAACACTGGAAAGTGTTTTCCAACTTATTTTCCATTACACTACCAAACATCGGAAAATACTTTCCCGGAATTCACTTTCCCAGAATTCACTTTCCAAAAGAAAACTACTTTCCAGCAAACAAACGGGCCTTAATATTAATCTCCAATTTTAAATTTAGAAAATTAAAAGAAGGAGCCCACATTATGGAGGAGAAATAAAATAATATAGAATGCAAGTTATTTAATGCCAAAAGATTCGAGCAAAAGGGAAATTTGAAGAGACGATGAATAATTTGCAAAACAATTCTAGCCCGTGGGCAAGCATGGTCGTGGGTGTGGGTCAATAGGTCTAAGGAGACGTCCATAGATTTTGCCATGTAGAAAGCATAGTTTTAAAATATGCCATGGGCTGGACCGGTTGCAAGTTCCAGCTAACAATCAACATAATTTTTTAAAAATAAATTAAAAAATATTATTTTAATAAATAAATTAATAAATTGATTCTGATTGGATTACTCAATTAACTTTAATTTTTAATCAAATTAATATATTTTTTAATTTTTTAACTTAAATTTATTTAAAACTTCAACTGTTGAATTTTAAATTTGACTAACAGGATCAGCAGGCTAAGTTCAAAAAAATGATAGAAAGGTTTTTTTGGAAGCACGAGTGGCTATGAGTAAAAAGTGGCTCAAGCGGGTCTGTTTGAGATTGTAATAGCGGTTGCGGTTCAAATTGCTTTTTACTTAAAAATACATTAAAATGATGTTTTTTTATTTTTAAAAAAATATTTTTGAAATTAACACATTAAAATAATTTGAATATCTATATATATATATATATATAATAATAATTTTTAATAAAAAAAATATAATTTTAAACAATATATTTCAATCATGTTTTTAAATAATATATAATAATTATTATTTTTCAAAATATTTTTTATTTACGCGAGCCGATATTATACTACGATTCCGTTGGAAAATGGGGTTTGAAGCATTTATGTGCAAGAAAACACAGAGCAAGAAACGTCCATCACCTACCGAACACGCATACACGTCTCAACTTTAGTTTTTTATCCATTGAGTGATTTATTTTTTCAATAACAATATAATAAAAAGTATCGATTAATGTTTATTAAAAAATTGTTTGCGTGTCCGTTAAATAATGATACAAAAATAAATATTATACGAGAAAGATCTTCAATGATGTGAACATGAACATTGTATTATATATATATATATATATATAATTTAAACTGTGTAGGGTCAAAACTGTGAAACTGTATAATTCACCCTTCATGTGTTTGCTGTGCATGTACTGCTTTTATATATATATATATATATATACACATAAATTTAAGAGGAAAATGTGCAAGGTTAAATGTATATAGTCTCACTATTCACCCTATCATGTTTTACTATAAACGATATTATTAATTTTTTTTTAAGGTTTGTTGTAGATTTAAGGGGGGAAATATTGAACGTGATTGAGTTTATGGTCCGAGTTCATCCTAAATAAACTATAGCGTGTGGGGTTAATACTGTGCATGCGCACTGTTCACCCCCTCATGTTTTATTGTGGATGACACAATAAAACATATTGATTTACACTTGTCTCCTGATTTTTCAAGTTTTTATTTTTAGTCATCGTTTATGAGTTTTTTTTCACTTATTAACACACATGATTCTCAATTTATTTGTTTACATGTATGTGTAATTTTTTAAATTTTCACTTATAATTTTTTAAATACAAAAACGTGTTGAAAAAGTCTATATATAAGTTTTTATGTTGAGAAAAAAATATATAACCCATGGTGAAATATGAGTCAAATATCTAGTAAAAAACTAAAATGAAAGGCTGTTTTGAACAATGTTAATTGTGGTTCATACACCCATAAAAGCACTTTGGACATAATCAGAGTCTTTTTTATTTATTTTTAACTTTGGTTCCTTAGCTCTCTCTTTTTTTTTTATTATATCCTTTGGCTGCAAAATTTACACCCGATTGCTTTAAATTTATTGTTTGGAGACAAAATTGAAAGACAAAAAAGCAGCTTAAAAAAGACGATGAAAATGGGTGGTGTTTTAGAAGTTGGCATTAAAAACACATTTTAACCTTCAATTTATAAAATTAGACTTTTTTATTGTTTTTGTTTTTCTAAATTCAATTTTGATACACAATTTTATTTTTGTTATTTTTAAGTTTCTAATTTTGAAAGAAGAGAGAAGTTTTTGTTGGATTCCAGTATGGAGAGAGAAAGTCGTCATTCTCATATATTTCGGTCACCAAATTAATTGATATTGGTGTTCACGAGTTTCATTTGATGAAAAGAGTTGAATAGTAGTTGTTTCAAATTTGATATTACCTAAAAAAATAGATGAAGGTTAATGAAGATAACTCTAACCTGGTTTGATTTCATATTTTTGGGATATTTTTTAAGTTTCTTAAGTTGATTAATTGGTTTTTAAGTGTTGCGAAGGTCTTTATAAGGTGTTTTTTTTTTTTATTATTATTAAAATGGATTGAAAAAAAGGATTTTAGGGCAAGAATATCTCTGTCCTAATTTTCCCGCCACCACTGTGGTGGCCGGGTTCTGGACAGACAGGCGACGTATCACCTGCTCTTAATTTTTTTTAAAGAATATAAGGCCCAAGTACGCGGGCCTCAACCACCAGGTCCAAGCGTCTAAGCTCTTTTTTTCATAGGCCCGCGCACCTGGGCTTTTTCGTGAGACCTTTTTTTGTAGTTCTTTTTAGTTTTTATTTAGGTGCAACATAAATTTATTAAAAAAAATTATTAGATCTGGTTGAGCCCATGACATTTATGACTGCTTTCAATGCATAATATATATATATATATGACTGCTTTTAATATATATATATATTAATATATATATATATATATATATATATATTAATGTAATTATACGTTTTTTTATCCAACTCTCAGCAAAACACTTGCTAACAGCCTAGTAAATATGAAATACTCGTGGTGGGATGCAACAGGATTATGAAAATATGATTTTTAAAACAATTGATGACATGATAAATGACATCAATCCTGATAATATTATTATTGTTATAAGATTCTAGACTCTCATGCCTTTTTTTAATATATTTTATTTTTTTAATATAGTTTTAATATAATAAATTCCATGTAAAACTATAGTTTTAAAACACGAAGGAGGATCATTTTGGGGCAAGACTATTGTCATAAGTTGGAAGGGCCCATCCAACTTTTTTTTAAGGATTAAAAAAATATTATTTAGATAAAAAAAAGGGTTAATATATTTTACACTAGTATTTTGTATTTTTAACCGGGTTAGACTTGATTAATTTCTCCCTTATTTTTTTTATTTGAACTGATTTAAATTTTAGATCGGTCATGTTTAAGGTGGGTTTATCGGGGTATTTGAGAGTGTGGTAGCGGTTGTTTTTTAAAGTGTTTTTTGTTCGAAAATATATCAAAATAATATTTTTTTTATTTTTAAAAATCACTTTTAGCACTAAAATATCTAAATGATTTATAAAACATAAAAAAATAATTTAAAATAAAAAAATTAATTTTTTAAAAACCCTAAGCTCGTCCGGTTTTATAACAAGGTGTAAAACCAACATTTGCCATCTGCATTTGTATCCAAAAGCACAACACAGCATCCATGTGATTGTGAGTGCACATTTTAATGTTCTTTTTACTGCAGTCAAAAACCAGTGCAGCCGCCCTGCCCTGGTCAAAATTCTCCTGTGTTCCAAAATCATGCATACACAATCAGATCTTTATGTCTTGTCCTTTTCGTTTTACAGTGACATTTAGTTTATATTTGACACTGTTCAAGTTTTTACTTTGCAGTTTCAAGAAATAGATCTTTTTAAAAAATATATCTTCTTTTAAATTAAAACTTTTTAAACGAATTTTATTGGAACTTGTATAAAACTGTAATATATATTAACTAATCCAATATTTTCAAATATATGATTACCTGATTGTGGCAAAACACTATATAAATACATTAAAATTATCATAAAATATTAAAAACATATTAATTTATTTTTTTTCAAACTAAAAATACTCTTAAAATCCGTGTAAACACGAAATCAAACAGCCTTTACACTGTAGAAACAGAAGGAACCTTGGTATTATTAGCAAATATTTAATATATTAACTTCTGTTAATGAACACCTAACCCCTGATTTTACCACTTGAACATGATGTTTGAAATACTTGTTCATGTCTTATCATTATTGTTTAGGTGTCTGTGCAAAGCAATTAAAGCAGGGAAGGAAAGGTAGTGAGTACAAAAGAAAAGAAAACCAAAACCAACCCAAAAAAGCTACTTCCACCCCAAAGTCTAAAGGAAACCTCAGGCTGGCATAGTCAGTCCCTTATATACCAAGCTTCTCTCTTGTTGATTTTAGCCTAAACCCTGGAAACTTCCCAATTCTCACACTCCAAGAGGACCAACCTTTCGTGTTTTGAAGGCTTGGACCGAGAAAAGAAAAGAAATTAGCCTACAACCTCAGATGGGTTTATTCAGAAAACCCTCTTTTCTCCTGTCTAATACCATGTTTGTGATTGCAGTTTTTGGATTTTTAGTGACAGTCGTAGGTGCTGCAGATCACACAACTCTGGTTTTCAAGGGGTGTGCTGACCAAAAATTTCAAGACCCATCGGGGATCTATGCTCAAAACCTCAGGAACCTCTTGAATTCTCTGGTTTCACAATCTTCACAGAAAATTTATTTCACAGCAACATCTGGTGATGGTCAAAATGTCATTACGGGTCTGTACCAATGCAGAGGGGACCTCTCTAACAATCCCTGCCATGCTTGTGTTAGTAAAGTCCCGGACTTGATCGACAAGCTTTGTGGCAAAGTGGTAGCTGCCAGGGTCCAACTCAGTGGGTGTTACCTGAAGTACGAGGTTGCTGGTTTTAAGCAGGTATCAGGAACTGAGCTGCTGTACAAGGTTTGTGGGTCAACTAAGGCGAGTGGAACCGGGTTCGAGGATAGGAGAGATGCGGCTTTTGAAACCATGGTGGATGGTGTTAAAAATGGTAGCAATGGGCTGTTTTACACTGGAGAGTACCAGTCAGTGTTTGTTCTGGGCCAGTGTGAAGGTGATTTGTCAAGCGGGGATTGTGGGGATTGTGTGAATACTGCTGTACAGAGTGTGAAGAGTGAGTGTGGTGACTCAATTTCTGGGCAACTCTACCTCAACAAGTGCTATCTTAGCTACAGCTATTACCCCAATGGAGTGCCTAGCATTTCTTCAACTTCAGGTAAAGTTAAAAAGACAAAAACATCAATGTCTTTGGATCTTGAAGGCTCCTTTCATTTTGTATTACAATATGTATATATCCCTAATAAGTAATGCTATCTTCTACAAGGAGCTTCTTTGTATATTTATTTATTTGCTCCCACTAGGAAGCTTGAAAGGTGTGTTTTTTGCAGAGAAAGAAGAGTGGGAAAAGTGAGATCCTAGACCCTTAATATAATAATTTTGATCGATGATGATGGTGAATAAAAGTAAATAGATGTATACAAGAAATAGGGCGCATGTAGATGGAGATGCTTTTTGTGTGATTGAGACAGGTGATTTTTTTGACTGATTACCTGGTCAAAGTTGCATAGTCTTCTTAGCACTGATTCAAGGGGGCTGGGGGTTTTTTCTGTTTTATTAGATTTAGAGATGAAAACCAACCTTGGTCAAAGAAAAAGAAACCTAGGGTTTTATTTATTGCCTCATAAATCATAATACAATAAAAGTCTTCTAATGCTAGTGATGTGTGTGGTGTTTTATAGATGTAGGGACCAGGCAGCGCACACAGAGGACAGTGGCCATTGCAGTTGGAGGAGTGGCAGCTTTGGGGTTTGGAGTTGTTTGTTTGTTGTTTGTCAGGTCTATCTTCAAGAAAAGACTTGGTAAGCATGAAGGTTGGCATTGACTTGTTCATCATCCACTCCTTCACCCTTTCCATCACCACCTTGTTTACCACACAACACTTTAGTCCTAGCTGTGTTTGCATGTAATTGTATGTATTGATTTCAAGGGCAGAATATTAAGAGGATGATGAGCCGGGTTTGAACTTCTCTGTTTGTTTTTGCTGTTGATTGCGGCCGGAGATGTATTTTGAGCCTCGTTAGACTTGAACTTTTCAAACCACAACTGCAAAAACTGCTGCAATATGGAACACAATATAAGAAATTGCAGAGAAAAAGTAAAAGTTAGGCAAGAATTTGTCTTGGGATTGTGAGGGAAAAAGATACATTCATGTCCCCATATATATATTATTACAATTCTAACCTGAGGAGTTCCCTTTTCATGTACATCCACAGATAGCAGCAAGTCTCCATGCTCCTAATCAATCATACACGCAAGTCTCCTTGTAGTTTGCTTCTCTGCTCGCCACATGTATAGTCACATTGCATTTGAAGAATCTCAGAGGACTTGCTAGTACTATATGATATTGTTGGCCAAGCCTGCTGGGTTGTTTTTTAATCTTTTTGATTATTTCGTTTCTTTATTATACTTCAGAAAGGTGTTAGCATCAGTATTCCAATTAAAACACTCCACTTTAAAAAATTGGATTAGAATGTGTGCGGTGAAAAGTATCACTCGGTGCGTTTCCTTTTGCCTCGCATTGCAAACCACTTGCCACTGACGTTGCTTTCGGCCAGTGTTTTCAAGAAACATGATAGTTATAAAACCACTCGGTCTAAGACTCGATTATCATGTATTAAGTGGATTAATTCTAGTTAATTTTAAAAAATTATTGTCTTAAGATTGTATTCTTTAGAAAAGGGTGAAATAAACTCGGCCACGTAACGGGTTGATCTATCAGGTTTGACTAGGTTAGTTTTTAACATAGTCTGATAGAAAACTCAGCTCAAATATTAATGTGTTAAGTGAAATTAAGTTTAATAATATTGATAAATATATATATTATGAGTGTTTTTTTTTTTTTTATATAAAAAGATACATTTGAGCTAAAAAAGACTTTAGATTTGATGTTTTTTCATTATCGCTAAACTTGATCTAATAAAATAACCGTGACTCGAAGACTAACCTATGCTAGATAATAAGTTAATTGAAAAAAATCACAAGGTGAAACCAGTTAGCCAATTCAACTTTGAGAATTTTTTTTAACAAAAAATAATTAATCTAGATAAATCAATATCTATTTTTGGATCAATAATTTCTTCACTTGTTTTTTTTATAATTTTAGTTTTTTCATATTAAAATCACCTAAAAAATCATAGCTTTATATATATATTTTTTACCTAAATGTATTTTGAAAAACTAATTTCAGCTATAATTTCTCATCAAAGACTCGAATCCTAATTGCTTCCAAGGAGACTTTTAGGTTCACCCCATTCCCAAAATAGAAGGGTCACCTCACCTTATCTTTACCTTTCTTCTGTCGACGATCTCTTTATCACGAACAAGACATAATCATACCACAAGAGAGAGAGCCATTGTCTCCTCCATGCTCAATCCTTGTCATTCTAGGCTATTTTCAAATTAGCCAATACGCCTAAACCCTACTTCCAAATCATGCATAAATCTGTCAATCTTTACCATTGGTGTTGGTGTTACCTTACCACACTCTCTTCTCGTCATCACAGCATTATTCTTCTAAGCAAAATCATCACATTATCATTACTCTTTAAGAAAGATGGGCCCTGTACCACCTTTGATCTTGCTCCTCCATGAAACACAAGCAAAGGCAAATCTTATGGAGGCTGTCACAGGGGTCCAACAAAGTGAAAAGATATCCCTTTAAAAAAAAAAGAAAAATAGAGTTACAAGTTTTAACACAAGCTGAATTAAGCTAAAATCATGGAGTTTTAAAAGAAATGGACACGCATAATTGTCAGCTCACCTTAATTAAACACTAGTTTCTGTTGCAAAAGCCAACAAAAATAGCCTGTCCAGTTCAGGAAAACATTATGATCAGCAAAAGGACAAGCAAGCACAATATATCTGGAATTGTCTTCTTATGAGATAAGGTTAACGAGATTTCTATGAAGACAGGGACGCCACTATCAAAATCAAAAGCTTTCAAGTTTCAATGCACAGTCTTATGGGCTTTGGAGCTCCTAAACCCACTACCAAGTCCTAGGGCCTCCCTGTCGCTTTCAACCCTCTTTGTAATTGATACTGTTTCTAATCTCTTGCGTAAAAGAAATGCTCATTTTAGGTCAGCAAGTTCTTTTCTCCGAATTCACTCTTCAAAAAATAAAATAAAATATTTAGTTAGATAACTTAAAATATAATGTTGAAAGAAATTGATGATGGAACCCATTTGCATAGATATCAAACCAGACCGACCAGTCCAACTAATGAACAGGTGAGCCAAATCTTGGACCAGTTCGGTCTGAGGATATGGTTTGTTTGTGCAATTAACCTAGCAAGCATCGCCAGAACCGGCTAAAAATTGGCTTGAACCAAACAAGAACCGGTTCATATGCAAGTGCAGCAGACTATTAATTATTTAAATCACTATCTATTCCCATGAGCAATCTCGACAATATGTGCTATGGGCATGAGACTTTTCATTGGGTGGGGTAATTAAAACTTCTAAGCCAGCCAGCAGACTTCACTAATACAAACAAATTAAGAAGATTGAATGGATTCACATAACCCTAAAAAAATCACAACGATTCATAGAACCCTTAAAAAATCCGAGTTAGATTGATTCATTAAGACTGTAAGAAAACCATTTGATAAAAACAACATTTTGACGTGATCCCCTTTTAAAATATGAAAACTCAGGCAAACACAAGGAGAAAAGATGGAAATATGTGCAAATACTAGCATATATTGGGGAACAGGGGGGGCTTAGCAAATCTGAAAGTAGTTAGATGCTAATAAGAGCAATTTTCATGTTCATGATCTGTGTGTAAAATAAAAGCCATAACCAGAACTTGAAAAATATTATGCATCATAACATAATCAACATTGAAGATAAGAGCAGAAAAATATGTGATTGGTTTGGATGGGGGTAAAGGTCTCTCACAAAGTCGAAATGATCATTTTCCATATTAACATATGACGGGAAAATAACATTAAAGATGACCTATGCGAGCAGAGTCCGCTGACAGCACTATCAACAACTACAAGCAGTGAGGCAGATTTACAAAATAAACAGGGAAGCATATTCGAACAGAAGATAGACCAACCACAATGGACTTTTTATCTTCACACTTAAATCCATAAGGTATGTGTGATTCGAATCAGTGCATCATTTTAATGACAGTATTAATATAAGAAATAATTCAAGTGTGTTTACTCCATTCATTTGGGTGAATCAGAGTAGCCATACTAGCAATTCTACAAGTGAACAGTGGAACCCTATGCATGAATGCTATACCAGCATCAAAACAGTTTTAGGTTGAACGTTCCAGAACTGCACAACAAAAGCTAAACCCAGCATTTAAACCAAAAGAAACCAACCAACAGCTAGTCATCTCTACCTGTATAATTTGAAAGCATCACCAGCCACTAGCTAATATCCCTTGCAGCCCTAACCTTCCCTAATTCTATATCCCAATAAACTATAACTTCACCAAGTAAGCCTGGGCTCACACTTGGCTGCCTCCAAGATTTTCAAATCTCAAATTATTGTATTCAAGTAAAAACCAACCTTAGGAGACACATGAATATCTTATAGGTAACGTTTGATTACTATAACTGAAAAGACAGAAAAAATTGAGACAAAGGGGACATATCTCCTTGTCCTTCTTGTTTTGATAGGATATAAATTTACTCCAAAACTAAACTAGAGATGGATCTATTTTGTCTCTGTCTCCATCCTTGCAACCAAACATGTTTCTATCTCTTATGCATTTGTCACTTCTATCCTAAAACACTAACCAAATGCAACCATATATTCTCTTAAAAGTAGGAACTAAAGTCACCTTCAAGGAAATATATGAGAAACCAAACACTAGAAAAGCTACTTTAAGAACACATTGTGCTTACAGCTTGGCATCTTCAATTGGCTAGATGACCCAAAACTACTTTGAATGCTCGTTTACTTATGTTTTCTCATATGAATCTCTTGTCTCCAACTATCGAAAATCCCATTTCCTTACCAACTTGAATTTTGGGTCAAATTGAACTTAGCCTCTAAAATTTATTTTTATTTATTTATTTGAGTACCTCAAACTAATTTTGATTAAAAAAAACAGACCCTTCTGCTAATTTTTCCTGAAGCTAATAGTCTACAAATACAACAAATATTTGGTAAAAAATCAGACCTTTCTGTTAATTTCGACAGTAAATAACAGTCTAGAAATACAGCTAGTGTAGTGAAAGCATGCAATTTGGAGGGGCATATTTTGTACCAAAAAATAATTACAAGTACTCAAATAAAAAAAAAATATTAAAGTTTATACCCAAAGTTGAAGATAGTTTTGCATCATTTAGCCTATTCAATTTCAGTTTGGTTTTGCTTTCACTCGTAAATCAAAAGGTTTCTTACTTGATAAATTACCAGCTTATTATCCATTCAAATTAGTTACATATCATCAACAAATGACAACAACCATCAAAAGTATCAAACAGACATTCAAATCTCACAAAGATAAACCCTAACAATCACAAAATCCTATCACTAATCACCAAAATCCACTTTAATCATCAACAAATGACAATAAACATCAAAAGTATCAATTAGACATTCAAATTTCACAAAGATAAACCCTGACAAGTCACAAAATCTTATCACTGATCACCAAAATCCACTTTAATTATCACTGTAATTGCAAAATCAAGACATTCAATTTCTTTTCCAAGGAGAAAGAGAGAAAATTGCCTTACATCAATTATTATAACAGCTCAAACTCCAGATCGCACAAAAAAATCAAGCACAAGATAATGTAACAATCTCTACTTGGGTGGAGGAGGGCCGACGGGCGGGGCTCCGAGAAGGCTTTGCTGCTGGAGCTCGAGTTCGTTGAGCTGCTGCTCACGGTCCATCTCGATAATCAAAGGAACAGCGAGGATTAAGAAAGTGGTGCCAGCAATCCAGGCGGCCTTGCCTGTGCTTTTAAGGAGCTTTTTGGCGACGAAAACGGCGTCGCATGCTGCTTCCTTTCCTTTAGATACGATTTGAGAGTTGTTGATTTTAGCGAGGATGTTTGGTTCCTGCTTTGACGAGCCTCGTCCTCGCCTCTCGGGGAGTGAGATTCCGCCTCTTCGTGACTGCGAAGCCATGGTGGATGACTGATAGTGTAGGGGTTTTGGCTTCCTTTTAAGGGTTTTATTGAAGCGCTCGAGACCCTATTCTTTTCGGTCTAGCGAACGATCCGAAAGGATACCTGAATTATTACGTCATTGGATTAATATATTTATTTTCAAGTCAATTAAATCCATTGTTTTTATAAAAATAATAATTTCTTAAATTAATTTTTTTTTATGGTGACATGCAGTTTGGTATAGTTAAACAGGCAGTTAAAAACTTGGTGTGGATAATCAAGTCATAAAAAAAACCTTGTTAAGTTAATTAACTTTTACTATATCAATGTATTTTCATATTAAATTTAAAAGTCATGTTGAATTAAGTTTTGAATTAATTCTTTTTTAATTAACCTATTGAATCAGGGTTTAATAATTATATTTTTAAATTCTTAATTTACCAAATTACTTTAATATCTCTCATAAGGTGATCGGGGGATAAAAAAAAAGGAGTTAATGGAGAATATTTAATATATGTTTGGTATTGTAATATAAAATATTTTTAAAAATATTTTATATTTAAAAATATATTAAAATAATATTTTTTTATATTAATATAACTATTGAAAAAAATTACCTTAACACATTTACAAAGCTCAATCACAAAACAACTCAATAGAAAATAATTTTAAAAAAAAAACCTACAAGCTCAAAACATTAATATTTAATCGTGGTATATGGGGTAGTACTGCATAGGGAACCACACTAAATTGTGCCTGTTTATTTTTTTTTCTAACAAAAAAAAATTAATAAAACAAAAACTTTTTAAAAATTTAATAACAATAAATAAATTGACAAAAAACCTGAAAAATATCCAAAAAAAAATACCTCAACACATTTAGCTAAATTACAAAGCTCAATCA
>Ga0307515_10019757_pt1 | contig 12089 bp, 15 predicted proteins | sample 17_EM_MG_FD_194513 | JGI IMG/M metagenome (GOLD analysis project Ga0307515, IMG submission 194513) | Populus trichocarpa ectomycorrhiza microbial communities from riparian zone in the Pacific Northwest, United States - 17_EM | ecosystem: Host-associated > Plants > Roots > Unclassified | place...
AGTGTGAGCAGCACGAACAGAAAGTGGAACGAAGTCGTCGTCGCGAACTGGAGTCTCGCGACCGGGAGTGCGTCCATGCCGAGCGACTATATACGTAGTCTGGCTACATGTAGCCGCCAAATCCATGAGATCCGGGTCATCTCCGGGAAATCCCCTGGTGCCGCCGGGGTGGCCGAGCAATAGCCTTCTGGTCGTGGGATGCGTAGACTGCGTACCTATGAAGGCGGACACCTTGCGCGGGCACCTCGACGCGTTGCTGCTGGCCGTGCTCGACGGCCGGAAACTGCACGGCTACGCGATCATCGAGGCACTGCAGCTGCGCAGCGACGGCGCGCTCGACCTGCCGACCGGCACGGTCTACCCGGCGCTGCGCCGGCTCGAGCGGGCCGGCTGGCTGGCCAGCGAATGGGACGTCGTGTCCGGGCGCAAGCGGCGCACCTACCGCCTCACCCGCTCCGGCCAGCAGGAACTGGCCGCAGAACGCGTGGAGTGGCGAGAGTTCACGACCGTCATCGGGGGAGTGCTCGGAGCATGATCGACGGATACCTGGCCGACCTCGACCGGCGGCTGCACGGCTGCGGCAGGTTCAAGGCCGACCTGCTGGACGAGGCGCGTGACGGCCTCCACGACGCGGCCGACGCCTACCGCGCCGGCGGCTGGAACGACGAAGACGCCGAACGCCGCGCCGTCGCCGACTTCGGGCCCGCGGCCGTCGTCGCCCGCGACTACCAGGCCGAGCTCGGCATGCTCAGCGGCGTCCGGACGCTGTGGAAGCTCGTCATCGGCGTGCCGCTGATGCAGGCGTCCTGGGACTACGCCCGGATCCTCACCTACGGCGCCTGGACGCAACTGCCGACGTCGACGCCGGAGTGGTACCGCGTCGTCGCGCACACCACCCACGGCGCGGTGTTCGTCGTGCCGGTCATCGGCCTGATCGCGCTGATCGGCACCCGCTGGCTGAGCCGTCGCCTCGACGCTGTCCGGTTGGCCCGGTTCAGCGGCTTCCTGATCGCGCTGGCGGTCGGCGTCAACCTCGCCTCGGTCGGCCTGCTGATCGGCTCGACCGGCTTCGTCGATGTCTCCCGGCTGTTCTTGAGTGTTCCGTGTGCCGTGTTGATGATCGCCTGGGTGCTGCTTTCGTTGCGGCTCGTCGTGCTCGCGAGACGGTCCTGGGGCGGGTATGCCACGATCGTCGCGTGACGACCGCGCTGATCTACCTCGTAGTCATGCTGCTGGTGGCCGCCGTGGTGTTCCTGCTGGCCGCCGTGGTGTTCGGCCGGGGTGAGGAGCTCGCCCCGCTGCCGCCGGGCAGCTCGCCCACGCGGCTGCCCGCCGAGGACATCACCGGCGAGGACCTGGAGGACGTGCGCTTCCAGCTGGTGCTGCGCGGCTACAAGATGTCCGAAGTGGACTGGGTGCTGCGCCGCCTCGGCGTCGAGATCGACGAGTTGCGCACCCGGGTGGCCGAGCTGGAGCGGCGCGAGCACGAGCGGGAGACCGCGCCGGAGAGCGCCCAGTGACGGACCTGGTGCTGTCCGTCGACGTCCGCGCGCCGGCCGGGACGACCTGGCTCGCGCTCACGGACTGGACGCGCCAGGGCGAGTGGATGCTGGGTACCGACGTCAAGGTGACCGAAGGCAACGGCCGCAGCGTCGGCTCGCGGCTCTCGGCGTTCACCGGGCTCGCCGGGATCGGCTTCACCGACAAGATGGAGATCACCAGCTGGGAGCCGCCGGTGCGGTGCGCGGTCCGGCACGTCGGCGGCGTCGTGCAGGGGACCGGCGTGTTCCAGGTGGTGCCGAAGGGCGCGACACGCTCGACGTTCGTCTGGGCCGAGCACCTGCGGCTGCCGTTCGGCCCGCTGGGGCGGCTCGGCTGGCCGGTCGTGCGGCCGGCGTTCGCGCTGGGGGTGCGCCAGTCGCTGCGGCGGTTCGCACGGTTCGCGGAAGACTATTCGGTGGGCGGGGATGACTGAACTGATCGGCACCGACGGCGTCGCGCGGTGCAGCTGGGGCAATTCGACCCCGGACTACGCGGCCTACCACGACGAGGAGTGGGGCACGCCGCTTCACGGGCAGGACGCGCTGTACGAGCGGCTGTGCCTCGAGTCGTTCCAATCAGGACTCTCGTGGATCACGATCCTGCGCAAGCGCGAGAGCTTCCGGAAGGCGTTCAAGCAGTTCAAGCCCGCGAAGGTAGCGAAGTTCGTCGACGCCGACGTCGAGCGGCTGATGCAGGACGCGTCGATCGTGCGGAACCGCGCGAAGATCCTGGCCACCATCAACAACGCCCAGGCGATCGCGGCGCTCGACGTCCCCCTGGACGACCTGCTGTGGTCGTTCGCGCCGGCCGCGCACGAGCGGCCGAGGTCGATGGCCGACGTCCCGGCCATCACCGACGAGTCGAAGGCGATGGCGAAGGAGCTGAAGAAGCGCGGCTTCGCGTTCCTCGGCCCGACGACGTGCTACGCGTTGATGCAGGCCACCGGCATGGTCGACGACCACGTCCGAGGCTGCTTCCGGGCCGGTTGACCCGGAAGCGGCCCGGCGCCTACTTCCCCTGGAAGTCCGGCTTGCGCTTGCCCACGAAGGCTTCGACGGCCTCGCTGTGGTCGGCGGTCGCGCCCAGCGCGGTCTGGGCGGCGTCCTCGGCGGCCAGTGCCTCCTCGAACGTCGACTGCGCGGCCAGGTTGAGCACGCCCTTGATCTTCGCGTACGCCACGGTCGGGCCGGCCGCGAGCTTCGCCGCGATCTTCTGGGCGCGCGCCGGCAGTTCCTCGTCCGGCACGACCTCGCCGACCAGGCCCAGCCGCAGCGCCTCGGCGGAGTCGACGGTCCGGGCCAGCAGCATCAGCTCGGCGGCCCGGCCGTAACCGACCAGCCGCTGCAACGTCCACGACGCGCCGGAGTCCGGGCCCAGCCCGACGTTGGCGAAGGCCATCAGGAACGACGACGACTCGGCCGCGATCCGCAGGTCGCTGGCGTAGGCGAAGGCCGCCCCGGCCCCGGCGGCGGTGCCGTTGACGGCCGCGACGACCGGCTTCTCCATGGCCACGATCTCCTGGACGATCGGGTTGTAGTGCTCCTTCACCGTGTGTAGCGGGGCGGGGTCACCCGCTTGCAGCAGCCCGACGTGCTCCTTCAGATCCTGGCCGGCGCAGAACGCCTTGCCCGAACCGGTCAACACGACCGCGCGGACGGTTTCGTCGTCCGCCGCCCCGCGCAGCGCCGCGAGCAGTGCTTCCTTCAGCTCGACGGTCAGCGAGTTGTACGCCTGCGGCCGGTTGAGGGTGAGGGTGCGCACCCCGTCGGCGTCGGCGATCAGCAGGACGTCGGATGTGGTCACGTCTTCTCCTTGCGCTGAAACATCGGTCATCCGAGAGTCTCACACCCCTCGCGGGCCGCATACCAGCACCGATACGGCGGCAAAAGATCGGTCCGCTGATGCGCCGAAGCGCTGATAGGGGACAATGGACAGTAGACCCGGCTGGCTTTCACGCGAGCGCGACCCGGGCGCGCCGGTTGAGACGGAGGGAGCACGCTATGGCGGCCATGAAGCCCCGGACCGGAGATGGTCCCCTCGAAGTGACTAAGGAGGGGCGGGGCCTCGTGATGCGCGTACCGCTCGAGGGTGGTGGGCGACTCGTCGTCGAACTCTCCGCGGAGGAAGCGAAAGACCTCGGCGCCGCTTTGCAGGAGGTCACTGGCTGAGCCGGCCTCTCAGAACCGTCCTTCCGTCGCACCCCGGTCTCCCTTCGGAGGCCGGGGTCGCGGTTCCTCTGCGCCCGAAGGTTGCTCACTGTGCGTAATCCGCTACCCCCCGTTCCGACGAACCTGCTCGACATCGAGGTCGCGGGCGACCTTCGCCGCGGCACCCCGACGGTCCGGCTCGTGACCGCCCCGGCCGAGGACGTCGAAGCCGAGCCGTTGGAGATCGGCGGTGTCCGGATCACCGGCAAGGCGGGCGACGTGCAGACGGTCACCGGCGACGGTCCCCGCTGGGTCGCGGGGCTCGGCGACGGCGAGCCGAAGCAGTACCGGAAGACCGGTGCGGCCCTGGTTCGCGCGGTGAACGCGGCACTGGCCGACGACGTCGAGAACGGCGGGAAAGCGTTCCGCGCGGCGCAGCTCGTGCTGCCCGAGGAGGCCTCCGGCGAGCACGTCACGGAGCTGGCGCTGGGGCTGCTGCTGGGCGGCTACCGGTTCAAGGTGTCCACTGAGGACCCGAAGCCGGTCGTGCGGACGCTGCGGCTGGTGACGCACGAAGGCGCGGTGGCGGACTTCACCGAGCTCGTCGCGCGGGCCACGGCGCTGGCGGCCGCGACGGCGCTGACCCGCGACCTCGCGAACACACCCTCGAACGTCAAGTCCCCGGCGTGGCTCGCGGAGACCGCGGCGAAGGTGGCCGGCCCCGGCGTCGAGGTGGCGGTCCGGGACGAGAAGTGGCTGACGACGCAGGGTTTCGGCGGTGTGCTGGCCGTCGGCGGCGGTTCGGCGCGGCCGCCGCGGCTGATCGAGATGACGTACAAGCCGTCGGGTGCTTCCAGGCACCTTCTGCTCGTGGGCAAGGGCATCACGTTCGACACCGGCGGCCTGTCGATCAAACCGGCCGACGGCATGCACCTGATGCGCACCGACATGGCGGGTGGTGCCGCGGTGATCGCCGCGACCCGCGCGATCGCCGCGCTCGGGCTGCCGGTGCGGGTGACCGCGCTGGTGCCGGCGGCCGAGAACCACGTGTCCGGCTCGGCGTACCGGCCCGGGGACATCGTCCGCCACTACGGCGGCCGCACGACCGAGGTCGGCAACACCGACGCCGAGGGCCGGATGGTCCTGGCCGACGCGCTGGCCTACGGCATCAAGCGGTACGGCCCGGACCTGATCGTCGACGCGGCGACGCTCACGGGCGCGATGAAGGTGTCGCTCGGTTTGCGCACCGGCGGCCTGTTCTCTTCGGACGACGCTCTGGCGTCTTCGGTCGTCGCGGCGGGTTCGCGGGTGGGCGAGGCGTGGTGGCGCATGCCGCTGGTGGAGGACTACGCGGAGAACGTCCGCGGCGAGTTCGGCGACGTCCGCCAGACCCCGGCCGGCCCCGGCGGCATCACGGCGGCGCTGTTCCTGCGCGAGTTCACCGAGGGCCTCCCGTGGGCCCACCTGGACATCGCCGGCCCGGCCCGGTCGGAGAAGAACTACGACGAGGTGGTCCCGGGCGCGACGGGCTTCGCGGCCCGGACGATGGTGGAGCTGGCAGCCTCACTGGCCTGAGCTTCTCCACAGGCCGCGCGAGTTGTGGACAACTCCCTGCGCGCGGCGGCTTTCGCCGGGTTTCGCCGGGGGCCGCCGGTAAACTGGACTCGGGGACGCCCCCCAGGGAAGGGCGGGGGAGTTTCCCCGCGGCGACCGGCTCACTTGCGCCCCGCCGTCGCCAGGACGTGGTCGCGGAATCCCGCCACCGTCAGGACGTGGTCGCGGAGTCCTGCCGTCGCCAGGGTCGTCGGTTCTTCCGCGCGCAAGACCAGGCCGATCGTGCGCGATGCGCGGCGTCCGGCTGCGCTGAACCCGGGTGCTTCGGATGCCGTGAGGGGCACCTTCAGGGACTTTAGAGCTGTGAGGGTGCCCTTCACGGCTTTTGGTGGGCTGTCGCCAGCACGTGGTCCCGGAAGGCCGTCACCGCCGGGGTCGCCGGCTCGCCCGCGCGCCAGACCAGGCCGATCGTGCGGGACGCCCGTGGCTCCAGCGGGACCTCGGCCACCCCCGCGGGCGTGCCCGGGCCGAACCGTGGCAGCAGCGCGACCCCGAGACCGGCCGCGACCAGGCCGCGGACCGTGTCGGACTCCTGGCCCTCGAACGCGATACGGGGTGTGAAGCCGGCCGCCGCGCACAGCTCGTCCGTCAGCGTGCGGACGCCGTAGCCCGGCTCCAGCAGCACGAACTCCTCCTCGGCCAGTTCGGTCATCCGCACCTGTCGGCGCCCCGCGAGGCGGTGACCCGTCGGGACGGACAGCAGAATCTCCTCCTCGGCCAGCCCCGCCGAGACCAGCGAAGGCGCCTCCGAAGGCAGCGGCGCCAGCAGCGCCAGGTCCAGCTCGCCGCCCGCGAGCCGGTCGAGCATGTCCTGCCGCGAGCCCTGGACCAGCGTGAACCGCACCTTCGGGTACTGCGCCCGGTACCCGCGCAGCAGCGACGGCACCAGCGACCGCCCGAGCAGGTGCAGGAATCCCAGCACGACGTGCCCGGACTCCGGCGCCACCTCCTCGCGCGCCAGCCGGACACCGGTGTCGACCGCCGCCAGACCCCGTTCGGCCGCCTCGGCCAGCAGCTCCGCCGCGCGGGTGAGCCGGATGCCCCGGCCGTCGGGGACGGTCAGCGGCGCGCCCAGCGCGTCGGCCAGCGCCGCGATCCGGCGGCTCACCGTCGGTTGCGGGACGCCCAGCAGCTCGGCCGCGCGTGTGACGTTCCCCGTAGTCCGCAGCGCGGTGAGCAGCCGCAGGTGCGGCGCGAGCTGGGCCGACAGCGAGTCATGCGTCATTGCATGAATTATGGACCACAAGAGTATTAGACGTATTGATTAGCACTGCTTACTTTCGGGTCGTGACCACCACCCGCCGAGTCAAGACCGCCGTCGCCGCGGCCGGGATCTCCTCTTTCGCCCTGCTCTACGCCCCGCAGCCGGTGCTGCCGCAGCTCGCCGCGCAGTACCACCTCGACCCCGGCGGCGCGGCGCTCGCGGTGAGCGTCGCGACCGGCGCGCTGGCCATCGCGGTCCTGCCGATCGCCGCGCTGTCCGAAGTCGTCGGCCGGCGGCCGGTGATCGTGACGTCGGTGGTGGCGTCGGTCGTGTTCGGCCTGCTCCTGCCGCTGATGCCGACGTACCCGGCGCTGCTGGTGCTGCGGGCGCTGCAGGGCATCGCGATCGCCGGCTTCCCCGGGGTCGCGGCCGCCTACCTGGCCGAACGGCTCGGCCGCGCGGCTGTTGCGGCCGCCGTCGGCGCGATGATCGCGGGCAACACGATCGGCGGCATGCTCGGGCGGCTGGCCAGCGGGTTCACCGCCGGGCCGCTCGGCTGGCGCGGCGCGCTGTACGTCGTCGCGGGCATCGGCGCGGTGTGCGCCGCGATCACCGTCGTGACGCTGCCGCCCGGCACCGCCCGCCGCGGGAACGCCCAGCTCAAGGAGGTCGTGGCCGGGCTGATGACGGCGGTGCGCCGCCCGGTGCTGCTGGCGCAGTACGCCGTGGCGCTGCTCGCGATGGGCTCGTTCGTCGCGCTTTACAACGCCGCCGGGTTCCGGCTGACCGGTGATCCGCTGAACCTGTCCCCGGCGATCGCGTCGCTGGTGTTCCTCGCCTACGCGACCGGCTCGGTGTCCTCGGCGGCGGCCGGACGGCTGGTGGCGCGGGTCGGCCGCCGTCGCGCGCTGATCGGGTCCCTGCTGCTGACGGCCGTCGGGGCGGCGCTCACGTTGCCGGACTCGTTGCCGCTGGTGATCGCCGGTTTCCTGGTGCTGACCTGCGCGTTCTTCGCCGCGCACGCGGTCGCCAACGGCTGGGCGGCGGCCGACGCCCCCGAGGACGCCCGCGGCCAGGTCGGCGGCATGTACACGGCGACGTACTACCTGGGCAGCAGCGTCGGCGGCGCGGCCGGCGCGTACGTCTACGGACACGCGGGCTGGCCCTGGCTGATCGCGGTGGTCGCGGTTTGGCTCCTGCTGGCGGCGGCCGCGGTCGGCGCCGGAACGCGGGTACGCGCCGAGCGCCGCGAGCTGGTGACGAGCTGAGTCAGCCCCCTGGCACACCCCGCCCAGCCCTCGCAGGGCCCCCGGCAAAGTCCGTTTCCTTGCTCGCTGGGGCGAGGTCGTAGGGGCGAAGACTGCGTTCGGCTTGGGTTTCGCTGTCGTGAATGGGTCATTGGGGACGTCGGAGGTCCTGAATGACCCATTGAGGACGTTTGCGGTGCGGCGGGCTGTGACTGTCTGGTGGCATCGGCGGGAATCGGCTGGCTGAACCCGCCCCTGACACACCCCCGCCCAGCCCTGGGGGGCGTCCCCAACCCAGTTTACCGGCGCCCACCGACAATCCAGCCGCGATCGGCGACTTGTCCACAGCCGGCCCGGCTTGTGGATACCCCTCACGTCGCCGCGGCGACCAGGCGGACCATGTCGGCCGGCGAGCGACGAGCCGAGTCAGATCGCCGCGGCCACCAGGAGTCCGCCGCCCACCGGCAACAGGGCCGGGACCAGGCGTTCGTCCTCGCGGAACGCGCGCGCCACCTCGCGCAGGGCCAGCGTCTCCGGGTCGCGCCGGGACGGGTCGATCACCCGGCCGCCGGCCAGCACGTTGTGGAACGCGATGATCCCGCCGCGCCGGAGCAGCGACACGCCCAGCTCGTAACAGCCCGGGTACTCGATGTGCGCCGAGTCGACGAACACCAGGTCGTAGCCACCCGGGGTCAGCCGCTGCAGCACGTCCAGCGCCCGGCCGACGATCAGCCGGGTCCGGCCGGGCGCGTAGCCGGCCTCGCGGAACGTCGCGCGCGCGGCGCGCTGGTACTCCGGCTCGAGGTCGATCGACGTCAGGATGCCCTCCGGGGCCATCCCGCGAAGCAGGCTCAGCCCGCTCACGCCGGCGCCCGTGCCGACCTCGACGACGGCCTTCGCCCGCAGCGTGGCGGCCAGAAATCGCAGGGTCGCGCCGGCCCCCGCGCTGAGCGGGCTGCAGCCCAGGTCTTCGGCCCGTGCCCGCGCCGAAGACAGCACCTCGTCGTCGGGCAGGTACCCGTCGACGAACCCGGAGTCGGCCGGTGCGGCCGCAGGGGTGGGCGTGTTCACGCACGGAGGTTAGCGTTGGTTGTCGATAAATCCGCGCAGGCTCCCTGGTAAGCACCCGGGAAGAAGTTCTCAGCCTGCTCTCAGTCCAGTCTCACTAGAACCATAAGGAACCCCGACAGACTCGAATCCAGACGCACGGGAACACCGTGCCGCCGGCCCGCGTTGGGTGGAGCAGACAGGAGAAACGCAGATGGAGGTGCCTGCTCCCGCGATGCAGAACGCCGTTGCCGATAATGACGCCGACGCGGCTCAGCCCGTGTCCCTGGACGAGGCGGCCTGGACGCCGCCGTCCTGGGACGAGGTCGTCCGCGAACACAGCGACCGGGTCTACCGGCTCGCCTACCGCCTGACCGGCAACACGCACGACGCCGAGGACCTCACCCAGGAGACCTTCATCCGGGTCTTCCGGTCGTTGGCGTCCTACAAGCCCGGCACGTTCGAGGGCTGGCTGCACCGGATCACCACCAACCTGTTCCTCGACATGGCCCGCCGCCGCTCGCGCGTGCGGATGGAAGGCCTGCCGGAGGACACCGACCGCATCGTGGGCGACGACCCGAGCCCCGAGCAGGTCTTCTCCGACACCCACCTGGACCCGGACCTGCAAGCCGCGCTCGACGAGCTGCCGCCGGAGTTCCGCGCCGCCGTGGTGCTGTGTGACGTCGAGGGCCTCTCGTACGAAGAGATCGGCGCGACGCTCAACGTCAAGCTGGGCACTGTCCGCAGCCGGATCCACCGCGGCCGTCAGGCACTGCGCGCTTCGCTTGAGCGCCGACGCGCTTACACACCGGAGTCTGCGAAGGTGTCGGTATGACCGCACCGCGAGGCTGGGCACTCCCCGAGTCGCACCTGCTGCCGGACGCCGTGGTCGCGTTCGTGGACGGCGAACTTTCGCACGGCGCGCGTGACCGCGCGGCGTCGCACATCACCCGCTGCCCGGCCTGTGCGGGGGACGTACGTGCCCAGCGGCAGGCCGTGGACGCGATCCGCGGCGCGGGCGCGCCGTCGATGTCGGCCGGGTTCCTGGCGAGCCTCAGGTCCATCCCGGAGCACACAGACCTGCCCAGCAGCCCCGACAACCTGGCGATCACCGCGGACGGTCAGCTCGTCGCGGTCCAGCGGCCCGACCGAGTCGCCGGCCTGCGCGACTCGGGCATCCTGGGCGGCGTCGCCCCGCTGGGCTCGTCGGCCCCGCTGGGCCAGTCCCCGAACGTCCTCGGCGGCGGCCGTCTCGGCGGCGTGAAGCGCCGTGCCGCTCAAGGTGCGGGAGTGGTCGTCTCCGGGCTGGTGCTGAGCGCGCTGGCCCTGGTGGGAACGTCGGCGGACAGCGGCGACGGCACCCCGGACACGGGCGGCCAGGTCCCGCCGAACGCGAACTTGCTCCCGGCCCAGATGGCGGTGCCCCACCAGGCCCCACGGCCCGCTCCGTCGGTGACGTCGACACCGTCGAGCCCGACGGTCGCGGTACCGGCCGGCATCCGCTGACAGAACCCGAGCGCCCCCCGCCCTTCCCTGGGGGGCTGCCCCGGGTCCAGTCTATCGGCGGCCACCCGCGAAACCCGCGATCCAGGGACCTGTAACGCCGGTTTGTCCACAATGCCGAGTGCCTGTGGGCAACTCGCGGGTCCGGTAAGAAACAGCCATTTCACTGCCGTACCGGCAGACTCGGAGCACTGGGCTTGGGTATCGTCACGCCCAGCCACCTGATCTTCAGCACCGGGGAATGATGACCGAGCCGAACGTGAATCCCGAGCAGCCCGGCGCGCGCGAAGCCGACCGGCTGGGGCCGCGCCCGCTGGCGCGGCCGGCCGTCGATCCGGGGCAGGCCGCCGTGTTCGGCAGGCCGCACGGGGTCGACGGGGCGTTCGACAAGCTCTACGCGCCGAACAAAGCCAACGGCGTCAAGCTCACGCCGCCCGCGCCCGAGTCGCTCGCCGAAGCCTTCAGCCGCCCGCCCGGAGCCGAGGGCGTGCTGCTTGAACGGCCGCGGGAGGCCGTCGGGGACGCACACCAAGCCGACCCGCCGCTGTGGACCGGGACGAGCGACCCGTGGCGCGATCCGGGCGCCGGGGCCGTGCTCGCCGGGCCGGCGATGCCCGCCGAAGACGAGGAAAAGCCCGCTCGACGCCCACCAGGTGCGCTGCTGAGCCTGCCCGAGGTGCTGTTCGGCCGCCGGGTGAAGCCGAAGGCGCTGGTGCTCCTCGGCGTCGTCGCGCTGCTCATCGGCGCCGCCGGCGGTCTCGTCGGCTGGTGGGCCGCCGACACCGGCACCGAGCTCACCGGTTCCGCGACGATCTCCGAAGCCGAGGCCGCCAAGGAACGCCCGGCCGGTTCGGTCGCCGAGATCGCCAAGCGCGTCTCCCCGGCCGTCGTCTCGCTCGAGGTGTTCAAGCCCGGCGCCGAGTCCGGTGAGCAGGGCTCCGGCGTGATGATCGACCCGCAGGGCTACATCCTGACCAACGACCACGTGATCAGCTCCGCCGCCGCGGACCCGGGCGTCAAGGTGACGGCGATCTTCATCGACGGCACCCGCACCGAGGCCAAGCTCGTCGGCACCGACCCGAAGACCGACCTCGCCGTGGTGAAGGTCAACGTCACCAACCCGACCGTGCTGCAGGTCGGCAAGTCCTCGGACCTGCAGGTCGGCGACACCGTGATGGCGATCGGCTCACCGCTGGCGCTGCAGAACTCGGTGACCGCGGGGATCGTCAGCGCGCTGAACCGGCCGATCACCGCCGGCGGCGACAACGGCGCCGCGCCGGTCACCTACGAGGCCATCCAGACCGACGCCGCGATCAACCACGGCAACTCCGGCGGCGCGCTGGTCGACGCCACCGGCGCTCTGGTCGGCATCAACTCGTCGATCCGCTCGTCCAGCGCGGACGGCGGCAGCATCGGCATCGGGTTCGCCATCCCGAGCGACTACGCGATCAAGATCGCGAAGGCGCTGATCAAGGACGGCAAGGTCCAGCACGCCGACATCGGCATCAACGCCTCCTCGACGGTCGCCGGCTCGTCCACCATGGGCGCCCAGGTCAAGAACGTCGCACCCGGCGGGCCGGCCGCGAACGCGGGCATCAAGGAGGGCGACGTGATCACGAAGATCGGCACCCGGCTGGTCCGCGACTCCGCGGAACTGACGGTCGCGGTGCGGGCGCACGACGTCGGCGAAGTGGTCCCGGTGCAGCTGGCGCGCGACGGCGCGAGCTTCGTCGTGGACGTAACCCTGGCTTCCGACTGAGTTCCCGCGTTCGGCCTGCCGGAAGG
>Ga0307515_10019758_pt1 | contig 12089 bp, 14 predicted proteins | sample 17_EM_MG_FD_194513 | JGI IMG/M metagenome (GOLD analysis project Ga0307515, IMG submission 194513) | Populus trichocarpa ectomycorrhiza microbial communities from riparian zone in the Pacific Northwest, United States - 17_EM | ecosystem: Host-associated > Plants > Roots > Unclassified | place...
GCTTCGTCTTGAAAACAAAGGAGCAGCGGGCCGCAGAGAAAGCTCTTATGGACAAATCGCCTCTGAAAACACTTACCCTCGAAGATTTTCTCGAATCAGAACGGCACAAGCTTACTGGGACCCTCACTCCTGTCACACCAGAGACATTCGCAAAGTGGAAAACAGAACGCATGGACAAAAAAGCAGCTGAGGATCAAGCCAGACTTGCCAAAGAAGCCACCGGCCGTGCTCTGTTCGAGAAGGGAGACTGGGAAGCAAGCGGTGATGAAGACGAAGAAGATGATGGCGAGGAGGAAGATGATGATACTTGGAACATGGAGAAGCTACGGCAAGAAACCGAGGCCTTAAAAGAAAAGAAGGAGGCCGAACGGATAGCAGGCTATGGTCAGGGTGCGACTGCCAATGGCGACAATGGTGTTCTAGGGAATATTGAGCCGGATATCAATGGAGCAGATGAGGCAGGGAGAGCATCTTAACCAACATATGGACGGTCTTCGATTACATTAACGACTTGAATTTAGCGTCATTGGGAATGGGGATGGCGTCTTGGTCATATTTGGATGGGGCCGTGGTATATTCACACCAATCTGCATCGGCAAACACAACCTTTGCACCATCTGTGGTGATGACTAAAGTAACCATATTACATAGCGTTTTACGACTCTCTCGGCCAAGGCTGTTGTCCACGAGGATGCAGCTATGCGAACGAATAGCAAGACTTGCCAGAAAGCTTACTTGCTTCTGTGCCTCCACTTCTGCCATCATCCAAATCCGTGATCAATTGAAGAACGTTCTCCCCAGCTCAGTTGCTCACCCCTGATGGCCCAGTGTTTTACCTGCTGGCCTCGTCTACCAGTTCACCCATTGGGGCTTGTCAGTACGGTAGTACAATAGGGTAAGTTACTACAAACTGTATCTTATGTATTCAACCTCCTAAGCCCGCCCCTAAAACATTTATCAAATTCGTTTCGCTCAATTGAACGAGCACCTGCTGACAACATCACCTGGAATTCACAAACTCGGTAACGACATTTGCAAATTCTCAAAAGAGCGCAAACCGTCTCATAAAAATGTATCGGAACCTTCTTGCTCTCTTCCCTGTTGGAAAAATTCAACTGCAGGTAGGTGTAACTGGCTCCGTGTATGGTGGTGCCTTGATGTTCATTGCCTTGGATTTGAGAACTTGCTCAAATGGTCTCTCCGAGCTTCATCTTCTCGAAGTTAAATTCAATCTCCGTTCCTTGCGTTTCATCATCTCGTTCTTGCTAGTTATGCTTCCATTATAATACTTCCGAAGTTGATCCCTGTGATGTGGGTATTTGCAGGTGCGATTGCGTGATAGACAAGCCCTCAAGTTTGCAAGTTCGCAGCTATTTCTTATTGTGTTGAAATATTGCTACAATTCTTGACCACACTGCCGCTTTCAACAGTTGAGGGCTGTGTGGTAGTACCGATATACTATTCAAACAACTGTCATAGTTTCTCCTCTTCAGTAATACCCTGTCTCAAGAACATGAAAATACCTGCTCGTAATTGCTTTCATATATTTTGTTCAACAAGTTGGATTCTACCCAGAGTACTGATTGAGTGTTTTCAATCAAAGCTAAGAAGTATCGAACAAGTTCAGAGCTTTCTCATTACAATCCACGGTTGACAGCCCTGGTCCTCTTCCCTATAAACAGAAATTTCGACACACAAGCCTTAAATCATCTGCAGCGCATTCCGGGGTGGTTTTCGATCAATGAGCTGCGGAGGATCCTTCGATAAGATCACCTTTGTGGTTCGTTTCTTTTTCAACATCATTTACTTAGTTGTGAAACCGCCAAGCGACCAATCAGCAAATTTTAGGCCGAAAACATTGCGCCTACCAGATTCATGTCCAATGCGAGGAAGGTCGGAGAATTAATGTTCTGAAGGGGGACAACCGAGTGCGATATTTGCTCAAATAACCTCACTACCACCGTGCTTCGCCCTACAGCATTTCGCGATGGCTTTCGCAGCTAAAGTAGTGCTGCTGGTGGCTGGAAACTTGCTCTCATCCTTGGCATCTCGCCCCGTTTATTTCTGACAGAAAGAAGATTGGTTATAATATGAAACGCTTTTTAGGTCGCATTCTTTCTCTTCTTACGTGCCTTAAAGACGGAGTAGCACGTCAATATCTGTGCACCGTCTTCACCATCATCCCTGAGTTCTGTTGATTGTATGCTTTCTCTACATTGGCTCTCGACATTACCTCGGTTTTTCAAGTTCAAAATCAAAGACCAAGAATCACTTTGATCGATTTGGGTCCCCAATTTACAGGAATACTCCGGAGCCTTCAGCATGCCGCTCATCAACGGCTGCAAATATTCTTGGTATTTATTTTTAGGTTCTTTGGGGGTTTGATGTATATATGCTGTTCTCGGGATCTAACACCAGTCTAGTGAACCGTGTATTCGCGGTCACCGTGCAACATCATGTGCGCATACTGATCGGATTCTGATTGAAGTTCGTAAACCTGGACGCCCATTGGAAAGTTGCGGGCACGAGTTTGCTACCTGCACATGTGGGAAGATTACGGAACTATTATCTGTGGGAACAGGTAAGTTGAACTTGTTTCTCTTAGTTCAACAGAGCGTCTTCTGACACACCCGACGAAGTTTTTTCAAGTCCTGCTTCCGACCAACCAGGCCAGGCCCCGGATGCAACATTGGTTGTAACCTCGCCCCCAGTTCCATCAGCAACAGCAAAACCCAAAGACCGCACACGAAGTCAGCATCGAGTTAGAAAGAAGTCGAGCAGGAGGAGGAAGGGAGAATCTCCTCCCACGTCACCATCAACTAATAGGAGTTCGCAAGAACCGTCCACCATGCTTGAAGAAGCTGGGTCGAGTATGAACCACAACCAGCTATCTTATGCGTATCAAGATCAAACGTATTCTGGGGCGAGTTCGTCTGGCCTCCAACAACAGTCAGTCGCGCAACATCCAGCCCCACCATACCAGACCATGCAGTCCACGATACAAGGACCGCAGAGTTTTATTCCTTATCGAACGGGACAAACGTTCGACAGTCAGGATGCATATCAAATGACTTACTCGCCGCAGCCACAAGCTAGTAATTCTGTAGGCTGTTCAAGTCGAATCGAAGACATTGCAAGGAGTCCGAACAAACAACAGGACAACATGGATCCCAACCAACCGTATATCAGATCACAGTATATAGTGCCAAATCAGGATTCAGTCTGGAGAGCAACACGCTAGAGAAAAAGCCCTTCGAGGAAGACTACCCTTCGGGGATCTTGACCATGGAGGGCTCATGAATCACACCACCTTGCCTGGAAGAGTGCCACCTGATGGGAAGCAATTATGGGGATCGACGGCAGCTGGCGTGTCCATTCTCAACGTCTAGTCTACCAAGAATCATTCGCTTCTTTCCGTTCCTCTCAAGGTCCTCTTGGGTCCTTCCTCCGGGGCGTTATTCCTGCCCAGAAACAATCCGACGGAACAGATGAGGAGGATCATAGTTGAAGCATAACTTCTTGTCCTCTCCATGTCCGCATTGGCGGCGAATATTGATCCTCATGCGTTTTGGCGGCGGTTGATCCATATTACAGCTTGAGACGAAGAAATTGCGGTCTGATGGTTGCGGTCTGGCTGTAATTTGAGATCTTTAAATATGAGGAGGTTGGAAAGCAGTCGGTGGTATGGAAATTCGTGAATTCTCAGCTCGACGTTCGTTTTTTGAATAGCCACGGCATTCGAGCAATTCAGGAACTTGCAGCCATTGCTCAAGCACCAAGTGGAACATAGACTCTCAACTTCCCAACTTATTCAAACACTAAGTGGGACAATCGGCTAGCTTCAAACCATAGTTCGATCAGCATTTGGGACATTCAACTTCAAATGTACTCCATTCTTGCGCACTCTGTCTTTCAGTGTAGACTCACACATGCTCACTGAAAACAGAATTTTTCCACCGACATCTTGGAAGCAGTCTTCGACGTGTTGTGGCGTTTTTTGTTAGATTTGACTCTGTTCTTTAAGCTTTCCTATAGAGAATATTCTTCTATGCCGATGGCTCAGATATCTGGACACAAGTCTCCATTTAATCGTACCTAAATGAGCATTACTGGTACTCATCTCAGATTTTACCGATGTTGGACAGGGGTGAAATCTGGAGCCTTTCGCTTATTTAAGGGGTTCAAAATCCAAGTGTGGCTTGCGCGTACAACATTTCAACGACGTTGGGAGTAATGCCTATCTTCCGGAAGATTTCATTGAGCACCTCTCATTCTTTTTTCGGTTGCGGTTTAGTGTCGACTTGAATCACATGAACAACTGATTTGATTTAGAGTAAGTGAATTTGAATTTTCCCGAAAGTTCTGCGTCTCATTCGGTGTCGTTGCCGCGTGTCTCACTCCATAAGCCACGATATTGACGACTTGCATCACAGCCAGCCTTCAAGAAGGAACGGTGTAAATACGCCACCGCTTCTTCGGGCAATCGCTGCTTCTGTGGCTTCCTCTAATTCAATTTCTCCGTTTATTGTGGCCATCGTTATGGTTTTGCGGACAAACTGGGTTTTCCACAATGTACCTCCTCAAGTGAGCTTTTCTATGGTCAGCAACTTGTTCCCGGCTGAAAAGTCTCAAGACTAAGATCTGCCGATGTGCGCCACTGTCTTACTTTCAAACTAAAATGTGTTGTCTTGCGTTTCAATTGCAGCAAACACCCTGGATTCAGACTCATCCGATATCAATTGAGCATTTTTACCACATTTGTCCTTTATCACAGTCGGGTTGTGCAGGAGTGAGGATATTGCTATGTTTATATACCGTAGTTGTCCCTTTCATGTCTCCTTAGGTGCTCCCCATTGTAAAACCAATATCAAGAACCAAGCTTTAGTCATGATGACAGTTTTCAGCCTCTTGGCTGTTTGCACTCTGCATAGTGTCGTACTTGCCAATTTTTGCGATGCAAATGATTGCCTCCGTGTTGAGTGATGTCAAGTCTGATCTTGATCCCCCGAACTGAGGTAGCGCTAATATGGGGCAGAGCTGAAAGGAACAGGAGTACCTTCGGTCGGTGGAACAAGGTAGAGAAGTTGTGCAGGGAGGAATGAAATCACGGTAAGGGTAAAGTGGTTGTGGATCGCTGGATTTTCTGCACAGCGATGAGTTTTTAATACATTCATAATGAACTTCTAATATGTCTAAAAGCACTCTGCCATCGGTGACTGACTTGTGAAGAACAAGACCTCTCAAAATCTCAACTTCTAGAAACAATAGGGGCCCATAAATCAACCTCATATTAGATGAAGGATGCTTTGCGACTGAGGAAATTCTCGTCAATGCCCATGTCCGCCGTCGAGATCATCAACTGAAGAACTCATTTGAGATATCCGCACATCCTTCGAGTGGAAAGGGCTGCAAAGGTGGCGCAGCACCATAAGCGCAACCCAAAGGCCTCCCATACAAAATATAACAATCAGCAGCCGTAGCCTTGCAGCTCCCAGCTTAGAAAGATTTGAAACTTATAATGGCGGAGAACGGGAGGTTGACGCACTTGCCAAGTTCGAAGAGAATTGTGGGTGGGAAATTCCCAATCTCCTGTGAGCACGTGCCATCTACCCATTGGTGGGCCATGAAGATTAGGAGGTTGTATTCCGCTGTTTCGGTCTTCGTTGCTGTTACCGTTGTCGTTATCTTGGGCGGAAGAGTGGTGGTGGCTGCTTTGGCCCTGATGCAGAAACAGGCACTTGAGTAACGCGAGATGCCTGAGCAGACAGATGCACAGTCTGGCGTGTTAGAGGGAAATGCTATCTACTGCCGAGCTTCAAGGAGATTGGTGCGCGTTTGAAAGGGTCGGGTATGTAGGAGACACTTGGAGTAATATCCGTCGTGGTAGTTACTAGTCGTGGTTACGGTCTTTGCTTTTGTCTTAGCGACAGTACTGAGATTCATAAATCAGCAGTCATTTGGTTATAATGAATCCACTCACCTCACAATTGACGGTGTGACAGTAGCCTTGAGATAGGGAGAGCAATCGGCTGGACCGTGTCTTGTCGGGAGGCCTGAACCTATACCAGCTGCGCAGGAAAATAGCCAGATTCATCACTTGACCATCTTACCCGCTTGAAAGACGCTGAAGGAAGCACACAAGGCAGTATTGTCCCACGAGATATGGGACATGAAGAACTGCGAGGTCTTCAGAAGGTAACAGTAAGAGGGCTTCCAGCCTGCTTCAACCATTCTATATCGCGTTTTATCTCGGCTACACTCTGATCCCTCGTAGTGGATGCAACTATACAAAGTCCTCTCTTCCCATCCTCGCCCTGATCCATGCTTGCACAGTTGTCTGTACTGTTGCCATCTTTGCTTAGGGCCTCGTTGAGGTCACGTGAGGCGTCTCCAGCACCTTTGTAGCTCTCACTGTGGGGAAAGGTATTCATAATAGCTCTGCCCTCCTCCAAATATCTAGCGACCGTCTTGGCTGCGGCGTACTGTTTATGTGCCGAATCTACTGACTGCTCAGTTTCGCCAGATCGAGGAGGAAGGGTAGATACAAAGTGCTGGACGGGTGAGACGAAGGTGCTCTGAAGAACTGCCGAACCATTTTGTTGACAGGAACTGGTTTTGACATGGTTGATGTGTTTGATGAGGAATTGGGCAATCGAGCTGATGTGGAAGATGGAGAGAGTAAGCGCTTGAGGACGATCACCGCATCTGTACCACACGGTCGGCTAAATTTAAGAAAAGAAAACATGCCAATTCACATTTGCAATTGCAGAAAACAAACAAAAGATATGGAGAGACATTCTGTGCTTTTCTTTGCTGCAAAGGTATTTCACACACCAACCAGGAAATCTTGGTAATCGAATGATGTGCCCAAAGCAACAGCCTTCCCTAATCCCCTGATATCCACTGAGACGCTGGAAATACTGAACCAAAGGAGTCCCCGTCTTGTTGCGCCTCTAGGACAGGAAAATCTAGACCTCCTCAATCTTGGAAGATGCGGGTTTCTCGCTGCTGCTCGCCTCGTCCTCCTCGAGCTCGGGCATCTCTTCGTCGTCGTCGTCTTCTTCCCCTTCCTCCTCACCCTCCTCACCGCCCATGCCTCCACCAAGCTTGGAGAAGTCGATGCCACCGAAGTCGCCTCCTGCTCCTCCCATCATTGAGCTCATGTCACCCATACCTGGCATGCCACCCATTCCGCCCATGTTTCCTAATCCAGCCTGTCAGCTTCCTGGGTTCTAAAAATAGTAAAGCAACTTGCCTAGATCGTCCTCAGGGGCCTCGTCTTGCTCATCCTCGTCAACCCACTTGTCGAAGTCGGTCTTCAAGAAGTGAACCTTCTTGGCATCCTTCAAGAGCCGGGGCCAGAATTCCTCCTTCAGCTCCTTCTTTCTCAGGACGATCTCAATGTTCTTAGCGGTGTGGTTGATCTTGCTCTCCTCCTTGTCAATCTCAGCGTAGAACTCGAGCTCGAGGTGGTAGTCTCTCTTGAGCGAGTCTGAGTGACCGGAGAAGGCGAGGGATTGTGGCTTCAGGTCAAGCTTGAGATTTGAAGGCTGGACATCCGGTACGGTGATGGTGAGGTAGATGAAGTTCTTTGCCGCATCGGTCTTGTTGGATCGCTGAGCCCAAAGGACTGTTGAACAATTAGCTATGTTTACTGAGCAGAATTGAGGAGCAAAGATTCAACATTGGTGGTTGCTTTGCTTCTTCTGCGGCAGGCTGAGGCCTAGGAGCTGAAGTAGCCCCATGGTGCGGATCCGCAGTTGAGCTTACCTTCTGGCGTTGCGGGGGCAGACATGATTGCGACGATTGATGAGAGGAATCAAGAGTCAGCGGGAAAGGTCTCAAGGACGGAGTGTTGATGTTCGGTTTGGAGAGTGGTTGGTAGAAGATGAGGGAGAGAAAATGTGGAGTGCAGGATTGTCTTGTAGGTAGGCACGGTAGGGCGGAAGTTCAAGGAGTGCTAACGAAAGGTTTGGTGTGCGCGGATCACAGCCAGCTGCAGCACCAGCAGGGAGACGAGGCTGGATGGAAACGAGAAGAAGACGAGCGACGCAGGGCTGGCAAGCAACCTTGCACGCCGCTGGTGGTCCTGTGCGCCGGACAACTAACTACGCATTTACGCATTTACAGTCACGAGGCTGAAGCAATCGCGGGCTGCACCCTTTGTACTGTTTGCTTTCGACGTAGAAATTTGGACTTGGACCCCTAGAGGCGCGGTGATTACAAAGTCAAATAACTGTCTTCGAGCCCCACGTTCTGCGGCTCTTTCTCTTGTACGAGTCGCTCAACGTCACTGGGCAGGGCATGATACGATTAGTCGACCCTGGATCAGGCTTCCCGCGTGAAACCCCCTCAACCACATCTCCTGCCCAAGACCAAACAACATCGTTCTGCAGATTCTGTTTGGCACCGCATCTCTGCGACTTCACGCTTCTTCATCATGGAGGCCCTCAGAGGGGTCTTCTTCCGACCGGACCCTCAAGCACAGGTCTGCCGCCGCGCCAGCCCAAGGCAATCACAACTGACTCCTGTCTAGGTCAGGAAATGTAATCAGCTCATACGCCAGAATACCCGCAAACTTGACCGGGACATTGCGAACATGAAAATCGCGGAGAACAAAGCCAAAGCCTTCATAGTCCAAGCAAACCGACGGGCGCAACGAAACCCCTCCCAGGCTAAGCAGGCTGAGAAGGATATCCGGGTCTTTGCCAGAGAGCTTGTACGGTCACGAAAACAGACTCAGAGACTTGTCACATCCAAGGCGCAGCTGAACAGCGTTGCTATGCAGGTTACGGAGGCATTTGCAGTGCGCAAGATTGAGGGAAGCATTCGGTCGAGCGTGGGAATCATGAAAGACGTCAATAGCCTCGTACGGCTGCCAGAATTGACAGGCACCATGCGGGAATTGAGTCAAGAATTAGTCAAAGCAGGCATAATTGAGGAAATGGTTGGGGACAGCCTTCCGGATGAGTTAGAGGAAGAGGACGACGAGGTAGAGACTGAGGTCGACAAGGTGCTTGGTGAGATTCTACAAGATAAGATGTCCAAGGTTGGGGCTACTCCTACGACTCCTACGCCGGTACAACAAGAACCCGTCGCAGAAGATGAAGACGAAGAGGACGCGGAGGCTATGTTAGACCAGATGCGCGGCCGCTTGGAGGCTCTGAAGAGCTAGAGCAGAACCAGAGGTTATTAACGGCTTTCTTCTGTTTTTGTATGCCCGGAGTTTGGTTGGGCTGGACGTCATTAAGGCACAATTTCGGGCTCTGAGAGAATCGATTTGGCTCCATGGAGCATATTAGAAACAATCCACGGTTGGAAACCTGATGGTCTTACTCTTACCACGGGAATCAGATCGCTTCTCTTGAATTAAGGTGCATCTCTTCCTTTTCCATTTATTGTATCGATCCAAGGGTAGTAGACCTATTCTAGTACCCAATCCAGTCCCAGACAAAATTACTTAGTGGGAGACATTGTCTGGGTTCCGGCTCATAGCCCGTGTTTCGATCTGGACTGAACCACATTTTCAATGGCCCTCTACAAGCGCCTGGGCTGTATCTTCTGCTCTTTGCTCTTCAAAATTTTCATTCCCTCAACTCTTTACACAAATTCTCAAGCATCTTCAATCTTCACTACCTCCCCCCTTTCCAATCAAGGAAACCATAGTTTGCAAGATGAAGTCCTCCTCCACCACCACTGCTATGGTCTGCGGTATTTTGGCTGCCACAGGCAGCGCAACACCCATTTCTCAAAACCCAGCCAGCACCGCTGTCAGCACGCCCTCCTTCGGCCCTGAGTACACCAATGTCGCTGGGACGTTCACAGCTATTGCTGGACAGTCGCCAACCACCACCCCGGCCTCTTCGAGCGTATTCGCCTTCTTGGGCGAGTCTGTAGTTCCCATCTTGGACTTAGGTCCTGGCCCTGAAGTTCTTGATTCTGGCATTCCAGAAATCTTGACCACACTCTCCACCTCCACCGTTGGAACTCCAATAAAGACAAGTGTTACTAGCTCTGCCACGGCCAGTCTTTCCCCAGGCTTCCATCCCCACTTCGGCCATGGACCCGTGGTACCCGGAAGAGGATTCAATTCCACTCGTAAGGCTGGCCGAAAGCCAAAAACCCGCCACCCACACTCCGGCCACGGGACCGTTGTACACGGAGAAGGCTTCAACCACAACAACCAGACTTCCAACTCGACTGCGCCAAAGCCCACCTCCGCAACGGCTCACTTGACCTTCAATGACTTAGTCAACCCCGAATTCTTGCCCCACACTGGCTACAAATATTCCCCCATACCTTCCATGTGCGAGAAATCTATGTCCATGGAAAAGTGGCGCCCAGCGCGCTTCTCCGACGAGAAGCACTCTTCTGACAAGGTTCATCACAACCCCATCCAAGGCCGCACCCTCCCCACTATTGTAGTAAGCCCTTATCGCGAGCTCTATCCCGACTCCAGGCCCGCCAAAGAGTCTGCCAATTCCGCACCCGCAGCCCCGAAAATCATCGACATCGCTTGTGCCCGACGCAAGCTTGATGAAAAGATCCAAGAACAAAATAAAATGATCGATTACTACAAGCACTTGATCGCCGACATGGAGGAGGATATCAAGGACGTTAAGAAGCATAAGAGTAAGAAACATGGCAGCGGTGAGAAGGCTACTTACATCCACAACGCTGAAATCCGCATGACTCGTAAGATGGAGGAACTGAGGAAAGCTAAGATTGAGACGGAAATGTTGGTGAAGGAGAGAAAGCTGCTTGATGACATACCGCCTTAGGTGATGGGCTTCAAGCAAGAATAGTTCTGCTGTGATCACTGGCACGGCGTAATCCGACTGATTTTACTGAATACCTACTGGCCATGAAAATTTCCCCCTTTCTTTGGTTTGAGTTTTGAAAATTTTGGCAATCAGTATTTATCATTTTGGACCTTATTTGTACCCATCTGAGTATAATGCTACCTTTCCGTCGAAAGACGAAGCATACCGTAATCAAAAAGAATAGTTGGATTTGGGCGCTTAAGGTACATATACCTGTCCACATATTTGTCCTGCTATCTAGTTTCAGCATAGCACAGCTGGGAAGAGATTTCTGCAGCTCACTAAAAAAGCTGTTTGATTTTGCCCCCCCGCGGTCCAGACAATGTCGAAGTCGTTCCAATTCAGTTCCAATCTTAGAATGCAACGATCTCCAAAATTCATGCGAAATTGGGCATCCAGTAACGCAGCCGAGCATGGATATACTAAACTCACACACGGTGCTTTATTCGAATCAATGGTCGCCCAGATCTATCTGGGTATAGGTAGTCTGGATATACCTGAAGATCACGTGCAAATGTCACATCGAGGAAGCCAAGCAATCAGGGTGTACCCTCTGTATTGGCCAGAGAAGAAGAAAGAATCATCTCTCCATCTTCTCATCCATAAAACGGCCTTAACGAAAGACAATAAAACGTCTCTTGGGCCAGTCCACCCAGATAGTGCCAAAGCACGTTCTCAACTCTCCCAAATGCTGTAATTACCCTTCAATGTTGGATCCCATATGCCACTTTTCTTATCACGTTCTGCATGCTCTAGGTGTATCTGATGAATAAAGAATCCAAGCCTGGCTCCCAATTTAAACGACAGCGATCTCATTCACGCCATTAACTCCATTAACCTGTTGACTTGCTTCCACAGACGCTGCTGTAGCCTTGGCATTTTTGGTCAAACCATTTCGAATCTTGAGGACGCTGTCTACAATAACCGCATCGATGCCTTCTTGTACTTGTTGCTGCATGAAATTACTTGGTGCTCTTGCTCTTGCAGAGGGCTAAAACGTACCTGTACTTTTTCGGGATTGTTGTTCAGTGACCCGTAGCTGACACACACCAAGCCATTTTCCTTTACCACCCTCACCAACCTCGGGCTATTGCAGAAGGGCTCAGCCGAGCTAACTATGCCCAGGAGATTCCAGCGACTTGCAAAGCGAATAGCCTCTTGTAAACTACTGGCTCGAATGTCGCCAACTGGACATATGCCTCCATCTGTCAAGAACAGAACCGGAATGCTGGGCTGCTTGAAACTTAACAGCAAGCATATGTCTGG
>Ga0307515_10019759_pt1 | contig 12088 bp, 8 predicted proteins | sample 17_EM_MG_FD_194513 | JGI IMG/M metagenome (GOLD analysis project Ga0307515, IMG submission 194513) | Populus trichocarpa ectomycorrhiza microbial communities from riparian zone in the Pacific Northwest, United States - 17_EM | ecosystem: Host-associated > Plants > Roots > Unclassified | place...
AGTTTTAGACAAACTTTAATCATAAAAGCTTTATTAGTTAAAGAAATAAGTTAGGAATTGATGGATTTTCCTATTGACCATGCATATAACAGCTTGTTTTTGTTAAAAATAAAAAATAAAAAACTGTTAGATGGGTCCGGAATTTTTCTTGAACCAGTACTTTTATTGCGTCCCTGTCAAAATTTATCTCTAATTTTCTGTTGCAGACTCATCATATATGCACATGGAAGATTGGGGAATGACAGCAATAAGCGCAACCATTGGTCAAGGTTAATCACAAGCTAGCCGTTGGGTTTCAAATCAAGAGCAAAAGCAACAAAAGAGATCATCATATGGATAAAAAGCAAATCGTGGTTGAAGATAGGGGACGATATAGAAATCAATGAACTAGTTTCTTTCTTTGAACTACTCAAGAAATTTTGCCTTGCCAAGTTAAACTTTCTGGGTTGAATACTGTACAGAGACTGCAGTAAGAACAAAAGATGGTCTAAGAAAACATGGAGTATTAATAAAGAAATCATTTTTTTACTCTATTACTTAAGTAAACATGGCCTCAATATAGTCCACTGAGGACAAAATTAAACACACTAGACAATACTGTGAAACATACAGGATTTTAAGAAGATTGAAATTAAAGGTAACAATATTAGAGCTACACTTGTTCTCAGTTGAAAGACAGCATTACAATAGGTTCTTGGTCTAGTCTAGGTTTTATCACTTAACCTTCCGCTTGCACCTGGAAATGACAGCGGCAGGACGTTGAACAGTTTAAGACTCCTCTAAATCCTCGGTTAGAAAATGAAAACTTAACAATAATGCCCTGTTTTTGCAACTTCATGTTGATGAACATGAAGCTTTTTTCCGCTTTGACGGCTTACTGGACAACCAGAGGTCCATCAACACAACGAGATAGTTTGTTATGCGTGGTCGCTTTGCTAATCGAGACATGATGAAAGTGTTCACATGATAGCAAACCTAAGATTCTAAGCTACTTATGTGTGCTACGAATTCACCTACCCATGAATTACGAATGAAGTCTTCATCAAAACCTGACACAGAAGAGCAGAAACGAAATTACTTTTCAGTTTTTCATGATAATTAAAAATAAATGGTAAAACACATTACATTACCCACCAAAGTTTAGATTACGTAAATTTGATTTTTGTGACCAAAATTTTAGGCAAGGTCAAGAATTATGCAATGTAAATCTCATTACAATAAATTTTGCTTTCTTTTTTTTTTTTTGGAGGGGGGGATGGCTGCCTTCTGATAAATGATCTCTGGTATGACAAATTCCATCAAAGGTGCACTCTGCATCAAAGCATGTCTTTAGTGCAATTGGGCATGCTCAGCAATGTTCTCTAGTTCCCTTACTACTATTTTCAAACAGGAGATTAACAGCATTACTTTTAGTACCAAAGTTGAAATTAAGAAGTCTTACTAAAGTGATGTGACTGTTAAATCCTTGTTGGAATTAGATCAAATTTATTGTTGATAATAAGTGCCAAGTGAAGAATTACGTCTATGAAGTGACTAAGATGAGAATGTTACGTATAAAAACATACATGTCTGTTTAAGTGGATGCGAAGACTGAAGACTTTGAAAACATAAGGATTAGATGAGAATGTTATTATAAAAATATACACGTTTGTTTAAGTGGATCCGAAAACTGAACTTTTTGAAAACACAAGGATTAGATGAGAAATAAGTGCATCTATTTGAAGGTGGAATGACAACCATTAAGGAAAATAAGGGGAAGTAGATGGTTCTCGGTTTGCCATATTTAACATGGGCCTATAGATGCACTAATGGGGAAGGATTGGATACAAGTAATGCAAGAAAAGAAACGGAAGTAGACTAAAAGTTTTTATGTAGTCACAACAACTAAGAATGTTTCAATATTATTAAGGCAACATAATACTGAAGATGGATCCAAATAATTGAGCCAGCCAAGTTTGAGACTGGGACTTTTTCTTTTTCTAAAAATGTTTGAGATTGAGCAGTTGAGGTGGAAAGCTAAACAAAGGGTGGTGAATTGTTACAGTAAACTGCCACAATGAAGGATTGAAGGTCACTGTCATAAGATATGCCTGGGGATGTTCACAGCAATATGCAATGCCAACGCATCAAAGCAAATACAGTCTTTCTATCTTCCAGAGGGAAAAAAGAAGGCAAACCTTTTACTGGACAAGGGTTTGAAGTTATTGCCGAAGGACCTAAGAAATACAATGCTGTCAAACTTCATTGGTGTGCCCGCTGTTTTTGCTGAAGTTTTCTGGGCAAAAGAACTACAAAGTAGCAATACAGTTTAGTTCAGAAACAAATATCAGAGTTGAAGATACCATACTATCCGAATATACCTTCAGATTTATCGGGAAAGCTGTCTAGGGTGAAAATGGTTCGTGGGTCTATGCTTTGCTGGGAAGAAGCAGTCAAAGCTAAATGATTTTTACTGCAGAAAGCAAGAATAAGCTTGTGAATGTTTCGTTAACGCATTGATAGACATTGAAGTCTCAAAAGACAAAATTGGATATAATTTAACAATAAGTATAATATCAAAAGACAATGGCTATTGTCATCTCATCTATTGCAGTGGTTCCCAGAGCAGAAAGACCGATAGGCAAGAAACAGCACTGCTGCATGTGCAAGCATATAGTGTTCTATGTGAATTAAAAGCCTAATTTCATTAAAGGGATTTCTATCAAGATAACAAAATTGAGTTGCATACCTGGCCCATGACGGAATAAATTTATTATTCTCTGTCTCATCATCCTCTTCATCTTCATCTTCATCATCCGAACCTTTGTATGGAGAAATCTCATATGCCTGTTCTTGGCTTATGTTAGACATTAAGTTGCCATTCTCAGCTGGCTTGGAAAAGACAGTCATTTCCTACAACAACACAGGAAGTCTGAGCAGGAGTACACCACATGAAGAACATAAACAGAACTATTTTTTATGAGATAACTTTCTACAAGTTGGCTAGTAGTGAGGAAAAGAGTCTTTTATTGTTGTTTCATCCAATCTCCCATGCAATGATCCATTATAAAAATGGCAACAGTAGTCATGCCAATGCTCCATTTGCAAGGAACGTTCTATGCACGTGATGTTCAGTGAAACCATCAATTTTAAGAATCCTTCTTGATACCACCAACTTCAACAAGGCAGAAAACAATAAATATGAGAACAAAAGCACTCGCCATTAATTGAAATTAGAAAACAGAAAACTTCTTCCTTCTGGTGAGAAAGGGACAACGATTTGCTTGTTGCCTATGTTCCACTAGGAATTATATGCAACTTTGACTTTATTTTTGAAAACATGAACTTCAAGGCATTATGGCTAAAATTTAAGTAAAAATGATGTTAAGAACACGTACTTTTGAATTATCGCCACAATCACCCAACTCTGATTTTCCATCATCAATTGTTGAAACCATAGAAGTCACAGGTTTACTCTCAGGCACCTTCTGAAGATTGTTGTCTCCCTTTTCTTTTTCCATCTTAACATGCTTTCCTGATTTGTCCTTAGATTTCTTGTTCTCGAATGCTCTTTCATCCTAAATTCATTTTCAAAATTAATAACATTCATAATACTGGCAGCTAACAGAAATTGTGAATTGCATTAAAGCATAAGAGATCATACTGCAGCTCGGTGTTTTTTTTCTCTCTCTTCTTTCTCAGCACGTAACTTTTCCTCATGCACTAGCTGCTGCCTCCTTGCTTCCTCAACACGCTTTCTTTTCCTTTCCCTCTCCTTTTTTTCTTCTTCTTCCCTCTGTCTTTTCTTTGCTGCCATATCTGCCTCTTTTCTCTTATGTTCTTGGTCTTTCTTTTCCTTCTCTAGCTCCCACTGCCTCAAGTTTTGTTCCTCCATCTTTGCTCGCTCAAGTTTCAAGGCTTCCTTCCTCATCTTTCTTTCATTTTCTTTCTTTTCTGCAAGACGCTTTGCAACCTCAGCAGCCTCCAGGGCCTTCACTTTAACATCTCTTTTCCCTATAAGGAAGCACCGGTATTTGAAAATCAATTATGGACTGAAACAGAGGAGATGTTGGAATGCTGTAATAAACATACACTATTTGTTCAATGAATAAGTAACATGATCGTAGTATGCCTCTTATTAGGCATGTTTACCATCCTAAGAAAACTGAATAGACACTGAAGTTTTACAGAGAAATGGAACCACTGAAGAAAGGGGAAACCATTTCCAAATAATAGCACGGGATTGCTGTGATATTACAATCAAATGCAAGAACTTAACCTAAAATGACCAAGTATATAAAATCAGCTACATAAAATGAGGCAGCTCATCAAGCATTTTCATTTTTTATAAACCATGACAACAGGTGTTAATAATCATAGTTTATAGCTTGATCCATATTGCCAGTAATATTTCAGTATGCGCAATCTGAACCAATAACATGTTAAATAGTTACAGAGCAACAACAAAAGCAAGCTGAAGTCTGAAACAGCAATCCATGTGTGTGTCAGGAGAAAAATACAGCCATATTGGATTCAAGGCTCAGCAAACTTATAATTGAACATGCCTTGACCAATTCTTCAGATTCAACTACATAATGAAAGCAAAATGATCAAATGTACTCATCCCATTGAAGGATTTTGAGCTGAAAACTGAGACTTCAGAATGGTGAAGGATTGTTCTTATAGGGCCACACTGCCAATTGCGCATTAAGTAATCTTTTCATAACCATGAAAAAATCAAACTGTGGGTCTAAACCTTGTAATGCGACACTGTGCTTTAAGCATATGGTAATACCAAAGCATATTCAAAGATTCACAAAATGATGAATTTATCTTTTATGGTAGGCATTTATGGAAGGAAGGGGAAAAAAGTAGTCTTTTTAATAAATAATCAATTAATGGGAACTGACAGGACAAAAGAAAAAAAAGATTTAGATGATACCTGTAACAACTGCGGCTGCTTGTTTTTGTTGCACAAGTGGAATAAAAGAAGTAATGTTTGACACAATATTGTTAAGGTTAGACTTGGTCTCCGCAAGACTCAGACCTCCTTTTCTCAAACTGGTTTTTCCAGATAAGATTGGCTTACTCAATCTGTTATGGTGAGATTCGCTGGCTCTTTTGACACCATTTACACCCACTAGGTTCTGATTCTCCTTTGCCTTAATGTTATATTTTCTTCTGTTGCCCTTCTGGTTTCCTTGGTTCAATTTGTCCCTTCTACAAGTGCCAGTGTAGCTACACTCTGTGTTCTCAGAAGCAAGACTGTATCTATCACTGACTATCTCAGAATCATAAACTGATATTGGAGGATCAGGATTATTTGTAATATCAGCAAGCAACCCTCTTTTGACTGAGCTGATCATCTGTTCTGAACCAACAACATCCTTAAATGTTTCAGGTACCTCAATGATGTTCTCATTTTCTTCACTGATGCAGGGAAGATCTGGAATTGAGCTCACTCTCTTCTCTGAACTACCAGACCTCGATGTGATTCCTTCCCAGAGCCTCCCAACTGGAGACATTAAAGGTTTTCTGATTTCCCACGTGGATGGAGCATTAGAAAAAGCTGGGGAGTCAGAATGCAGCCTCCCATGCAAGGTGTCGTTGACTTTGTCTTTGAAACACTTCAAACTGGCCTCAAGCTCCTTGCCAGTGTTACTGTTTGTGTTAACGGTGGTGCTCAGCTCCATCGCTTCTAAAACTCCATTTGGGACAGATTGATATAAATTTAGTGTTTTATGTTTGTTATATGCAGTAGCAAAATGGGACAAAGGTGTTTCAAGGCAAACAGATTTGCAAAGCCGCTCCACAGCAATTGCACTTTCTAGTGCATTATCTGAAAGATCCAATTTCTCAAAGTCAATTCCCTCAGTTTCCATACCAAACCACTCATATACAGGCATACTTTGATCGGTACCAATCAAATCCATTGATTGACTATGTGGAGAACTAACTGAATTAGACAGTGATTTCCCATTCCTTCCTACATGAAATCTATTTTCCTGCATGGCTGTTTCAGTACAAGTCAAAAGTTCAGAACTTCCCAGTTCAAATCTATCTTCAAGTTGCAGTGAAACCTGGTTCTTTTCTGCAGTGTGCTGCCTTGTTTCATCGATGATCACAATAGTAGGGTTTTCCACTGGAACTTTTTCCAATGAACTAGCTTGAGAAACTCCAGTGGATAATTTTGTCAAACCTGATGGTGAGCGTGCTCCACATTTATTTGCACTTCCGCTCCTTCCTTCCAAGCCAGGTTCAACCTGTCAGACAACAATTAACCATATGCTCTGCATCAGAGTCCTTAACACAACCAGAAAAACAAATCCACCACAATCAAATTCCATTCAAGCTTAAAACCTATTATATGTATCAATTTTTGCACAATCTCTCAGCAGCAATATTACTAAGTATTTCGATTCAGTTCCTCTAAAATGTCACGCTTTGTTGGTCAAATAAAGGGTTAATGATCACCCAGAACTATTCCACTGATTTGTTGAGAGAAAGTACAGGGTTTGTGTGAAGAGGGAGAGGGCAAATGCATCCAAGTATCTGGCAGCACGATTGTGGAGGATGTTGACATTACAAGCTTTTTATTAAATTTGATCTGGCATCTGTGGACCATTAATTGGTTTTGTTTGCAGTTGAATTATTTGAACATATGCATAGGCTAATATGTTGCCAGCAACTGCACAAGCTGAAAATTAGTGGACAGATATGCCAATATAATCACATTCCACGGCATGTGGATAGATATTAAGTCATCTACTTGTAACTTTACTTATCATCTAGACTGAAAATGAAACAGCAGACTAGCGGTTCATTATCCATTTTTTAATAAGAAAAATTTTCATGAAAGAGGGGAAATCATATTCCAGATTTCATCGAAGACAAATTAAAAAGCTCCGCAGTGCATCAAAAGGAATACCTTTTCAACTTGCAGCTTTGGTGATGAGAATTCAGGCCATGCCATATGGAGCCCTGAGTTCTGATGAATATCTTCAACTGAGCTCTTGATAGCATTTGGTTGCATGTCATCCCCCATATGAGACATATAAAACCCTTTTGATATTTGGACAGTATCTGAATCTTCCATAGTATTAATATTTCCATTTACATGATCCGTAACAATAGGCTGAAACGGCTTTCTCATCAAACATGAGGAAGCATAAAAGGAACTAGTCAGTTGACCCGCTATCTTTCTCCTCTTATGCTGAGGCCATGAACCCATGACGTAGCAATCTCCATTTTGGTTTTCAGAAATGGCTGAATTAATTTTCTTATGCACAGAGTTGGTATTTTCATCAACAAAAAGAGCAGTCTCATTAACAAAAGCTTCAGATGAATCATTCGAAGGTTTATCTTCTTTACTAAAAACTGCCTGGTCCTCAAGCAATGGCATCTCAACGGACAAGATGGGCTTTTCTTGGGAGTTAACAGATACTTTATCCAATTTAACTGTTGAATGCAACAAGGTAGAAGCCCGTCTCTCTGATGATAGAGACTGTTGTTTGTTCTCTGATGCAGGATCACCAATTTCATTCCAACCGCAGTCTTCCACATCATCAAAATCAAGTTGCTTGGGCTTCACTAGCATAACACAGTCAGTGGCTGGCCTTGAGACTGGAACTTCCATTCCATGACTGGGACCATCTGAGTTAGACCTGGAAGAAACAGAACAAGCTTCAACTATCCCATCAGAATCTATATCAGTTTCTGCAACAACTGCGTCACATATACCCAGGTCAACCATGTCCTTTCTTTCAATACAGGGCAGGGCATTTGCTTGAGTACCCAACACTTCCTGGAGGTCAACACCTTCTTCTCTAACCTGATTCAATGGTTGATGAGGTTGTGATGATCTGCCGAAGGACTGTGAGAGTGAACCATCATTATCCTTTGCTATATTAGATGAAGTATCCAGTATTGGAAGCCCATCAACTCCAAGTTGCTGATTGGAATTTCTGGATCTTGTTATTTTTCCATAATAAGAATCAGTTCTCTCTTCACTGTTCTGGTAGTTCAACATTTTTTCATTCACTCCACAACTTTCATCAGTGATGTTGAAAGGTTTAACCAATTCCCTAAAGTCATCAACAGGGTTGGAAAGCTGCCTTGGTTCTTCCTCAGCATTACCGCAAGAGCCGTCCAGCTTCAAAGATTCATTCACAAAGTCAGCTCGTTGGCTGGAACTTCTAGATCTTGTTATTCTCCCAAAATAAAGGCCGCTTCCCTTTTCCTTGCTCCAGTTATCACTTACTTTTGCTTTCACCCTTCCATAACTGTCTTTGGAGATAACACATGAAGGTTTGGCCATTTCTGATATCTCATTGATACAATTGGGCTGCAGTGATGGATCATCAATAGACTCTCTAATCCTACTGTCTTTGTTGTCGATATAGGAAGAATTATTCATGTCCAGAGGCTTCCTTGTAGAGTTGGGTTGAGGGCTTGAACTCGTATATCTTGGAACTCCAACAGAGTACATGATGCTAGCCATTTCATTGCCCCTGTGATTGTCTTCATTTTCCATTTGTGCTTCAGAACTTGCATGACCAACAACAGAAACAAGTTCTGTCAAATCAACTTGGTTAGGCTGTCGTTTTGAAATAGACTCTCTAGGTTCATCTTCTTTGGCAAGGCAAGTAGAGGTGCACACATTCCCGGACTCATTCACATAGCTGGCTTTAAGTCTAGAACTTACATAGCTGGCTTTGAGTCTAGAACTTCTAGATCTTGTACTTCTGCCATGGTAAACATCACTAGAGTTTTCCTTTACCATGCATTCACCTGCTTTCACCTCTTCTCCGACGCAACTTTTATTACTTGCCTTGACAAGTTTGAGCGACTCTGACTGATCAACATGGTCAAACTGTAGAGAAGTAACCCCAGACCCTCTAAATCGACTAGTACAAGAACCAACATTATTTTCAGCACGTGGACAGGTTTTACCCGTTTTCACACTATTGCGAAGCTCCAGAGCCTTTTGCCTTGATTTGGATCTATGAATCCTCGCCAGTGATTGGCTGTGATCAGGTACAATGTCTGGCATTCTTGCATCTCTACAATCTTGTGGAGACGCATCATTAAATTCCAGCTCAGGAACTCCATTTAAGTTACATTGAACGCCATCAGTAACAGGTAACTGTGACAAAACAGACAGTCTATAACCTGAATCGAATCTTTTGTTGACAAGGCCAAGTTCTGTGTGTAAACCACTTGGCAGGTCACTGATATTGGTAGTAATAACAGGCTGTACTGAGTAGGCACTAGTGGAATAAGGGTTTGCAGGGTGAGGACGCGGCAGCAAGAGTCCTGATATGAGATCCTCTTTATTTTCTGTAATAACACAGCAGTTTGCAGATAATTGAGAAACGACACAAACCACAAGCAACTCATTTATGAAATTTACAAGGAAAAAACATTTTAAAAAATATATATCTATAACCTAGGCACCATTCCATTCCATTTGTCCATAGAAAAAAAAGATTACTCTATGAAAACTCTAATCCAACTATCATGTGTAAACCAAAAGTTGTCCATAAATTAATTTGACTTTAATTAACAGCCACAGAACTATCTCCACTATAATTGCAAAACCCGAAAACCCTAATATGGAAAACATTCATAAAAATTGGAATTAAAACAGAAATTTAAACCCTAGTATTCCGTGAGAGTGAAATTACCATTTGGAAGGGAGGAGAGAGACGGGGAGAGGAGCCAGGGAGGAGGGGTAGTTCCATCAAGAACACATTTAGAGGCGAGGCGGTGATCGAAGAGATCGGCTTGGTGCTTGACTTGTTCGAAAATCGATAACTTCCTTTCAAAGATCTGAAGAAACAGCTTCTCTATCGTAGTCGTCATTTTCTCCTTCTCCTTCTTCTTCTTCTCCTCCTCCTCCTTAATGAATCGACGCCATTAATTAATAATCAATAAATTCACTGATGAGTTATAAAAATTAAGAGAAGACTGCGAATATTCTGTTCTGTGAGGAAGCCGGAGGGAGAGAGATGGGATTTGATTATTGACGGTGAAGATTTGATTGCAATGAGCGCGGATTTGGATTTCAAATTTTTAGATTTTGTTTTTTTTGGTGACTGTTGTGTTGCATTTATTTTAAAGGGATGAGGTTAAAAAATGAGGATAAGTTATTACATGAATAGATATTACTGGTCTGTGTATTTATGCCCTGGAATATTTTTTGAAATTTATTTTTATTTAATTTTATCATAATTAAAATAAATATTTATAAAAAAAACCCAAGAAAAATGTACCTTTTTACCCCAAATTTTCATTTTCTTACATTTTTAACTTTAATAAAAACATATATTTTAATTAGTAGTATAGGTTTTTAATTAAAAACTAAAGATGATTAAAATAAATATTCATAAAAAATTTTAATAATTTTAATTAAAGATAAAAAAATATAATTGTTATTCAAAATTCTCTTTCTTAATTTATGTTTTATTATTATTTTAATGAAAACAATTTTTTTATTATAAGAACTTTTTTTAAAAATAAAAACATATCATGATTTCAAAAACTATTTTTAATAAGAAAAATAAAACAAATAACGACTTCATGATTTTTAAGCAAATTTACAAAAAAAAAAGTATTTAATTTTATAAAATTAAATAATTAAAAAATAATAAAATACAACTTTTAATCTTATTAAGTATTTATAATCAAATAAAAAAAATCAGTTCATATATAATTATTCATAAAATAATTATTAATATTATCATCAAGACTTCCAATCTTATTTGAAAAACTATGATATAAATAGATAAAAAAATAAAAAATATATTTAAAAATTATATTTAAAATAATTGTATTCTAAAATAAAAAAATAAAAAAAATCGATTGGTTATTTAAAAAAAACAGGTGTGCCTAAGACTAGAAGGACAAACCCACATGCCTAGGTTTTGTTATTATTTGTTGAAGTTTTTTTAAAAAATATTGAATGGATAATGCATAACTATTAGAAAAAAAATTCATATCATCTCAAATGATTAAAATGTCAAAGTTCGAGTTTTGAAACCCTCAAAAACTAATTTTCAACCTATTTTAACCTTAAAAAGTCATTATATAAAGTATAAACATTAATAATCTTATTTCTAACTTCAAAACACCCTCTAATCGGTTTGAAAATAAAACAAGCAAATCAAATAAAAAAAATTTAGATTATGATGTACTTTTTTAGCATGGGTAAATATCATACTAGGGGTGAGCAAAAAAACCGATAAACCGATTTAACCGAGAAAACCGACCAAAAATTAACCGAAAAAACCGAACCGAGAAAAAAAACCGATTAAACCGATTAGAATTTTTAGAAAAACTTCCGGTTCGGTTCGGTTCGGTTTTCGGTTTTGTACTGTTGAAACCGGTAAACCCAAACCGAACCGAACCGGTTCTAATAAAAAAAAATACTATAAATAGAAAAAAAATCTTTGTCTCATGCCCAGTAACCTAACCCTAGCAGTGCGGCCGCCCCCTCTCTTTCTCTCAAACACAAGAGACACGCTCAGTTGAAATCCTAACCCTAGCACCCACGATCGCCGCCTCTCCCTAGACTCTCAAACACCAGAGACACGCCAAGCATCAGCTGAAATCCTAACACTAGCACCGGCGGCCGCCCCCTCTCCTTAGAGTCTTAGACTCTCAAACACAAACAACAAGAGAAACGCCAAGCATCAGCTGAAATTTGAAAGTTGAAACCAATCAAGCCTCTCAAGTCTCAACAATAGATCAAAGTGTTCCAGAACGGCATAACCTATCTTGTTGGCCTTTCCTCTTCATCTATACAAGATCATAGACACATGGTACTTCTCTGAATCTCTATAACATTTCAAATATGCATCCTGTCAACATTCTCTCATTGTCATTTTTTTCAGCCCCTTCTACAACAAGATCATAATTGATTAATGACCTTGTTGAATTTCTTCTGGCAATTTTATTTTTATTTTATGGTTGCAGACAAGTTGTTGGGTCTAAAAGACTAAAACGCACTGTACTACTGTAGATTCAAGAAGAAAGTTCGATTTTATAGCAGTAAGTTTTAATTATGTTTTTTCCTTTTTAATTAATTAATTAGTCTATCCTCTATTAT